>TARA_R110000823_G_scaffold44083_7_pt1 | contig 9913 bp, 21 predicted proteins | sample TARA_R110000823 | Tara Oceans TARA_R110000823 (sample SAMEA4397722) | marine metagenome | biome: Polar Biome; feature: [DCM] deep chlorophyll maximum layer (ENVO:01000326); material: water (ENVO:00002006), including particulate matter (ENVO:01000060) such as... | depth 20 m | reverse complement strand
CCCTCTTTCTCAAGCATAATTATTGTGCCACTGCTCTCCACAGCCTCTTTATAAAGCTTTGTGTTTCGTGACGACACATCTATGAATGTGGTATCTATAGCCTTCTCAGGTTCAAGTATTAGTTGGTGGAAATATCTTCCCTTGTGGAAGTTTACGTTGTCTTCCTGTGGCATTCTAAATGCCGCAGGGTCTGTGAGTAACTTGCTTATGTCTGAGTTGGACAGGTACTGCTGTCCGAACTCACCATAGTACTGCTCGTCATCACGTAGTTTATCTAGCACATCCATTACTTAAGTAGGTTTTGGATTTCTGCTTTGACAGCAGGTGTGACAGTATACTTTATCTCAACCTTATCTATTAGCTTCTTGAGACCAAGTTGCTTATTCTCAGCTACAAACTTAGCTACGTTACTCCAATTAGAATCATTGAAACGTAGTGCGTCCTTGCCCGTAACTTCTTTCGCTTTTACTGTAGGGGCAGCCTCCTCTTGTGCGTTAGGTAGGTCATCACCTGCGTAGATGTATATTCCAAGCCCGAACATTGCTAGGTTCTTAACAAGGCATCTCATAATAGTCTTGTTGATGTCGAATGATGTAGCAGCATCAACCTGCTTCTCCCCATAACGAGTTGTGTAGGTGTACCCTACCTTTTTCATTGACTTGTTAGCTCCGTCCATCACAGGCAGCCACATCTCTAGTGTCTCACCATCTATGGTCACCTCTGTGTGACACATAAATCCTGTTGCGTCGTCATACTCAGTCTCTCCTATTGTGTACGTGGCTGACGGACAATTCTTTTTTGTCTCGCTCCAAGCGTATGCCCACGATAGGTATGTTAATCCATTCTTTTTCTCAACAAACTTGTTGACGTTGATTGAAGATAGCTTCTCAAATGTTGTCTGCGTCTTCGTTTTTTTTACTGTTTCCATAATTGATTTGATTTAATTTATTATTTATTTCTGTGTACTTATTTAATATATTCTCACGCTGTGTCTTTAGGTGATGTATCTCTCTCCCTCTTCTCTTACCGTTCATCTCTGACTTTATCATATACTTAACCTTATCTAGCTTTGAACGATAGTTAGACAAAGATAATGTATAACATCCATATCTCCAACCTTTTTCTAAAAAAATATTTATATCGTCTTGGGATAATGGTATATGCCAATCACCTCGAATCTGTGTGTTCATCATATAGATATCAGAAGTCTTATGGTCTCGGACTATCTTGATTCCGTACACCATCCTTGATGTGTATAAGGAACTCTCAATCTCCACCGCAAAGGTGTCGTCACCTGCCTGCTCCCAAATATCTTTAGTGCTATAAAGCATTGCCAACATCCCCCCTCCTGCATCTATTTAGTGCAGCAATCCAATCCTTATCCTCCTCTATCTTTTTCTTTGCCATCTTGATGCCGTGTATGATAGGTGAATGAGCGGTGTCGTATCCATTCTCACCCATATAGTCTTGGATGTTAGCTACGCGCATTGGTCTTGTCTCGCATAGATAGTATAGCATATGCCTAGCCTCTACGATATTTCTTTTCTTTGTCTTGTTAAACAGGTCGTCCCTGTCTACACCGAACGTATCACATACTCGTGACACGTAAATATTAAACTGTATCCTTTTCATAATTTATTTTATTTAACTGTTATGCATTCCCATAGATGTCTCTCTACGGTTACTAAATCTAATGAGCGTTTTCCATACCCCTTACCTGTAGGTCTATAGAGGAAGTATCCATTGTCAAGCATCTCTATATAATGCCCTCCCTCATACACTATCACATCATCCGTCCTTCGGTTAAGGATTTTAGTGTCTTCAAGAACACAGGGGCTTGATATCCTACCCGTGTCTTGGAATAATTTAAAACCAAGTCTCATAATTAATTTAATTCGTTTGTATCAACGATTATAACTTCACCCACAAGGAGACAGCCTGCAACTATACTAGCCACCTCATTGTAGGGTAGACCTATAAGCCTACCCTCCTCATTTACAATAGCCACCCTGTTTGTCGGGAAGTATATATACTCTATGTATCCACCCACCATATCCTGTTGATGTTTTAATGTTGAGATATCTACGTTGGGTATCTCCGTCCCATCTGATTTAATTAATGTCGCCATCTGTCTGATTTTTATTATCTACTACCATCCGACTCTTTGTAACCTCGTATGATTTTAAGATATCCTCGAATGATTTGAAGACATCCTTTAATATTTGACTGCTTGATTGGAAGTATATCTCTCTTAAGATGTCTCTGCCTTCCTCTCTCTCTCTTTGTGATTCCTCTTCGAGTATCTGATTGAATAATAATTTAGTTCGTCCCATATTGATTTGATTTATGTGTCTTTGAAGACACTGATTTATAATTAATTTAAACAAATATACGCATTAATTTAGACATATACTACTCTTTTGGCAGATAAATCTTTTACCCTTGCATATAGATACCCATCCTTAACGACTGTCTCGCTATCCTTTATTGAGTAGGGTATATTTTTTCTTGGTAAGAAGCCCACAGGTACAACAACCTTAAGTCCTAGCTTTAGGGTGTACTCTAATTCATCCATTGATTCGATAAGAGATTCTGACTCGTCATCAAACAGTGTGTATATGGTATGTACACTGAAGAGTGCCTCAGCTATAGATGTGTCATCACACCTACCCGTGACGTCTAGCCACGTAAAATTATCTTTAGTTATGTATATCATTTTATTTATTATTAAAGATTAATATCTCGTCCTCTTTGAACCATCCCCCACAAGATGAGCAGTAGTAGTTTTGAAATAGGTCGTGCTCTACATCATTAAAACAATCTATGCAGGCTAGTGCCCCTGTGGTATAGGTGTCATCATCATCCCATCCTATATCTATCGTGCTGTGACTCTCATTAGTGTCGTAATAGTTGAGCGAATAATCTCCTCTCTGTCTCTCTACATACTCATTCAGCATCTCTGTACCCTCAGTGATATCCTTTGGGTTAAAGTATACCCAACAGCTTAGCGTTCGCCCCTCTAATTTTATTGGCACTTCAACCCTTCTGTACCAATGTGGATGACACTCAAGCCAATCAATCTTCTGTAGCTGCGCGTCCGACACCTTGAATACATCCACTGTGACGTTGTGACCCACACCCTTCTTGTCTACCAAGAACGGCAGACCGTTAACTATCAATGGGTATCTGTCCTGTGTCTTACCCTCACCGATATAGATTGCGTTACTAAGGTATGAATGATAGTTTGATAACCCTTTCTTTAGCGTGCCGTACACCGCGATTAGATTATCCTGTAGGACATCTGTCTTTGAATACCATATCCCGTCTCTATATGTATATAGATTACGATTGTATATCTGAAACGAGCGTGTTCGCAGGTTCACTGATACGAAACGTGAGTCGTACTGCTCTAGTCGTGCCTTCCAATCTGCTCTGTTGATTGAGCCTAGCTGAATGGCTAACTCTTTACTGTCGCACATATCGTTAGAACCTAAGCCCTTTATTGTACCGTTGTGCATAAGCATCTCGTCTGTGTTACTGCCACACACAAATGGATGCGTGTTGGCTAAGTTGACCGCACCCTTTGTTGCGTAACGGAAGTGGGCAATGAATGGTCTATCCGTTAGTAGTAACTTATACTCCTTTGATTTGTGGTACGTGACCTCGAATGTATCGAGCCATATGATACCTAATCCGTCAGGATTTATTTTTGATGATGTCTTTGCGATTTGTTCCGACATCATATTGTTCTTCTGTTTAATAATGATTACACACATAATTGATTTGATTTTATAAGGAGTGTCTTTGAAGACACCCCTCTGATTTATACTTGATTTACACAAAGGTACATCTAAAGTTAGACATATCCTAATTTATTTAATTCGTAATTACTATTTTGTGTTTTAAATTTAATATAGTCCTCTCGTTGTTCTACAATTTCTGTTACGTTGGTAGTTTGCCAAGTAAAAAAAGCATTAAACGGAGACATAATTAAACTTCTACCGATTGCGGCTTCTTGGAATTGCTCTTTGAAAGTTCCGTCTGCATTAAACTCTAGCCATTTAATACTTTTTGATTTCATTGTTAACTTATCTTGTTCTCTTACAAGTTCCCAATTAAATTCATTTTCAATTACACCTTGCTCTTCTGCCTCTTGCAGAATTTCATCTAAGCCTGTTGTTACTTTACTCATCTTGACCTTCTGAATCCAAGCATCTCCCATACCTAGCCCTTCATATTCCATCCATTCTCCACATTCATACTGACTGAATCCTTCAAACAGAACCTCGTCTGTTATATTACATTTTACTTGATACATCATAATTTATTTGTTTATTTGTTTAATAAAAATCATCAGGAGCATAATCTTCATCAGACATTTGCTCAATGAAGTTCTGTGCCATCTCACCGTGTATTTCAAACTTAGGTTTTACAGGTGTAGTTATTACTCTTGTTTTATTATTAATAATCATTTTAAGAGTATTACGTAAGTGTTGTACATCCATTGTATCAACATCTATTTTTTGACCATTGTTCATAGTCCAATATGTTTTTTTCATAATATTTGTTTTTGTTTTATTTACTATTCATACCATAACTATAAGCCGTGTAATTAGGTTTTAATATTTTCACATCCTCGCACACACCTAGCTTTGGGTTATTGTTGTCGGGATGAATTAAGAAATCAATTGAATTTGTGTATCTCTCATTCATTGTGTCGTGTATTACCCATTTCCCGCTGATTTGCGGACACGTTTTTGAATATACAAGTATTGTATCTCCAAACTCATACATCCCTCTGAACCCTACCGCGTGAATGCCTTGTCGATATTCATCCCAAATTAAATCTCTGCTCAGTGCGCACCACCTGATTTCATTGTTTTTTAACTTGACCGGGTCAATTACTGAACCATCTGCCGTTGTCAATGGGTCATTATCACATTGACTTTCTTCACAGTAGTACGTTGTCGCCCTGTCCAATTCAATGAACGGACTTGCCTGAATCTTTACTGTGCTATAGTTTACCATAGCCATCAGCATTATAATAATTGTTTTCATAATGATTTATTGTTTAATATCTATTAATTCTCCGTCCCACTCTTTATCGTTTAAGTACCATACCCAATTTTTTTGGTGTATACTTACCCCGTCAATTGCATTCAACCTTTCTTTTGTTGTTGGTGTCTCCCATCCTGCATTAGTTATGCTTAGCGTTCTGCTCGGGTCGTTATATCTATACGCTATTGGGTTGCCGTGTAGCTTTAGGATTGTCACGTTAGCTAACACCTCTACCTCCATATTCGCTTTCTTGAATTTTCTTGCGTTCATAAAAGCGTTGACTGATTCTTCTGTAATTTTTCTCATAATGATTTATAATTTTTAATTGTTATAATAGTAGTGGTAAGAGCTACAAATATACTGAACCCTACCGCGCCCTCCATCAGTCCTAATATGATTAGGCATAGTGATGGTATTAATAATACTGCTCTCATAACTTATTTATTTTTAGTTGAATGCTTTAGACCATTATCTCTAGCGTGATAATCTATTGCACACCATATTTGCTCCATTGTAGCATCATTTGTTAATGCTTGTTCTAAAACTTCTAAAGCTTCATCATCTGTGCAATCCCAATCTTGCATATCGCTTACGCTCCATAGGTTTTCTATTTGATATGACTCATTAATTTTAGGTAAGTCGTTATTACCCTCATCAATTAATAAGTTTAAGTTTTTTATTTGTTCTGCTGTTCCTTCAAGTATAATTTTCATAACTTATTTTATTGGTTAATTAAATATTCATTTGCATCACTCTCTGATGTGAAGTATATTTTATATGGGTTAAATACCTCTTCTGACTGCTCATCCCAACAGGAATATACTACCACGCCATCCTCTATAGTCCAATAGTCGTCGCCATCACTGAAAGGATACCCGTCTTTGTGCCATAGCTCATCTAGCATATATCCCTTAGTCTTGTGGATATACTCTATAAAATTGTTGCAGTGCGATAGACTATTGAAGGTCTTCGTGATAACCCAATCGCGAGACTGCTCCGTCTTGAATTGTAATAACATTTTATACATAATTTATTTGATTTATGTGTCTTTGAAGACACTGATTAGTTTTACCACCAAAAGCCCGTAGCGATTAGCTACGAGCGTATTGGATTGTGTCTTCAAAGACACTGATTAAGAGTTTATTCAGACTTCCCTATCTCTCCACCCTCTGCGTAGGTAGAACCATCAAACCTATACTTTTCAGATAAGCGTTCTAACTCGTCATATTCTTCATCAGATAAATCATCTGCTTCTTTTGATTTTAACTCTTTAAGTTTTAATCTTTCTTTTGATTTTAATTCTTCACTTCCCGATATTGGTTCTCTAACTAATTCATTCTTTGGGTTTCGTATCATTTGGTCAAACCAACCGCCATTTGCCCATCCTTTTTCTCTATTATCAGACGACATATAATCGTACCCATCCCCTCTACTACCTATTATGGTTAAAACAAGATTTTTAATATGAGAGTGGTCAACTTTTATCTTATCTCCTTTTCTAAGAGGTATATTTCCTCTATAAGGTATGTCTTTTAATCCTCCACTAAAAACTGTCCATCCATTTTTTCTCCCGAAATCTTCTTTGCTAATATTTTTCATAATTAAAACGATTTACTAACACAACCTATACACCATAAGGCAATATAGTATTGTGCTAAGATTAAACATTGTGCTATGCTTTACGGTGCATAGCCAAACCGTTTTACCACCAAAAGCCCGTAGCGATTAGCTACGAGCGTATTGGATAGCTACGGGCGGCTTCCGTTATCTAGTAGGTCATTGTCGTACCACATAGCCTCACATAGCTCCCTCATTGGGTCAACAAATTCAATCACCTTTCGGTTAACCCTGTCGCTGACAAGCATCTTTCTAAAGTCCTTAGATAGCTCGATTAGATAGCTTGACTTCTCAGCATCACCCTCATACATAAGGCTTATAATCGGCTCTACCCTCTTTAAGAAAGAGCTATGGCTTCCGTTAGGATTATTGATAGAAAAATCAAGGAGCTCATAGAATAGCTCATACCGGCGCATCATCTGCTTCACTGATTGAAATCTGCTTGGTAACCTAAATTCCAAACAGTCCCCCTTGACCAATGTTGTACAGTAACGTCCTGTCGTTGGATACATCCCCATCTCGCCTGCAGGATTCATAGTCATATTGCCTCTACAATAGTTATTGGTTAATCGCTTTCTGAATAGTGCGTATATAATGCCACAATTCTTTTTTACTGCCTGCTGAATCTCTTCACCGCTCATACCATCCACCGCTACTGTGATGTGTCCACCACATCTCCTGTCGCTAGGTGAATATGTATCCTCAATCACCTTACGCGCTTCGAACATCATATTGAATACCTTATTTCTCCACTTTCCCTTTGGTAGTAGTGGTAGTATATTGGTTACTGCCTCATACCCACAAGATGAGTCCCTCTCAAAGCCACAGAATAGTGCGTATTCCTTAACTGCTCCCCTGCTTAATTCTGTCTTCTCTACTTCCATACCTATTGTAAACTTACTGCTATAGTCCCCTTCTAATTCTATTAGGTTTCTTACTGATGTTGATTTTAAGCCTTTTATGTCAGCGCACTTCGCGCCTTTCGACATATCTCTAAAGGATGGTTTTCTGTGGTATCCCGACATCTGACCTCTGCCATATGCACCGTCAATATCATACTTAATCTCACTCATAATATATTTTTTTAGTGTTTAGTTCTACCACCAAAAGCCCGTAGCGATTAGCTACGAGCGTATTGGATTGTGTCTTCAAAGACACTATTAACGGTTTAGAGCGTCCTTAAGGAATTCAATTGCGATTAAAATCTCTTCAAGATTATTGCCGGAGATGTTCCCTTGGTCATCTATTCTGACCGATAAATTATTGCCATTTGGATTCTTGTAGCTTAGTACGAATAGGTAGTTAACTCGCTCCTGCGCTACACTAGCTTCCTCAATCAATTCAGCTTCAGCATCTGCAATCTCTTCTTCTGTCGCATCTTCTGAATGCTCAAGGCTATCTAAATCAATGCCTCTGCTAAACTCAAGCAGACCGGCTATGCTCCTATTTGCATCATCTCCGATTGCATCACATTTAGTATTGAACGCCGCTAGGATGCGCTCATCTAATGCATCCACCTTGAGAAGTTTATAAAAGAATGATTTTTGATATCCGAAGACCTTTTTACCGAAATCCTCTTTCGACCATTCTATCCCCTCATCTGATAGCACTGCTTTGCCCTCGTCACTACTGAACCATCTCACCGCATCACCAATTAAGGTGACGAGTTTCAATGTATGGTTAAACTTGCTCTTGTGGGCATTATTAATTGATTTCTGAATTTTCTTAACCTCAGTCAGATGTAGTGATGCCTTAACATTAGGCAGGTTCAAGAATGCCGTTTCAATACTTAGTAATTCGCTCATATTAATTGGTTTAGTTTTATATTTGGATGTCTTAATTCTAATCGCGCTAACACCCTGCGCTTTGCGCCATTGTGCGTTCTAGATATTGTTGTGCCTGCAATCACCTGCTCACCTGCAATAACTATTTTTATTGTAAATAACTTTCTTCTCATTGCGTAATGATGTTATATGTTATGCCAAAGATTAATGTAGCACCTAATGCCCATACCCATACTCGAAAGATTGTTTCTGTCTTCATAATTAATTTTATTTAGTGATTAGTTTTACCACCAAAAGCCCGTAGCGATTAGCTACGAGCGTATTGGATTGTGTCTTTGAAGACACTGATTAAGAGTTTATTCAGACTTCCCTATCTCTCCACCCTCTGCGTAGGTAGAACCGAAATTATCAAATTGATATTTCCTTTCTTTTTCTCGAATTGAATCCCACTTATCATACTCTTTTTTATTCAACCCCTCATTGTCTGAAATTCTATGTATCTCATTTGAAATAGAATTAAATTTTTCAAGTTCTTTGTCTTTAAGTGCCTTATCTAAACTTGTTAATAGTTTTCCGACTTTTTCTCCTACCTCTCCACCCTCTGCGTAGGTAGAATCTCCTTTAGAATTATAATTCGTAATTATGTACGCATCTTTATTTCCACTTTCACCAACTCCTTGCGCTACTACAAAACCTAAGTTAGTAGCTTGTCTAACTGCTTTATCTATGTCTGTTATTCTCCTATTCGGTAGGTTTTCATCATCATAGAATTCAGATAAATCATCAATAACTTCAATTTCATTACCATTAAAAACTGTCCATCCATTTTTTCTCCCGAAATCTTCTTTGCTAATATTCTTCATAACTTATTTTTTTAGTGATTAGTTTTACCACGAAAAACTCATTCCGCTTCCTAGAATGAGTTGACGTTACTGTATTGAGACATACCTTACTCCAAGCATCTTGCTCTACTTCCCCGAGTTTTACGTCTTACTGTGGTCTACCTTAATTAAGACCGTTCAGATGTCGGATGCGCTTTAAGCTTGCGGTGCAGAGGCTTGTAGAGGCTTATAGTGATGTTGATTCGTTATGCTCAAAATGTCAAAGAACTGATAATCAAGTAGTTAGCTGTTTAATCCGTTGATTTCTTGCCTACCTGCCGTACAAAGATAGTCTAATTCTTGACTTTAAACTATTTTTTTTTCACTTTATTTCTATCTTATTGATAGTCAGTAAGTTACAAACGTTGTTTATAATCATTCTAAATAAGGATTTACTATACTTTACTTACAAACCTTTTAACTGTCTGACCATTAATGAGTTGCAGCTAACTGCTTTCCTGTAAACGTTTACACATATATAACTGCGCGCAGGGGTTAAGGCATCTCTCTTCGCATCTACCCTGTGAGACAGTATGTCCTTGGGTATACTCTATCACTGCGTGTACGGTGGAG
>TARA_R110000823_G_scaffold315407_1_pt1 | contig 9975 bp, 13 predicted proteins | sample TARA_R110000823 | Tara Oceans TARA_R110000823 (sample SAMEA4397722) | marine metagenome | biome: Polar Biome; feature: [DCM] deep chlorophyll maximum layer (ENVO:01000326); material: water (ENVO:00002006), including particulate matter (ENVO:01000060) such as... | depth 20 m | reverse complement strand
AGTAGCTTGTGTAAATACAAATAGAAATTTTATAGGAATAGAGCAAGATGAAAGCTATTTTGAAATAGCAGAAGCAAGAATAAACAACTATAAATAAAAGTTATTATAAAATTGAACTCAATAAATTTCAATTATGGAAGATAAAAGAAAATACAATGGTGGACATTCAAATGGTGGACGTAAACCTAAAGCAGAAGAAGTAGCGTTAATAGAAAAACTTGGACCATTAGAACCATTAGCGTTTATGGCATTGGAAAAAGGATTGGAAGCAGGCGATTTTAAATTTACTCAATTGTTTTATAATTACTATGCAGGTAAGCCTAGAGAAACAAAAGAAATAACAGTTACAAACGAACAACCTATATTTAATATAGACCTATTAGAAGAACTTTAAGCAACTAATTAATGGAATTTATAGTAACTACTGCAATTAAAAAGTTATTGCGTTTAAAGAACCGTATCAAAGTTATTAGAGGTGGAACATCAGCAGGTAAAACTTTTGGTATTCTGCCTTTATTAATAGATAAAGCAATGCGAGAACCTATGCTTGAAATTAGTGTAGTATCTGAATCAATACCACATTTGCGTAGAGGTGCATTAAAAGACTTCTTAAAAATAATGATGGCTTTAGGTAGGTATAAAGATGAACAATTTAACAAGAGTACTTTAAAATATACATTTGCAAATGGTTCGTATATAGAATTCTTTTCAGTAGACCAACCAGATAAGTTACGTGGTGCAAGAAGAACAATACTTTATGTAAATGAATGTAATAATATTGATTTTGATTCTTATTATCAAATGGCAATCAGAACGTCTGGAGATATATGGTTAGATTATAATCCAGCATCTACTTTTTGGGTTGACAAAGAAATATTAACACAGCCTAATGTTGACTTCATTACATTAACTTACTTAGACAACGAAGCATTATCAGATACTATTGTAAAAGAAATTGAATCAGCAAAGATAAAAGCGTTGACATCTACATACTGGGCTAATTGGTGGCAAGTATATGGATTAGGTCAAACAGGTGCATTAGAAGGAGTTTGTATAACTGACTGGGTTGAAATAGATATGCCTTTAGAAGCAAGATTATTATGTGCAGGAATGGATTTTGGATATACAAACGACCCTACTTCATTAGTAACAATGTATAAATATAATGATGCTTATATATTTGATGAAGTGTTTTATAAAAAAGGTTTATTGAATAGCGATATATCTAATCTAATAAAGTCAAACGAATTAAATACAATCATTTATGCAGATAGTGCTGAACCAAAATCAATAGCAGAATTAAATACATACGGACATAATATATTGCCTGTATCAAAAGGCAGGGATTCAATTGTATATGGAATCAATCTAATCAATCAAAACAAGATATACATAACATCAAGAAGTAAAAACTTAATAAACGAATTAAGGAACTACATTTGGTTAACAGATAAAGCAGGAGTTAAAATGAATAAACCCATTGATGCTTATAATCACTCAATTGACGCAATGCGTTATGCTATAATGAGTCAACTAGAAAACCCCAATAAAAATACTTATTACATATACTAATGACGTACGGACAAATGATTGCGTTAATACAGTGTTACATACATCACGCTAAAAATACAGAAGTTCAAATTAATTTACCTAGAAATATGGGCGAAGTTAAGAAGATGAATAAAATGTATATTATTGCAAATGAGTTCTTTAATAAACCGTAAGTGTTAATGTTTTGTTAAAAATGTAATTGTTAATAATTAAGGCGTATATTTGCTAAAGAAATAACAACTAAAAACAAATAATTATGAAAAATATAATATATAACGAAAATTGTAAAGAAACATTTACTAAGATAGAGGATAAATATATTGACGGAATAATCACTTCTCCTCCATACAATATCAATATTAAGAGAAGCGACTGTTACTACAACAATGGATATTCAGAATTAGACGGACTAAGTCAAAATGATTATTTAGAGATAAGAACTAATGAATTTAGGGAATTCTCAAGAATAATTAAGGATGATGGAGTTATTTGTTATAATATTTCGTATTCCTGTGAAAATCCAATACTTCCGACATTGTTAGTAGCTAAAATTCACAAAGAGTTGGATTTAACCGTTGCTGACATTATTTGTTGGAAAAAATCAAACGCTTTGCCATTCCAAACTTCACCTACAAAATTGAGTAGGGTGACCGAACTTATTTACATTTTTGTTAAAAAAGATAGATTACACACGTTCAAAACAAATAAGAAAGTAAGCAAGATTAATAAAAAAGGACAGAAATTTTATAGGAAATATGTGAATTATATTGAGGCAAAAAATAACGATGGATATAAATGCCAACTAAAAGCATCGTATTCACAAGATTTATGTAATCAATTGATAAATATTTACTTTCAAAAAGGTAGTTTAATATATGACCCATTTACAGGTATCGGAACAACACAACTGAGTTGTATCGAAAATTATTGTGAATATATAGGAAGTGAAATAATAACTGAACATTATAATATTGCCATTGAAAGGGTGGAAGAAAAAAGAAAAGAAAAAGAAAACAACAGTCGAATAATACGTTTAAAGGACGTTTAATTTTATCTTAATAATTATGAAAAGAATGGCAATAACAACTTTGATAATCGGAGCAATAGGGTGTAGTACAAATAACAATGCTGTAATGTTTCTCTGCATTATGATTTTAGGAACTTTAGTTTTAATGGATGTTAACAAAAAAAAATTATGAAAACATATAGAATAGAGGGCTGGTTTAGATTTGGTAAATATGGTGACGATAAAGATTTTGAAGTAGAAACAATTGAGGCTGTTGACTCAATAGAGGCGATAAAGAAGTTTCAAGAAATGTTTAAATCAATAAGGTTTTTAACTTTTTATGTAGATGGTAGAAAGCAAGATAAATTATAAATATAATATAGCATTTTATACAAAACAATTAAGCAATCAGAAATGGTTGCTTTTTTTCGTTTAATACAAAAAGCAATAAAAGTTATTATATTAAAAAAAAAGAAATATGAATTTTAAATTAAGCATACCAACAGAATTAAAAGAGGTTAAACTATTTCAATATCAAAAGTTTTTATCAATAGTAAAAAGCAATACAGATGAGGAATTTTTAAATCAAAAAATGGTTCAAACATTTTGCGATATAGATTTAAAGGATGTTGCAGAAATAAGATATAATGATGTGCTTGACATTACAAATAAAATAAACACAATGTTTGATAAACCTACCCATAGATTTATAGATAGGTTTAATTTAGGCGGTATTGAGTTTGGATTTATTACTAGTTTAGAAGATATAACATTTGGAGAATATACCGACCTAGACACATATATAACCGACTGGACGCAAATGCACAAAGCAATGGCAGTATTATATAGACCAATTGTAAAAGATGGTTTAAATGGCACGTATGAGATTGAAAAATATAAAGGCTCTAATACATATTCTGAGGTAATGAAACAAGCACCTTTAAATGTTGTGTTTGGTGCTAATGTTTTTTTTTACACTTTAGGGAACGACTTATTGAAAAGTACGATGAACTATTTGGAGGAGAGCAAGGAGGCACAGACTACTCTGCATCTGCACAATTCTCAAAACAATGGGGATGGTTTAGCTCAATCACTTGGCTCGCTAAAGGAGATATTACAAGATTTAATACAATTACCGAATTACCGATTAACCAATGCTTAACATATTTAACATTTGAAAAGCAAAAAAACAAAATAGAATCAGACTTAATTAAAAGAAATAGATGAGTACATTTTACAAAATAACAACAGATTTTAAAGACCAATTACAATTAGATACATTTGTAAATACAGTATCTATGGGAGATATATTTAAGGTTGATTTAAACAAGCAAACAATCTTTCCTTTATCGCATATCATAGTAAATAATGCAATTTATCAAGGTAATGTATGGAATTATAATGTGTCCATTTTATGTATGGATATAGTAGATGAATCAAAAGAAAAAACAACTGATATATTTGTAGGTAATGATAATGAACAGGATGTTTTAAATACTCAAATGATGGTGGTTAATAGATTTCTTGAAGTGTTGAGCAGAGGTGCATTAGCAAATACTTATGATTTAATAGGCAACCCTAGTTTAGAATTTTTTACAGAAAGATTTGAAAATAAAATTGCAGGTGTTACTGTTTCTTTTGACGTTCAAATGCAAAACACAATGACTAAATGTTAAAGATTGAAAAGGTAATTGAAAAGTTTAGGGATTACGTTATTAGAGAAGCCAAAGATAATTTAAAAAGGGGTGGTAAATATGGAAGTCATAACAACACAAGTGAATTATCTAACAGTTTAAAAGGCGAAATTGTAACAGAAGATAAATTTACAATTGTTGGTTTCAATATGGCTAGTTATGGAATGTTTCAAAATCAAGGAGTTAAAGGAAAATCAAGTTCAGCTAAAGCTCCTAACAGTCCGTTTAAGTTTGGTTCTGGTACAGGGAAAGGTAATGGTGGTTTAACAAAAGGAATACAAAAGTGGGTTAGACAAAAAGGTTTTCAATTCAGAAGTAAAGAAGAAGGCAGCAAAGGTAGATTTTTAAGTTACGAATCAACTGCTTATTTAATTACACGTTCTATATTTAACAAAGGAATAAAGCCTAGTTTGTTTTTTACAAAACCATTTGAAGCAGGATACAAAAAATATATAGATGTAGATTTAATTAAAGCGTTTGGTCAAGACGTTGAAACAATGATTGATTATAATTTAAAAGACATAAAATGATAATAGTAAAGGTTAGAAGTCCATTTATAATTGATATAAATGTGGGTACACAAATAGGAAGCAAGTTAGAATTATTTATATGGAATAAAGATACAATAGAGCCTACTGTTCCAACGTACTCATTTACAAAAGCTATTCCTAGTACAACACAATTTAACACGTTTTACAACGTCTCTAATTTTGTCAAAGAATATATCGATAATATATCAAATGCAGTAGACAATACAACAGCAACAGAAGAAGTCAATACAGAATGGTGCAACTTTAAAGTGAAAAGATATTGGAATGATGCTGGTGTTTACACTTTATTAGACGCAGTTTCTTATGTGGGTGTAAATGGTTTTACAAGCTACTCAGATGGTGTTAATAAAATTATTGAAACAAAACCTTCTGCACCATTTTATGCTTTAATAAACCCAAACATAATACAATATAAAAAAGAAAATACTACTAATTATTTTAATTTTATTTGTGAAATAGACCCAACAAGTGGTCAAGATTTTATAGCAAGATATTATAATAAAAACAATAATTTAATCACTAGTTTAAACATTCCGGCAGTAGGCGATTATAATGACATTTATAATTATAGAGTTCCATTAACTTACGGAACAACAGAAAGTCAAAAAGTTGTTATTGATTTTAATTCTAACTTTTACACTACTATTTATTCTGAAAGTATTTGCGAAAATAAATACGAACCAGTTGTTTGTTCATATATAAACCGTTATGGTGGATGGCAGTTTCTTACATTTTTTAAAACGCAAACTAACTCAATTAATGTAAAAAAAGAAACGTTTAAATTATCGCCTCAATTAATAGACTACAATGTTTTAAAAGGGCAATCAAAATCTTTTAATTTTAATGGAAATCAATCAATAAAATTAAACACTGGTTGGGTTGATGAAAACTATTCTGAATTAATTACTGATTTGTTACTAAGCGAAACGGTTTTGTTAGACCAGAAACCTGTTAAACTAAAAACAGAATCTACTGATTTAAAGAGTTCTTTAAAAGACAGAATGATAAATTACGAAATTGAATTTGAGTACGCTTATAACCTTTTAAATGATGTTGTATGATAGCAGTAAGCTTATATGTTAAAAATCTGAAGTATTCAAACTTGACAGAAGCTACTGTAAACGCATTTCAAAAAAGGATTGAAACGGATGGTGGAGTTTTTGAAGATAGAAATGGAATGCTTGACGATTTAAACGCTTTAGGTGGGATTTATGGATATTCAAATGTTTATGATAGACTTGATTTGTTTTCAGATGAAAAGATTTCAATAGTTTCCTCAATACAAAATATAAATGACATAGGCAAAACTTTTACGGACTTTAGTAAAACATTTACCATTCCTGCATCAGTAACTAATAATAAAATATTTAAACATTGGTACGAAAATTCAGTAGACAATGCGTTTAGTACTTTAATAAAATCAGATGCTTATATTGAAATAGATACAATACCTTTTAGAGTAGGCAAAATACAATTAGAAAGTTGTAATTTAAAAGAAGGTAAACCACAAGATTACAGTATTACATTTGTAGGTAATTTAACAAGTTTAAAAGATAAATTTGCAGGATTACTTTTAAAAGATTTAACAAGTACAACTTATAATTTTGATTATACGTCAACACTTGTAAGAGATAAAGTAACTACACAATCAGCATCTTACACTTCAGTAGCTTTTCCTTTAATATCTTCTAATAGGTATTGGAATTATGGAGGTGCTTCACCTAATGACATAAGTGTTCCAGGACAACCAATTAGATACAATGAGTTGTTTCCAGCTTTAAAACTATCTGCAATTTTAGATATGATTGAAGAACAATTTGAGATTACTTTTAATGGTTCTTTTTTAACTGATGCAAGATTTACAAGTGCTTATTTATGGTTAAAAAATAGCGAAACATTTGCATCAAATGGGCAACCTTTAAAAATAAATTATAATTCATCAAGTCAAAATATTTACGGTTTTAATTTTAACACTACAACCGACAGTTTAACTTTTTACACGTTAAATGAATCTTGGATAAATGTTAATAGAAAAGTAACTTTAAATATAAGTAGCACAGTTGCAAATATTGATTATAAACTATTTGTTTACAAAAACGGAATTGTTTTTAATACGATTGATAGCACTACAATTGTAGGCATAAAAAGTAACACTGTATTAAGCTATGATGGTAATTTATTTAGCAATGATGTTTATGAGTTTTACATTTCATCTTCTTTACCTTTTGCTTTTACAAGTTCTGCAACTTTAGATTTAAAATATAACGATGGTATACCACAAGATGAATTTGTTGACATTAATCAAACTACTTCACAGACCACATTGTCAACTTTGAGTATTGCGTCATATTTTCCAGAGCTTAAAATAGAAGACTTTTTTAGTGGAATTTTAAAGATGTTTAATTTAACAGCGTTTTCTGAAAATGGAATTGATTTTACATTAGAACAAATAGAAAATTATTATAATAACGGTACAATTAGGGATATAACAAAACACGTTAAAACAGATAATATAAAATTAGATAGGGTTCAAACATATAAAAAGATAAATTTTGAATACGAAAAAAGTCAGTCTTTAGTTAATGTTGGTTTCAATAGTTATAATGGAGTTGAATATGGTTCATTACTTTACAGTACAGACAATGACGGACAAGAATACACTATAAAATTACCATTTGAAAACTTAAACTTTAATAATTTACAAGATGAATTGCAGGTAGGTTATGCTTTAAAACAAGATTTAAAAAGTTACATTCCTAAGGCTATTGTTTTGTATGATTATAAACCAGATGGAACTTTAGATTTAACGCCTGATACGCATTATCATTTCTCTACTGCATTAACTGGGAACGGAATAGAATATACAACTTATAAAGCATTTGGGCAAGAAGTTTTAATAAGTGGAGAAACATATTCTTTAAATTTTCCAGCTCAGCAATCTACACTTACAAATGAAACAATAAGTAATAGTTTGTACAATCAATATTACGAAAACTATTTCGGTAATATATTTGATTACAAAGCAAGGTTAATAAAAGTTAGTGCAATTTTACCTACAAGTTTATTAACTTCTTTGAAACTAAATGACAGAATAATTATTAGAGATAAAAGATATTTAATAAACACAATGACTACTGATTTAACAAGTGGTCAAGTTGATTTTGAATTACTAACTGACAATAGAATATTATGATAAAAAACATTTTAGAATTATTAGCTTTAGATAATCACTATGGTCAATCTGAGGCAATAGAAATTGCAAAAGGAAAAAATAAAATAATAACAACTTTTAAAGAAGCATTTAAACAAATAAAAAGACAATGGAAAATAAAGTAGTTAATTTAAAAATTCAAAGCAATATTGACGACATCACAAAAGATGTTAAAAAACTTTCTAAAGGTTTTGAAGAAAATTCAAAAGAAATAAAGGACGTTCAAAAATCAACAAAAGGAGCTGAGGATGGTGTTAAATCTTTGTCTAATGGATTTAAAGGAATGGGGCTTGCTATCAAGGCTATTGGTATAGGTTTAATTTTAGAAGCATTTAATTTATTTAAAGAAGTATTAGGTAAAAATCAAAAAGTTGTAGATATTTTTAACACAGCTATTGGTGCTTTATCAATTGCTTTTAATGATTTGATTGCAATTGTTTTTGATAATTTTCCTAAAGTTATAGATTTTTTTAAAGACGTTTTCGAGAACCCAACAGAATATTTGAAAAAATTCGGGGATATGATTGAAGAAAATTTAATCGAAAGGTTTAAATCTTTTTTAGATACCGTTGGTTTTTTAGCTGATGCTTTAATGAAAGTATTTGAGGGTGATTTTACAGGAGCAATGGAATCTGTAAGAAAAGCTGGTAAAGAATCTTTAGACGTTTTAACTGGTGTTAATGATGTGTTTGATAAAGGTAAAAAGTTTGTTAAAGACGCTTCAATGGCTATTATTGATTATACAAAAAACACAATAAAACAATCAAAAGCAAATATTGATTTGCAAAACACAGCATTAATAGCCGCAGCACAACAAGCTAAATTAGTAGAACAATACGACTTAGAAGCTGAGAAATTAAGAAAAATAAGGGATAATGATTTACTTTCAATAAATGAAAGAATAGTTGCAAATGAAAAGTTAAAAGAGGTTTTAAAAAACCAACAAACAGCAATGAAAGCTCAGGCAGATTTGCAAGTTCAAGCTGCACAAAATACATTTAATTTAAACAAATCAACAGAAAACAGAGTTGCTTTAATATCTGCACAAGCAAATGCTTTAGGAGTTTTAGCACAAGTTGAAGGATTAACAAGTGAACAAGAATCTAACAGAATTTCATTACAAAAAGAACAAGTTGATTTAACACAATCGCAAATTGATGGTATTAGTGCTTTATCAATAGAACAACAAAAATTTAATGAAACTTTAGAAGCAGACGAATTAAGTAAGTTAGAAACACAAAAAGCAAATTTAGAAGCTGAAAAACTTTCTGAAACTGAACGTTTGCAAACTCAAATAAATGGATATGCTTTAGGAACACAAGCTAGAGTGGATGCTGAATTAGAGTTAAAAACAAGACTTCAAGAAATAGGTAATGAAATAACAACTAACGAATCAGAACAAACAAAAGCAAGAATACAAATAGCCGAATTAGAGAAAAAAGCAAAAATAGATGCTACTGATGCTGTTGGAAATACTTTAAGTGCTATGGCTGATTTATTAGGAAAAGAAACAGCGGCTGGAAAAGCAGCGGCGGTCGCTTCAGCTACAATTAATACGTTTAGCTCTGCACAAAAAGCGTATGATGCAACAGTAGGTATTCCATTTGTTGGTCCCGTATTAGCCCCTATAAATGCGGGTTTAGCTATTGTAGCTGGTATTAAAAATGTTAAATCAATACTAGCTGTTAAAGTTCCTGGAGGAGGCGGTGGTGGTTCTGCTCCTAGTGGTGGTTCTGCTGGGACTTCTGCGCCTGCTATTCCTAATTTTAATGTTGTAGGTGCAAGTTCAACAAATCAATTAGCACAAACAATGGCTGAAAGGAATCAGCAACCTATTAAAACCTATGTTGTATCGGGTGACATATCAACTGCTCAATCACTAGAACGTAATATAATATCAAGTGCATCAATTGGATAAAACAAAAAACAATTTAATTTATTTAAACAATATGAGAATAGTAG
>TARA_R110000823_G_scaffold5548_14_pt1 | contig 9996 bp, 10 predicted proteins | sample TARA_R110000823 | Tara Oceans TARA_R110000823 (sample SAMEA4397722) | marine metagenome | biome: Polar Biome; feature: [DCM] deep chlorophyll maximum layer (ENVO:01000326); material: water (ENVO:00002006), including particulate matter (ENVO:01000060) such as... | depth 20 m | reverse complement strand
TCAGATGACTGTAGCCCTCCTTGTCCATAGTGACCATCGTAGGTCAAATCAATGTACTTCTTAAACTCGTCAATGAGTTTATCTTCATTGAATTTATAATCTATCGACATAATGGTTCCTTAAAATTGTTCGCTTTCGGGTCCGAAGTCTTCGGTGATTTTTATACCACCATCATCTGTCTCCGGCATTGATACTTCATCATCAACCTTAGTGTAAAGGTCTAAGAAGGCTTGCTTGGTGTCGGTATCGAACCTGTTTACACATAACTCGATGGCTTTCATCTTATCACCAAACACTGAGAATGCTTTGACAATGTGTTCCAGACGGCGAGTAGAAATCAATTCATCGATTGCACCCTCATAGAAAGTCTTTCGGATCACTTCAGCCCATGTCACCAAATTGGTAGCAAAGGTATCATCAATGCAGTCGGCAACTCGCATCTTACCAAGAACAATTTTCTTCTCTTGGGCAGCCGATGGATATTCTTGCTCGACAGTGATTGCAAAACGCTCAAGGAATGCTTCATCTAGTATCTGAGCACCCATAAACTTGCCATCATCTGATCCACGACCTTTAGTATTCGCAGTAGCAATGATATTGAAGCCGGGTTCAGGAGAGACAATCTCACCAGTCTTCTTATTGTAGTAAGGCTTGCCTTCCATGATAGCTTGCAAGCACATTAGCTTGTTAGAGCCACGGTCGATCTCATCTAGAACTAGTACTGCACCACGTTTCATTGCAGTGAGAACAGGACCCTCTCGATAAACTACGTTACCATCGACAAGTGTATTGCCACCAATCAAATCATCTTCATCAGTCTCAATGGAGATATTGACTCGCAAGGCTTCTCGCCCTAGTTTTGCACAAACTTGCTCGACCATCATAGTCTTACCGTTACCGGATAGACCAGAGATAAACGTAGGATAAAACATTCCAGACTTGACAATTCTAGTCAGGTCTTTAAAGAATCCAAACGGAACATAAGTACTGTCTGTGGGAGGAATTAAGTTCTCGATAGTCACCGATAATTTAGCCTGAGTTAGGACTCTTGCCGCTTCTTGCGGAAGGTCTTGGGTAGGTTGTTTGGACTGTATGACTGCAATAGGCTTTGGGGCTTGTGCAGGTACAGAATTTGCGGGTAATGAAACATCATAAACGCCACGAGCAACCGCATAATTGCCAACTATATAGCCGACTGCGGAACCCTGCTTGGCGAGTCCGAGACTCACTGCCACATCTGAAATTTGCTTTCGGTTGAGCGTACCACCGGCAGTATCTATTGCCTGTAGGGCGCTCAACAATTCACTATTTAATTCACTCATAATCTGACCTCTCTCAAAAGGATTATTCAATTTAACTTCTTTAACTCGACTTTACTATACCATTATAGCAGGTTTCATGGGAAAGTCAAGTGTTTTCTCAATTATTTTCATCTTTTATGCAACTTTATCGATGAATCGATTCAAAAACACTCGGCTGGCACTGCGTCCCTTGGCGAACTTCATGAATCCACGCTTTAGATCACCTTTGGAGTTGGACTTAACTTCCATTTCCTCAGTGTCTACTTCTAGCCCTTTGCCACCCATGATCATAAACATAGTATCGTATCCGACAGCATTGGGAACTTCCATGAATCGCTCAGAACGGAAGGTCTTGTACTTAGTCTGAAACCCCTCGTAATCATACTTGCTAATCGCGGCAAAGTATGAATCTCTGACAGCGGATGACTTTGCAGGTACAATGTTGAATGATATCATACGCGAACCAGTGGTTGCTTGGTAGTGCTTCAGTAGTGCTAGGAAGTAATCTTGGTATCCTATGCCACGACCGTAGTTTCCAGTACCGTATAGTCCTGAGATAACATGCTTGGTTGAGATTGCACCTTCTTTGATGTACATCTCAGAAACTTCTCTTGGTGCGCGGTGGCGAAATGTCACTTGCGCGTAGTCAGTATTTTCTAGTTCCATACAATCTTCAACCACGACTATATTGTCAGTGTTGTACCCATCGGTCAGAATGATTGTGTTCAGAACTTCAAGGTGATTACGCTGTTTGAATTCATTAGCAATATCACGACCAACTAACATCGCAGTAGCCAGAGGAGTAGAGGACAGTGACATATGACGCGGTTGGTTGTAACGCTCTTGCCATATTTTCTCTTCTTTATCCTGACGGTTGTTTCTGTTTATGTAAGTAGTTGCCCATCCTAGAAGACCTTTGAATGCTTTGGCATACATGGGAGCTGATAACTCAGAAGAAATTAATTGTAGTAACCGAAAGTTTTCATCATCGATATAGATATCACCAGACTTTTTGCTCTGAGCATCTTGCAACATTTTGCGAGTGAAATCTTCATAGTATCCAGCGTTGCCGAATCCGTAAACATCAAACGGAATGCCGACTTTTTTGCAGAAGGATACTTGGATCAATAACTGCTCGACAACATTAGTCATTTCCTGGTACATACTACCAGACATATCAACAAACATAAACATGCCGTGGTTCTGACCATCTGGGGTAGTAGTAGTTGATAGGAAAAGATCATCCGTTAGCTTGTATGCCCACAACTTTTTATCATTAAGCATACCAGTCTTGTTCTCGCGGGCTTTCTTTAATGAAGTAGCTTTGCGGCGCATCTCAAACTGTTGGACTAGAAGGTTGATCGCAGACTTATTGCGAGTTTGAAAATCATTGAACAGCTTGTTCTCAACTTCAACATTGTTAGTCTGAATTTCATTTCCCCAGTAAGTACCTTTTCTATACTCTGGTGTCCAGTTCCAGACTTCAGAGGATTGCATAACAAACGTATTAGACTTTATCTTTGGAAAGTTAACAGTCATAATATCTTTGTCGTTCATTTCGACAAGTCTTTCTTCTGCATTACGAAAGGCTTTATCAGTCATTGACTCTGGGTCAGGAGTCCCTTCCATGATATCATCTCCGCCTTGCTTGGCGTCGGTAGACTCAGACTCTTCTTCTGATTCCGAAGATTTTTCATCTTCATCTTTGGATTCACTGCCGGCTTCCTGAGTTTCTTCTTCTGATTGGTCACCATCTTGGTCACTTTCTTCTCCGTCATCGTAGTCATCACTGGGTTCAAAATCCGTGTCTTCATCCCAGTCTTCACCGAACTCATCCGCTTGAGGCTCTAAAGCATCTTGCATGGCTTGTTCAGTTTTGCTGTACTCATAAAGTTCGTTGGCTACTTTGACAGTATCTTCCCAAGTGTCAACATTTTCAGTAGCAGTGATGAAAGGTAATTCTTCTTCCGAGAAGTTGATGCCGAGCATGGCACCACACTTGAATTTTAAGTTGATCTTATCGATGAGTGGAAGAGTATCCATGTCACGACCCTTGAGTCCGAAGAAGTCCATCTCCATCAACTCTTTATAACCAAGAGCCATAGACTTGACTAGACCAGGGTAACGTGCTTTGACTTTTTTCTCAATGCGACAATCTTCTATCACATTTAGGAAAGACTTGAAGCCCTGACCGGAGTCACATACAGCATCGTGCCAACCTTCTGCTGGAGTTTCTAAGCCGTGGCTAATTTCATGACCGACAAACAGATCATATAGATTTACTGACATTTCCTTCCAGCGGGGAAGAATGATCTTGCGGTTCTTGAGGTCGAACATAGCGGTGGGAACATTCTGATGCTCAACACTGATATCTTCGGTAGCCAGTAGTTTGGCTAACATGCTTTTGCTTTTTACTTCCATTGGTATACCCTCTCTCATTCTCAAAGTACATTATGACATACTTTTTAGCAAAAGTCAAGAGGATAACCAATTTATTTTCAATCGTAAGTCGTTGTTATTTAACGCTTTTCTTTTTTATTTGCTTTTTCTTTTCAGCCGCCGCCGCTTTTTCGGCTTCTTTGGTCTCTTTTTCGATCAAAGTGGTCTTTTTCTTCAGCCTGGTAAACACTTCTGCCGGGGTCAACCAGACATCCTTGCCTTCAATCACCGCATTGACCTCATCTTCATCAAGGAAATGCTGGTACACATCATGCATTAGGTCAGATATCCAATCGGAATCATGTAGCACTTGAGATGCCATCTCATTTCCTTTGCCCCATGCGGCACCGGAGTAAGTATGTACCATAAACTGACTGTGATCTGATATCTCACATACATCTCCCTGTAGGAAGATCATCGTAGCGGCAGACATGCAAGCACCCTCTATGGATGTGACAATAGTAGCAGGAGTCTCCCGCATGGCTCTTATCATCTGAATTGCTGTATTGATCTGTCCACCGTAGGAATTGATGTGAACATAGATTACGTCTTCAGCGGAAGCTGACCTGAACAATTGATTCCATTCTATATACTCATCTGGTCCTTCGATCTCATCATGTAGATAAAGATCATATGTTCTAGACATTGTACGTTCAAAAATTTTATTGCTAGTTAGTGCATCTAATTTAAACTCGCTCATAATATCTGGTAACCGCCTGTATCTTTTCAATTTGTTTATCAATAATGGCTGAACGGTTCGGCCAGTGAATGTATTCTTTGTCTGGATTTTTCTTTAAGTTTGTAAGCAGAGGAAGAATTAAGTCTTCCAAATCTCTTAGCTTGCCAGATATATCTCCTTCTAGTAGTGTCCGATGTTCTGTCAAAACACCAGCGTTATCCATATCCAGAATTCTGTTCTCAATTTCATAAAGTTTTTTCATTACTCCATCAAGCGCATCATCTGGAAGTGATGCAGTAGTTGAGGCAGGCGTAAGCGGTTGAGACTGCGGCGCTTCATCTACTGCGGTGAATCCGAAATCAAAATCATCAGACATTGTTCTTTTCCCTGTAGTTCTGTACTGCGGCTTTGATAGCATCTTCTGCTAATACCGAGCAGTGTATCTTTACTGGTGGCAGGGCAAGTTCTGTAGCTATCTCTGTGTTTTTAATCTGTGATGCTTTATCTATAGTAACACCTTTTACCCACTCTGTCAATAGGCTAGATGAAGCAATTGCGCTTCCACATCCATAGGTCTTGAACTTCGCATCGACAATAATGTCATTCTCAACCTGTATCTGTAAACGCATAACATCACCACATGCTGGAGCTCCAACCATTCCAGTTCCAATGTTACTTTTACTATCGTCCAATTTACCTACGTTACGCGGGTTCTCATAATGATCTAATACTTTATCTGAATAAGCCATATATTTCTCCTAGTTATAAAGTGAATGATTATTAATGACAACACCAGTAAGAACTAAATTCAAATGCCGGTAATCACTTTGCGTAAAATCAAAATAACGATTGTAGAAGGAGAACATCAGTGCCTTGTGTAAAATCAACTGTGATAAACTAGGTCTGTCTGGTAGCAATGGATTGACTTCATACAAATTTCCATTTTGTCTCAATCCACTATAAGTAGTGTACACATCTAGAGCATTGATAGCATACCAATACATCTTAGCCTTACGAATATCATCATAATGTTTGAGCCGAAGCGGAGTGTTGTACACCCCCGATGACTTCACAAATACCAGTTCTGATTCTTCCGGAATAGGCATTGCCGAGACGCTAAGTGATATTGAACATAATATACCTATAATAAACGTCTTCATCTACCTAGTGTCTCCTATTGAATGCCTTTACTCGCTTGTTTAATGATTTCATCGCCCTATCGAGTTTGAACTTAGACACCCGCGACATGAAGTTAAACCCTAACATATGATCGTACTCATGTAATGCGATTCTCGCGGCTAGACCAAGAAATCTCTCGGTATGTTCTTTCTGCTCTGCATCGAAATATGTTATCGTACACTCAGTGGGTCTCTTTATATTTAGACGTAGCCCAGGAATACTCAGGCAGCCTTCTTGCATTACAATCTCTTCTTCATTCACACCAATAACAACTGGATTAAAGCACACCCGTTCAAACTGCTCATCATTTTTTGGGTTGCGTACACCAAGTACCATAACTGACATATCTAATCCCACTTGGTTAGCAGACAAGCCAACACCACCAAGTTCAGCCATTTTTAATCTGAGTTTAGATGCGATTTCTTTGCCATCATTTTCATCAAAATCAAACTTCTTTGGCGCGATCTTCAATATCGGATCGACAATGGAAACTAAATTTAATTCATCACTCAAGTATTTCATAATATATTTTTACCAAAAGTCGTACTGGATGTATGTTTCAACTGCGTGATTCCAATTGATATCACGCTCTGATTCTATTTTTGTTTTAAAAGTTAATCCACTGATGCCACCAATGTCTCTAAACTTGACACCTAATTCAGTTACTTCTTCTCCGTCATTTTGTTTACCAATCTCTGCATACCAGTTGTCTTGTGACCAACCTAATCTGACATTATTAGCAGTATCACTGAGGTCAATGTTGTCGAACTCACCAAACTTTATTTCGTTTTCCCACTTGGCGTATGGATATCCATCTGCAACTGTGGCGCCTACTAAAAATGCGGCACATAACCCAAGTGTAAGTCCTACAACTTTCATGTTAGCTCCTATGAAATTACTGAATAATTTTGTTTCTTTTCAAATTTAATAACACTCCTGAATTTATCAAACAGGATGTCTCCTTTGTGTGAGATTACAAATACATTCGCATCTTCACCTATAGTATTTAGTAAGGACATAACGTAGTCAGTACCATTATTGTCCAAAGAACTATCAAAAACTTCATCTAGTATTAACAAATTTGTAGCGGCACTGTTCTTCATCTTAGCAATGGTGCGCCAAGTAAACAGTAATGCCAAATCAATTCTTTGCTTCTCACCTTCACTGAATGATGCATAACTGAATTTGTCTCTGTGTCGGGACTTAATAGTCTCGTTGAACTTCTCATCCAAATCAAATTGAACAAAGAAGTCCATCGAGGCTAAGTACTTATTGACTAATGCATTTATAGCAGGCAAATACTGGCGAATGATTCTAGTCTTTATGCCAGTGTCTTTCAATAGTGAAGCGGCTAGTTTTAAGTAGTGACCCTCTTCATTCTTGATAGACTTATCATGCTCTTTTTCCACAACAACTTTCGCAAGGGCTTTCAGCTTGTCTTTTTCTTCTGTGATATCTGCAACATTAACTTTTGCATGTGATATCTCAGCATTCAGCTTTGTCAGAAACTTTTGATTGGTAATAATCTCATTGTTTATATCTACCAACTGGTCTGACAAATCGACAAACTTTTCCAGTGCATCATTTAGTTGCGTGAATTCATTTTCGATTTTCTTATTTGCTTCTTGTAACTCACCAATTTTTCTGTGTCGTTCAATTTTAATCTCTGCTTTGAAGTCATGCGAAATACCTTGCTTGCAGGTCGGACAGTCATTGTGCTTCTCATAAAAATCTAACTCTTTTCTTACTTTTGTGATTTGGGTTGTGAATTGATCTCGGAAGTTTCTGAGTTTTTTGATTCTCTCTTTAGGATTTCCCAGAAGATCCTTCGCTGTGACTGTTGTTGTTGCTTGTTCCTCGAATGTCTTAATCGAGTCCTCGATTGCATTAATCTGTCCTTGCATGTCTGCTATTTTGGTTTGTTTATCATTCTCCAGAGTAGAAAGATACTTCTGTTGAATAATGGTTTTGGACTTACTGATTTCAACTTCGGATTCTATGTCCCGTATAGTATCCTTCAACTTATTTATCTTTTCTTTTAGTACAACATTCATCACAGTGAATATTTGAATATCAAGAATATCTTCTATGATCTCTCTTCTACTACCCAAAGGCAACTGCATGAAAGGTGTGAATGAAGCACTGCCTAGTATAACAATTTGAGTGAATGATTTGTAGTTCAATTTTAGAATAGCTTCCTCAAGATACTTTTGCATATCTCTGAGCGCGGCATCTTGATCTATCATTTTAGCATTACAATAAATCTCAAAATAGTTAGGCTTAATACCTCGTCTAATTTTGTACTCATTAGTACCGACAGCAAACTCAATTTCTACTTCCAGTGCTTTGTCGTTAACAGCATTAACTAGCTGAGGCTTATTGATTGCTCTGAATGGCTTATTAAACAAAACAAAACATAGGGCATCTAGCATAGTAGATTTGCCACTGCCATTCTCACCAACAATCAACGTACTAGTACTGCGAGTGAAATCAATCTCAGTAAACGCATTGCCAGTAGAGAGAAAATTCTTCCACTTTAATGTTTTAAAAGTAATCAAGCGTTATAACCTCTTGTCTTTAAGTAAGGTGCAATAACCTGTTCTGTAAACATCCTATTCATTTCAGCAGTCGGATGTTTTAAGCCCATATAGCGTCTTTCACGTTCAAGCCATTTCATTCCTTGTGGCAAACATACATCTCTGCACCATTCATACATGCCTTTGATGGGCAAGAATTTTGTGAAGTCTATTAAGTCATATAGATACTGAACGTCTTCTTTGAAGTCGTTTTCTAGGAGCAAAGTATCTTCGCTCATTACAGTGAAGAAGTACTTAACTCCAACACTTTCTAAATAATGTTGAGTTGCTAAAATCTTTTCGAAGGTGTTTGTTTTTCCGCCGACTCTACTGAAGAAATTATTGTAATATAGGTTAGCGAATGGATCATCATCTGCCCACGCGGCATTCAGTATCAGCCACATAGCATTCCCAGGAGCAAACTTATCTGCCCAAGCCCTATTTAAAGGATGAATATCTTTCTTGAACAGAGGCTTGCCCATAAGCAATAGTCTATCGTCAATTTCCTTTTGAGACTCAAGCATAAAATCATGTCTGTCTGGTCCTGACCACTCAACACCACATAATATATCTTTAGGATCTACGCCTTTTTTGAGAAGTTGACTAACGCCGAAGATTGCTTTGCGACTTATGAGAGAATTGCCAGATGAATTCATGCCGTAATTATATATACTTGCACCGAAAATTTTTGCTAGTGGTGACACCCATGTCTCAAATTCTGCTTCACGTGGAGCTTCAGTGTTGCCTTCAAACAATGAACGATAAAAATTTGGTCCTGACTGAGAAGCATGGTTTGCGTTTTCATCCGTAAATGAACATCCAGACGCAACTAAGTATTTCATTTAATTCTCCGACTGTGCTTCTACATATAGAGTCCTTAGCACCGATTTTAATTTATCACGATCCAAGTCTGTGGCTACATTATCTACATAATCATTCAACAATGTCATGGTGTCTTCTAGATTTACCTCTACTTCACCAACTGCGTCATCTTCAAACTCTGAAAAGTCTTCGATGATTTTTAATTCGATAAGATTGCATTGGTAAAGGTTGTCAATGAATGCATCGAAATATGCAAAGTCGCTTTTCTTTACAACTACTACCTTTACGCAACTATTGGCAATAGAATCATAATCATAATCAGCAATGAGACTTCTAAAATCATCTGAGGTATCATCGAAATAAAACTTATGGAAGATAGTAAATGGGTTTTGTAAAAATTCGACTGAGTTGTCATATGTGTCATAGATGTTAAAGCCTCTGGGATCTTCATAATCTGACCAAGTAATTTCATAGGGATTTCCAAGGTAAAGTATATTGTTAGTCCGACTACGGTGATGATAATGCCCACTACACACCAGATCAAAATGACTGTAAGGGCTAGTATCCGATCCATGAGATACAATAGCACCTTTGTACATCTGGAACCCACTGAACTCAAAGTGACCAAAGACAGCCTTCGCCTCAGTATTCTTAATGACATCCATAGTGTGAGTATAATTTTCACTGCAAATCCAAGGGACAAATAATATCTTACGTTCATCAAAAGTTAGCTCCGTGACCTCTGGGTATATTTGTATGTTATCATACTCACCAAGCAACAACTCGGGTGAGTTCACCTTGTTAGTGTTCTTAAAGTATGTATCATGGTTACCTGGTATCATGTGAATGTCGATGCCCAGATCCCGTGCCTTGTCAAAGAAGTATTCTTTGCAACTCTGCAAGGTGTTATAGTTGATAAACTTTCTTCGGTCGAATACATCACCCAGGTGCAGTATAGTTTTAATTTCTCTTTCTACCAGAGTAGGGAAAAAGAATTCAT
>TARA_R110000823_G_scaffold309460_1_pt1 | contig 10041 bp, 7 predicted proteins | sample TARA_R110000823 | Tara Oceans TARA_R110000823 (sample SAMEA4397722) | marine metagenome | biome: Polar Biome; feature: [DCM] deep chlorophyll maximum layer (ENVO:01000326); material: water (ENVO:00002006), including particulate matter (ENVO:01000060) such as... | depth 20 m | reverse complement strand
AATAATACTTCTTTTACTGAACCTATTAATGCTGCTAAAATTACTGCGGACGGATTAACTAAACTTAAATTTACTTTGATTGGTAATACTTTGAATCTTGATATTGAATCTAAAGGAACTTATAAACCTCTTGTATCTTCTACGAATGCGAGTATGAATAATGTTGATAAAAGATATAACTTCAAACCTACTGCTAATACAACTGAAAGTTTATTTCCTTCTTTTCAATTGTCTAAAGCAACGGACGTCCTTACTATAAATACATTTGAAGGTAGAAACTTACCGAATTGGAAGACTTCAACAACGGGAGAAGAATTTGCTGGTGGTTCTGATTTTTATAGTTCTCATATTAAAAGTGGAAAAGGATTAATCAGATATATTGATAATAAAAAATCATTAAGGTCTTATACCGCCGCTAACGCAAGTTTTCAATATACTGACCTAAACGGTTCAAACGCTTTAAATTATAGGGTTGTATTAATTGGAGGACCCGAGAGAGATTTATCAACTACAAATACTAATAGAAGTGATACTGCTACTTATGTTTTACCGCCACGTCAGACAGCAAATATGGGAGAAAGTCTTGGGTTTGGTGATTATTCTGTATTACAACAAAGTATTTTTAAAGATGCGACAAGCACTTTATCTCTTACAATTATGAAGCCTCCGTCTCAATCTACTTTATATACTAATGAATGTTTTATTAGAGCAAACAATCTAACTGGAACAAGTTATAACGGAGCAAAGAATTCAATTAGTCGTATTCTTTATTCACTACCGAGATTTGATAATGCTGGAAATACTCAAGGTAATTTATATTTTCAAGCATCAGAAAAAACATACATTAAACTTAATAACACAGAACAACTAACACTCAACCAGTTAGATATAGATTTAGTAGATAGAAGTGAAAGAATTGTTAGAGATTTACAAGGTAATACAATAGTGATATTATATATACGCAAATCTCCTATTTAAAAAATGTATATAACATATTAATTTTTATTTTATTTCTTATTTTTTTATTATAAATTATAAGAATATAAGATATGATTGATGATGATTTGCTTCCCGAATTAATCGCACCGCCTCCTCAGCCCGAAGAACCTAACCTATCATTACAAATAAAAGACCCCGATTTTCCTTCTGATAATGAATCCGAAGAAGAAATACAAGATGAAAGTAGAATAAAACCAAAGGTTCAATTTCTTGAAGAAGAACTCGTAGAAGAAGATATTGCTCCCGAACCAAAAAAGAGAACAATTATTCCAAGAGAAGAAATATTTAATACAGCACCTCAAGTTGAGAAAGTTAAAAAAGAAAAGAAGCCAAGAAAGAAAGTTCAAATTAGTGATGAAAGAAGAGAACAATTAAGAGAACAAATGAAAAAGGCTCAAGCAGCAAAAAAGATTAAGGCACAAGAAAGAAAAGAATTAAAAGATTTAGAAGATAAAGTTAAAAAAAAAGAAACAGAAGATAAAAAGAAAAGATTGAGAAAAAAATTAGCATCTTCCGTAGATGATGATGTTGATGAAGAAACTGGAGAAAGTAATCCGAATTTTGATTACAAGCCTCCTCCGAAAACTCCTCGTAATTCACCTAACAAAAAGGTCGTAGAAGATACGATACAACAAGCAGTAGCAAAAGGTATTGAAGCATTTGAAGTTAAAAGAAAAGCAGCAAAAAAAGAAAAGAAAGAAAGAATAGAAAAAGAAGAAAGAGATAAACAAGTATTTAGAACTGTTAGTAAGGCAGTAGACCCCGATAAATTTTGGGAGAATTGTTTTACATAATAATTATAACAATTTTGTTATAATATAAATAATATAAATAATATATATAAGAATATACATAAACGATGAATACTCCAAAAGTAATGCCCGTTGTTCAACCCGATAATGCTGCTTCTCGTCCTCATCACCCTTATCTTCCAAAGGTAGATGTTGATGTTGCTGGAGGAGGCTCATTACTATTAATGATTAGTCCAGTAAAAACTGGAAAAAGCACTATAATCTCTAACCTATTTCTTAATGAAGATTTTTACGGACAAGAATTTTTTGATGATGTTAAAATAATAAGTAATACAATTAAGAATGATGTTACATCTCGCTTTCTAAATAAAGCATTTGAAGTATATGATTTTTATTCAGATGAAATAATAGAAGGAATTGTTGAAAATCAAAAATCATTTGAAAAGAAAGACCAACCTCAAATTGCTGTTGTTTTAGATGATTGTTTGGGAAGCATAAAAAGAGAAAGTAAGATTAATCATCTCGCAAGTCGCTATAGGCATTTTAACATTAAGATGTTAATTATAAGTAGCCAAAAATTTACTGGTTCTGTTTCTCCAATTATTCGTGCGAATGCTACAGATGTAATTATTGGAAGTCCTTTTCCTAATCAAAAAGAGTTAGAAAGGATAGCAGAAGAATACGGAGATTTATTTAATGGACCGAAGAACTGGCTTAAGTTATATAGAAAAGCAACACCCAACAAATATGATTTCTGTTATATGGATTTACAATCTAATCCTCCTTTAATGTATAGTTGTTTTAATAAAGTTGTTGCTACTGGAGGACACGCTCTTGATGATGAAGACGGAGAAGACGATGAAGATATAAATTTAGAAGATAATTCTGAGATATAACAATTTTGTTATATTTTACTTTTTAATATTTTTTTAAAAGATATTTTATATTAGTTATATTATAAAACAAAGATGACTACTTTAGGTGCTGGAACATACAACAATATTTTAGGAGAAAATCGTAATGCTGAGACTGATTCGTTACTTGCTTCTCAAAAACATTTAGATGATTATCACGATGAACAAAAAACACAGAAAATTATAGAACAAGGTGAAAATCAAAAAGTCGGTGCGATGGACGCTGGAGCCGCAACTGGAGGTGTTAGTAATCTTGCTCGTTTTGCTGTTAGGAAAGCAACAAGCGGAAAGACATTTGCTCAGATGGCGACAGAAGATTTTAATAATTTAAAAACACCTTCCGCACCAGCAGAAAGTTTTAATACAATTGCTACAAGCAACGGAACAGTTGATAAAGCAACGGGAGCACTTACACAAGGAGGAGAAGGAGGTGTTAAAGTAGCAGAAACAGCCGCAGAAAATTCAACAGTTAGTACTATTGCTGGACCCAAAGCAGCCGCAACAGCAGAGGCAACAGCAGACGCAGCGACAGATGCGGGGAAAATGACTGGAGTAGCGGCAGATGCGGCGGGTAAGATTGGAGGACAAGCGGCTGCTGATGCTGCTGGAAGTATGGCGAAAACTATTGCTATGAAGTCTGCTTTTTGGGGAGGAAAGGCTTTAGGAAATATTGGAGGTGCTATTGATTTAGTTCAAGATATTAATTCTGCGGCAAAAGGAGGCGACTTTTTTGGAGGTGACGGAACATCAAAATTAGATGAAGTTGGAAACGGTTTAACTATTGCTGGAAGTGTTCTTGATATTGCTGGGATTGCTCTTCCATTTTTAGAACCTTTTGGATTAGCATTAACGGCTGCTGGAGCACTTTCTTCTACTGCTGGAAGTTTAGGAGATGAACAAGACCAAGAAGATAAAGATAAATCTAATTTTAAAACTAATCAACCTCCAGCCCCAGTTCCTCAAGGAGCGGCTGGATTAGGATTTGTTGCTTCTGCTCCAACTAATCCAGTTAAAATGATTACGGGAAGTTCAAGTTTCTAAAATATAACAAAATTGTTATATAACCTTTTTTAAAAAAAAATAAGAAATATAATAATATAAGATAAGTTATAAAAACTAAAATGCCTATTAATTCTTTTTGGACCGCTAATGATAAAATACCAATTGCTCAAAAACGAGTTTCTGTTCCATCTGAAAATGGATTAGAATACGGTGCTGGACAGAAAATTGTTATTGATATTCCACCAACTATTCAATATATTCAACCTCGTGAAAGTTATTTACAGTTAGATGTTAAACTCGCTGTACCCGCTGGAGAAAATGCGAGATTGATGCTGGACTCTACACTTGGGGGACAAGTTTTACTTCGTGATGTGAGAGTCTATTCGGGAGGAGTGGGAAATGTGTTACTTGAGGAATATCAAAATTATAATGTTATAACTGCTCTTAAATATGATTATGAAACTAATGATACTTTGAGAGCCAAGAGAGCACTTACGGAAGGTGCTCAAACACATTCAATTGAATGTAGAGGTAGTATGGGAACAACTACATCTCATCAAAATGATTGCGCAACAAATCCTTACTTCAAGGCTCACGCTGGAACTGCTGCTAATACATTTGATAATGATGATTTTAAAACTGTTAAATGTTTGCTGCCTATTAATACTGGAATATTTTCAAATGATAAAGTATTCCCAGTACTAATGACTGAAGGATTAAAATTAGAAATAATTTTAGAACGTGATGTTAATGTTTTTAGAAATTTAGACCAGTCAGTTAAACAAAGAAAATTACAATCTAATCCTTTGTTTCATTCAATCAACGGTTCTGATACTGCTCCTACTAACGCATCTACGGTTGGAACCTTTACGAGTTTTTATGTTACTCGTGATAATAATATGACTGGAACACCTCAGTTTCCATTTGTAGTGGGGCAGAAAATCGGCTTTCAGAAAACAGATGGAACAGATACAACAACCTTTACTGTTGCTCCAGTAATCTCTCAAATTGAATTAGATTCTGCTGCTGGTGATTTTGGATTAGTTAAAATTACAGTTAGTCCAGCAATGAATATTGCTACACTTCCGCCGACTAATCGTGAGTTTGTTCTTTGGTCTGAAACAGTATTTACAGTTGCTCCTACTTATACAGTATCTAATGTTGAACTTATTCTTCAGCAATTAACTATGCCCGACGGATATACTCGTAAAATGATGGGTATGATGAAGGAAGGAGGAAGTATGAATTACGATTTTCTGTCTTTTACTAATTACAAATATTCTCAACTTTCAAGTGATACAGTTGCTAATATTAGATTGCCCTTTAATCAATCTCGTGCTAAGGCTGTGCTATGTATTCCTACAGATGCTACTAATCGTACCTCTCAAGCCGATATTCAAGGAAATGGTACTTATTTGATTAATTCTGAACCTCACGATGTTAGAAATCACACAGATAGGTCGGGATTAGTAGGTATAACAGATAATCTACAAAATTATCAATTTTTCTATGATGGAAAATTGAATCCGTCTCGTAAAGTATCTACCTCTAAATTGGCTGCTAAAAATTCAATAGACCAAGTTCCTTTAATTGAACTGGAAAAAGCATTAGCACAATCAAAAATCATTCCTTACTCTTTCAGAGCCTTTCAGTCTAATTTCTGTGTAGGACGTGCCCTCTCGCTACAAGATGGCGTGTATGATACAAGAAACAAGGACTTCAATCTTCAAGTTGAATACTCGGGTACTGGCGGTGATTTTAATAAACTTTGGAATTGCTGGATTTCACACATTCGGACAATTGTTTTTGCTGGTGGAGGTATTCAAGTATTAATTTAAATAAATTTGATATTAATATAAATAAATCAGTATAAATAAATATATAAGATGAAGAAAAACGCTCGTAACGGAAAATACGGCAGTTTCAATATATTTTGGAAAGGCCTTTGGATATCATCATTTCCAATAAATCATAAAATAGAAATCGGTCATTATTATTTTACTGGGGAACGATTAATATTAGATACATTTGAACACGAAGATTTAAAACATTTATCATTAAAAGTTCATAAGAGTTGTTATATTCACTTTTGTGAAGTAATGTATATAAGAAAGAAAAGAGGAGATAAGATACCTACAGACGACCACGAGAAATTACTTGCTTGTGTAATGGCGTTAGAAAAAATGAATGTTATTGATAGTGAGAATGACGGACAGAACGGATATTTTATTGGAATAAAAAGAAAGAAATTCAAATGTTTTGAAGATAACAAAATTGTTATAGATAAATCTGAACTTTAATATAATAAAATAAATTGAGATATTGATATATTTTCCATATATATTGATTACAAAATTTTATTATAGTTAAAATACTATAAATCCTATATTTTTAATAATATTATATTTTTAATTTTTTATGTTATAATTATAAAGTATGTAAGATTATAAAATAAAAAAACAATAATGTCTTCTCATTCTCACCTTGAAATAACTCCTTCTAATGTTACGTCAGACGGCACTCTATCCTTTAAAAACGGTCAACCCGTCATTCAATTTATTATCGGTGAATCCGACCGATTTATCTTAGGCGATAGTATTCGCTTTACGGGTAACTTTCAAGTCTTCCTTTCGGAAAATACTTTATCTACTGATGCCGACCAATTAAGTATGTCGCAGAGGTTAGGAATTTATTCGTGTATAGACCAATTAGTCATAAAAAGTCAGCGCACAAATCAAGTGATAGAACATTTGAGAAATTACAACCGCTTTATGAGTTCGTACCTTTCTACTACTACAAGTTCTAATAGTGATAATTTAACACATAATAATATGACTGCTTTAACTGTTCCGAATTTTGAAGGTGTTAAACAGAGCGTAGTTAATAATTTACAAAATAAAGGTATTAATCCTAATGCTTTTGCTTGTGCCTTGCCTTGCGGATTTTTTAATGGAGGACAAGCAATACCCTTGAGTGCTGACTGGGGAGTTGGAGGTTTAATCGTGGAACTACATCTTGCTCCCGATAATCAAGTCTTATTCTCTCAAAACGGAACTGCTGGTGTTGCTGCTCTTAGTGAAGCGTTTTATCAGTTCAAGAATGTTTCCCTTATCTGTGAAGCACAGAATCCCCAACCCTCAGATTTGGCTGCTCTTCAGAAACAAACAAATCAGACTTTTGAATATAATTCATTTAGTTCATATTATACAACAATTAATTCAGCAAACGCAATTATTAATTTCAATCTTGGTATGAAATCTGTTCTTGGTGTATTTGCTAATTTTATTCCTTCTGCTTATATTAATAACTTTGCTCAGAATGGATTAGATACTTTTTATCCAATTAATTCAGATAATACTACTGCTAATGTTACTCAGTTAATCTTCACTCGTGGAGGAGAACGCTTTCCATTAGAATATAATATTGATACTCTTCAGTCTATTACAAGTGCTTCAGATAATTCTGTATATGATGCTCAGTTGTACAGAAATTACATTAATGCTGTTCAGTCCTTTTCTAAGAATATGAGGAATACATTTAAACCCGAAAATACTAAACTAATAGATGCTGCTAATGCTAATACTTATATTGACGGAGGTGTTGCTTACGGAATTGGTGTTGCTCTTGATACAATTTCTAATAGCGGTGTAGATTATTCTAATGTTAATTTTGGTATTAATATGACGATGGATTTAGTTACTGATAATCCTCAATCTGTTTATTTGTTTGTTCATTCTAAAAATATGCTGGTATTCAATCAGTCGGGACTTCAAGTAAGTCGTTAGATATAACAAAATTGTTATTTTTTAAAATTATTTTTTTAAATTTTTATGTTTATAAGAATATAAACAATATGAATTATTCAAGTGCTTCTCCCGATGATATGACTACTTCAAATTCTACTGAGATGGCGACTCCTTCCTCATCTGCTCCAGTTGGAGCAACTGCTTCAGACATTCCCGATTTACTAAAAATTGGAAGTGTTGATACTAATACTGCTATTTCTGTAGATAGTGATATTTTAGACCCAGTTATTAGTAATACAAATTTTATGAGATACAGACTTCAAAACAAAGGTATATTACATTCAAATTCTAAACTTACTTTTTCTGTTGAAGCGAGTGGGGGTGTTGATGCTTTCTATCCAATAAATATAGGAGTAATGAGTCTAATAGAGCGATGTCGTCTTTCCGTTGGTACTAAAACCCTTTGTGAAACGCAAGATTTTTCACATTTTTCGGGGTTCCGTTCTATGTTTGTTAATCCCGAACATAATAAACAGAGAGAAAGTATTACTACTTCAAGACAAATGTGTAGGAAATGGAATTATTTGAATGGAACAAATGCTTCTACAAATGGAAATGAAAGTAATGACTTAGCAGAAGATTTTATTCTTGATATTGGTCGTGAGCCCGATAATTTTGGTACTACTTTTGAAAATCAGAATATTGAATTATTTGAATATCAATTGATTGAAAATAAACCCGTATTCCAAATTCCTTTATCTGAGTTGTTTCCCTTCCTTAAAATGAATCAATTGCCCCTATATATGATGAAGGAAGAAGTAACTATTGAACTCTTTTTTGAAAATGATAATGCTAAAAGATGTTGTATTGGTTCTGCTGGAACAGCAGCACAGACTTATACTATTAATAGAAATGATTGTGCTTTGGTCGCAGATTACATATATTATCCAACAGAAATGATGGAAGCATACGCAAATGCTAATAAAGAGATGAGTTTTAGTTATGTTGATTATCGTCTTGCTCGTCATACTGTTAATGGTTCAAGGAGTACTCTTAACACTCAAATATTAAATGTTGGTGGTGCTGGAAGAGTTGTTAATAAATTATTCTTTGGTTTATCTACGAGTGGAAATTCTGAAACAAATTTACTAAATAATTACGGAGCGAAGGGAGTTAAAGGTATTGATGCTTCGGGTGTAACAGCAGATACAGTTGGTAGATTTATTCATAATGTTAAATATAATGATAATCTTTTGTATCCAGTAGATATTAATAATAATGCTCGTATTTTCCACAATATATCTCAAGCAGAAGGAGGTGTTCCATTTATTTCTAAAAGTGAATTTACTAATGAAGGTGAGTTGATTTCTATTTCTAAAGTAGAAGGAAGAACTTTACTTGCTGCTTTAGATAATAATCAATTCTATGTTGAAGACAGACTTAATAGAGGAGAAAGAATTAATAGTAGAGGTATTGAATTATATAACACTTGGAATTATCTACAAGATGATGATGATGCTGTTAATTACACTATGCGTTGCTGGTTGGAAGTTGTTAGATTTGCTACACTTTCTAATGGTATGATGAATATTGGATTCGCATAAAAAAGATATAACAAAATTGTTATATCTAAAAAATAATACTTTTTTTTTAATATAAATTTTAATATACTAAGTTATATATAATAACTTAACTATGAGTAGTTTTACAGATACATTTATTTTAGAAGCAAATAGGGTTCATTCTAATCAATATGCTAATAGTTCTAATACAAGTGTTTGGAGTAATGCCGTTAATGACGGAATAAAATTAGAAGAAGGTGATAAGGTTCAATTACATTCTGCTTTTGTATCTGATTTAGGTGCTGAAGATGCTACAATTGAATTCAGAGGAAAAGTAATACAAGATGAAGTAGTATTAGAAAAAACAACATTAGTTCAACCTAAAGTTAATGCTTCGTTAAATTATCCTAATTATTACGGACTTGCGGTTGCTGAAAATTCTTCTCAAACTTTTAAACAAGTAACAGATAATAGGGTTTTATTTGGAACAGAATATTATAAAAATGCTAATGGAGAATATTATTTTACTCTTCCTTTAGAATATGGAAATATATATGCTAATAATAGAAATGCTGGTTGGTTAGAGGGTCCCGAACATTTTGTTAATCAAGCCTCATTTACAGCAACTCTCGGAAAAGGTGCTACTACCTTACCTCCTTTAGAAAGTAAAAGATTAACAACAGATTGGACTGATGTTTCACTTCCAATATATACTAATTCAGACGGCTCAACAATAGCAAGTGATAAAAATTTTGTTCAAATAGCAAATGATAATTCAAGATATACATTATATAGATTAAGATTATGTGAAAGAGAACTTACAATATCTACACCTATGAATGCTCGTGACCCCGCTGCTTATAGATATTTGAGAATTAAAGATATAGTAGATTTTGAAGTATCAAAAGGTTTTAACTCTCCTCAAAATATTGCTTCAACATTTACAGAAGAAATGACTAAAGCAAGTTTATCAGAATTAAATCAATATTATTGGGACGATAGTGAAAAAAAATTACATAAGACAAGATTATCAACAAAAATAAATAGTCCAACATACAAATTATTT
>TARA_R110000823_G_scaffold79547_4_pt1 | contig 10044 bp, 9 predicted proteins | sample TARA_R110000823 | Tara Oceans TARA_R110000823 (sample SAMEA4397722) | marine metagenome | biome: Polar Biome; feature: [DCM] deep chlorophyll maximum layer (ENVO:01000326); material: water (ENVO:00002006), including particulate matter (ENVO:01000060) such as... | depth 20 m | reverse complement strand
CGACTCCTGCCGATCCTGTTCTTCTGAAACGCCCGCGGCTGCAATCGCTCCACCATCTTCGGCGGACTCCCAACCAGCACCGGCGCCAAAACCAATCACCGCTGCCAGTGTGACCATCGCAACCGCTGGCCAATGCCAGCTTTTGTCCCGGCGGGGCATCGAGCCGACTGTCGCAGCAGGCGATACCGCACCGCTGCCATCCAGAACATCCCTGACCCCAGCACTGACATCCACAGCCTCCGGTGCCACGCTGCCCTGATGCATGAGATCCCGCACCTGCTGCCAACGCTGCCACTGCGAACGAACCTGATCCTGCTCAGCGTGTGACAGCAGTCTGCGAACTGACAATTCATCTGCCTCGTCATCCATCATTGCCGACAGCGTTTCTTTGAGACGATCATCCATAGGATGCAACCTCATTACGTCCGGGAATCATTTAACAAAGGGCCCAGGTGGCGATCCACTGCATCCCGTGCCCTGAATATTCGTGACCTTACCGTGCCGATGGGGCACTCGAGAATACCGGCGATGTCTTCGTAACTCAGCCCGTCGTACTCCCTGAGCAAAAACGCAGATCGAAGCTCCTCCGGCAAGTTTGATATCGCCACCCTGAGCGCGCTCTGCAACTGATCCCGCTGCAACAGTTTCTCCGGTGACGCATTGTCCCTGAGTCTTGAACCGTCGTCGTAATTCTCGGCTTCCCCCGCGTCGGCACTGCCTTGCGGACGACGCCCGCGGGACTCAAGAAAATTCTTGGCCGTATTCACGGCTATACGGTACAGCCAGGTGTAGAACGCGCTGTCTCCCCGAAAACGGTCAATCGCCCGGTACGCCTTGACGAAGGTTTCCTGGGTAAGGTCCATCACCTCCTGGCTGTCGTAGACATAACGACTGATAATCGACGCAACCCTGGACTGATATTTGACAACCAGAAGATCAAAGGCGGGCCGATCACCATGACGGACCTTTCTTACCAGCTGAAGGTCTGTCTGGCTTTCGCTGCCGTCTTCCTTGTGTCTTTCTGTATCCGCATTCATAGACGGAGTGCCGGAGTTGCCATAGCGTTCGACCGTCTGGCCCACTTGCCTGCTATTCAATGGAATCATGCTGCTGTCCGGCATCCGATGAGTCTACAATGCCCCCTTTTATCCGGGAGCACCCCGTCAGGCCAAATAGACAGCGAGCGCAAAGTTTAGTTCAATACACATCCACATTATGGCCCGCGATTACGACCCGATGCCACAGTCCTACGAATTCGATGTCCTGATTGTCGGCAGCGGTGCTGCCGGCCTCACTGTTGCCCTGAATTTGCCCGAGCACCTGCAGATCGCCGTCATCAGCAAGGCCGATATCAGCAGCGGCGCAACACTCTGGGCCCAGGGCGGCATTGCCGCCGTGCTGGATGACGACGACTCTCTTGAGAATCACGTCAGCGACACCCTCAACGCCGGGGGCGGCCTCTGCCACGAGGATGCTGTCCGGTTTACGGTTGAGCATGGCCGCGAGAGCATCAACTGGCTGATCGACAGCGGCGTCACCTTTACCCGCGATGACCAGTCCCAGTACCACCTGACACGGGAGGGCGGGCATAGCCACCGCCGCATTATCCACGCGGCCGATGCCACCGGCCACGCTGTTTCCACCACCCTGACGTCCCAGGCCCAGGCGCGCCCCAACATTACCCTGATGTCCCGCCGGGTTGCCGTAGACCTGATCACCAATCGCAAGCTGGCATTGCCTGGAAACGCGTGCGTAGGCGCCTACATACTGAACCTGGAAGACAACCATGTCGAACTGTTCCGGGCCCGGTTCACTATCCTCGCCACGGGCGGAGCCAGCAAGGCGTATCGCTATACCACCAACCCGGACGGAGCTTCGGGAGACGGTATAGCCATGGCCTGGCGCGCCGGCTGCCGGGTCGGCAATATGGAATTCAACCAGTTCCACCCCACGTGCCTGTACCACCCACATGCCAAGTCGTTCCTGATTACCGAGGCAGTGAGGGGTGAAGGCGGTGTGCTGAAGCTTCCGGACGGCTCCCGCTTTATGGATCGCTTCGATGATCGAGGCGAGCTGGCGCCCCGGGATATCGTGGCCCGCGCCATCGACCACGAAATGAAACGGCTGGGTGCTGATCATCTATACCTGGACATCAGCCATAAACCGGCCGAGTTCATCAAACAGCATTTCCCAACCATTCGCGAAAAATGCCTGACGTTCGGGATTGATATCACCAAAGAACCGATCCCGGTGGTACCCGCCGCGCACTACACCTGTGGCGGCATACTCAGTGACGAACGCGCCCGCACCGACATCAACCAGCTCTATGTTGTCGGCGAGGCTGCGTTTACCGGTCTGCATGGCGCCAATCGCATGGCCAGTAACTCCCTGCTTGAATGCCTGGTCTACGGCCGTGCCGCCGCTGCGGATATAGCGCGACGGGAATCGGACATTCCCGCACCACCCCAAGCACCGGACTGGGACGAAAGCCAGGTAAGGGATTCCGACGAAGACGTGGTAATCTCCCACAACTGGGACGAACTGCGGCATTTCATGTGGGACTATGTTGGCATCGTTCGTACGACCAAACGCCTGCAGAGAGCCAAGCACCGGATTGATCTGCTGGAACGGGAAATTGGCGAGTTCTACAGCAACTACCGCGTCTCGAACGACCTGCTTGAGCTGCGCAACCTGGTGACCGTGGCGGACCTGATTATCTGTTCCGCGTTGCAGCGCCGGGAAAGTCGCGGCCTGCACTACACACTGGATTTCCCCGGACTACTCCACGAGGCAAGGGATACTGTACTGGTTCCCACCACTTACCGACGGTCATCTCCCTGAAGGAAATGGCTCGGTCCACTCCAATGCCCACTGGTTAACTGAGAGAATCAATGTCTGACAATACTGAATTCAACCGCCTCTACTGGCACAGCCGCCGCGGCATGCTTGAACTGGACGTTTTGCTGATCCCATTCCTTGAGAACGCCTATCGAGATCTTCCCGCTGAGGACCAGGCACGGTACCAAAAGCTGATCAACTGCGAGGACACCGATATGTTCGAGTGGTTCATGCAGCGCAGCCGCCCGGAAGACCCCGACCTGCAACGCATCGTTGACCTCATACTGAACCGTGTCCAGCCGGATTGAACTGGCACTGATTCCATCCCACGCTGTCGGGTTACTGTGCACCCTGCCCTGGCTGGCGCTGACCCTGTTCGTAGCCGCCGTAGCCAGTGAGTTCAGCCCCCTCCTTCTGGTGCTGGCTATCCCCTCACTCGTGGGTGCGGTTTTCGAGTATCGCCGAACCGGCTTGCTGGTCGGTCCGGCAGCCGTAACCGAACTACGGGTTGAGGGCGAGCAATTATACGTGCGCCTTCGCTCTGGGCAGGACCGCGCTGTCCAGGTTGCGGACGAAAGTCGTCTGGGTGCCCACTTTGCGATCTTGAAACTGCAGCATTCCGGCACCATATCGTGTACATATCCTGTTGTCCTGGTTGCCGTTACGCCGCGGTTTCGCAACATCCCTTCCGATGCATTCCGCCGTTTGCGGGTCTGGCTTCGCCTGGGCCCGACCTCTGGCAGCAAGGCATCTGGTCGCCAAACGCAGGAAATCCACTGATTCTGGAGTGCTTCATGTCAGACATCGAAAGTCCGTTGGCCAACCATCCGCTTCCCCAGCCCCGCTGCGCTTCCATCTCTGACCGTGTCATGGTTCGAATAGCCGGGCCAGGCACCGACAAGTTCCTGCAGGGGCAGTTCAGCCAGCAGATCGACGATGTCACCCAGGGTCATTCGCCAAGAGCGGCGGCCTGTACACCCAAGGGGCGCGCCTATTGCCTGACCCGGTTGGTGAGGGATGGTGATGACATATTGATGGAGCTGCCAGCGAATCTCTCCGACGGCACGGTGACTCATTTGCGCAAGTACCTGATGCTGTTCCGTGGTACGTCAATGGAGGTAGAGTCGGACGCTCGGATCATCGGACTTCTGGGCGATGCCGCAGTAGAAAAACTGCTGCCAGAAGGCACCGGTGCACTGGCAGTCGCAGGCGATTCCGTGAAAATCAACGGAGGCCACGTGATACGTACGATGGACACCGCCGAGGGCATGGCTCGCTATGAACTCTGGCAAACGGGTGATCTGGACACATCGCTACAACAGGCTCTGGCGGACATTCCTGCAGCCCCCCTCGCCGATTGGCAGGCTTCCGAAATTGCTGCCGGCGTAGCATCGCTCACGGCCGCCACCACGGAGAGCTTCGTGCCGCAAATGCTGAACTGGCAGCATGTTGGAGGCATCCACTTCAAGAAAGGCTGCTACACCGGGCAGGAAGTGATCGCGCGCATGCACTTCCTGGGGCAACTCAAAAAAAGCCTTTTCCGGTATACCTGCAGCGATGCCGGCACCCTGCCTGCCCCCGGTGAGTCGCTGCTGGACGGAGATCGGTCAGTGGGAAATGTCGTGAATTCTGTTGGTTTCTCTGACGGACACTCGGAGATTCTGGCCGTTGTGCGCCACGATGCGGCGGAGAAATCATTGGTACCCGAGAGCGCCTCCGACGCGGTTCTGTCACTGCGCCCCTTGCCGTATTCTGTTCCGGAGCGTGAAAAAACCGACACGCCTGATACATAAGTTGACAGGAAGAATCCCGATAATTTGCTATAAAGTACGTCATATACATGAACATATTAGCCTTTCCGGACGTTCCTGCCGGCCAGGTGACACTTAACAGGCGGATTCAAACTGACTATGTCCAACATTGTAGAAACCATAAAAACCGACCTGACCGACGCTATTGAAAACGACAAACTGGTACTTCCGACACTTCCGGAAGTTGCGCTTCAGGTACGCGACATCGCAGAAAACGAGGACTCGGCCATTATTGACCTGGTGAAGGTCATCAGCAACGACACGGCCCTGTCAGCCCGTATCATTCGAGTCTGCAACAGCCCGCTATTTCGCGGCAGCCGGGCGATTGAGAACTTGAATATGGCGGTTGGTCGCCTGGGCATGGCTTATACCAGCAACCTGGCGATGGGTCTTGCCATGGAGCAGATGTTCCAGGCCACTTCGGACATGATCGACAAGCGCCTGCGTGCCACCTGGCAAAAGAGCACTGAGGTGGCCGGGGTGTGCCATGTGCTGGCACAGCATTACACCAATCTCAAGGCAGACCAGGCCACCCTGGCCGGGTTGGTTCACCTCATCGGGGTGTTGCCGATTCTGCGCTATGTGGAAGACCGGGATATTCAGATCAGTAGCATCATGCTGGACAATGTGATTGATGAGATTCATCCGCGTATCGGGGCGACGATTCTGCAGAAATGGGATTTCCCGAAAGAACTTCAGAATGTGCCTCTGGAATACGCGAACCTGCATCGTGAGGTGCCGGCAGCGGATTATGCGGATCTGGTGATGATTGCCAATCTGCAGTTGATTGCCGGGACAGATCATCCCTGGACGGAGGTGGACTGGAAGACGATTTCGGCGTTTGATCGTCTTGGGTTGGATCCTGAGGTGGATATGAGCGAGGAAGAGGACCTGAATGCGCAGATGGAAGCTGCTATGGCGCTTCTTCAGTAGGTTTGGGGGCTGGCCGAAGGTGGGGGTATTTTTCTTCGGGAAAAGAACTCGCTTCGCTCGGACACCTTTTCCTGTCAGAGAAAATACCCCCACCTCCGGCCGATCAATACAGTTGCGGGCCGCTTCATTTTTTCAGGATTGGCTCTTACCGTATTGTTCCAGTAGCTGCGATTTGTTTGGCAAAGACCAATCAACGGTCGGCAGGCCCTTCTGCTGTAACCACTCGTTGGCCCGTGAAAAATGCTTGCATCCGAAGAAACCGCGGTAGGCGCTTAACGGCGATGGGTGTGGCCCGTCCAGTACCAGATGCTTGCTTCGGTCGATGTGCTGGCCTTTTTTCTTGGCGTAGCTTCCCCAGAGTAGAAACACCACCCCTTCACGCTCGCGGTTAATGGTTTCGATAACGCGGTCGGTGAAGGCTTCCCAGCCTTTGCCCTGGTGGGCGCCAGCCTGGCTTTGGACGACGGTGAGGACGCTGTTGAGAAGGAGCACGCCCTGCTCCGCCCAGGGTTGCAGACAGCCGTGGTCTGGGGGCTGAATGCCGAGGTCGGCGTGGATTTCCTTGAAGATGTTGACCAACGACGGCGGCGTGGCCACGTGCGGGCGCACGGAGAAGCACAGGCCGTGGGCCTGGCCGGGACCGTGGTAGGGGTCCTGGCCGAGGATAACCACGCGCACCTTATCCAGCGGTGTGCTGTTCAGGGCGTTGAAGCAATGCTGGCTGGCGGGGAACAAGGTCTTTCCCGCCTGCTCTTCCGCCGCGAGGAATTCAGCCAGCTGCTGCATGTAGGGCTGACAGAATTCGTCACCAAGGTGCTCCGTCCAACCTCGCCCCGATTTTAGCTGGCTTGCCAGTATCTCCACCGGCTGCATGCTCAGCCCTCGTCTTTCTTCGTTTCAGCCTTGTGCTCCGGGCGCATGGCGGGGAACAGGATAACGTCGCGAATCGAGGCGGAATCCGTCAGAAGCATGGCCAGACGGTCGATGCCAATGCCTTCACCTGCGGTCGGTGGCAGGCCATATTCCAGCGCCATGACGTAGTCTTCGTCGTAGAACATGGCTTCGTCGTCGCCGGCGTCTTTCTCGGCCACCTGATCCTGGAAGCGCTCAGCCTGGTCTTCCGCGTCGTTCAGCTCGGAGAATCCGTTGGCGATCTCGCGGCCGCCCACGAAGAATTCGAAACGCTCAGTGACGAACGTATCGTTGTCCTTGCAGCGGGCCAGCGGTGACACTTCTTTCGGGTAATCGGTAATGAATGTGGGCTGCATCAGGCGATGCTCAGCAGTCGCTTCAAAGATTTCGATCTGCACCTTGCCCAGTCCCCAGCCTTCTTTAAGGTGAATGCCCAGATCCTTCGCCACCTGTCGAGCACTGGTTTCATCGGCCAGTTGTTCGGCTTTGATATCGGGGTTGTATCGCAGGATGGCGTCCACCACGGTCAGGCGCTCGAAAGGCTTGCCGAAGTCGTACTCAATGGTTTCTTCCTCCCCATCAGACAGGGTACGGGTGTTCACGACTGTGGTGGTACCGAGTACTTTCTGGGCAATGGTGCGCAGCATGTCTTCGGTCAGGTCCATCAGGTCGTTGTAATCGGCATAGGCCTGATAGAACTCCACCATGGTGAATTCCGGGTTATGACGGGTGGAAAGCCCTTCATTACGGAAGTTGCGGTTGATCTCGAACACCCGCTCGAAACCACCGACCACCAGGCGCTTGAGAAACAGCTCTGGAGCAATACGCAGGTACATGTCGATACCCAGGGCGTTGTGGTGAGTCACGAACGGACGCGCCGTGGCACCACCAGGAATCACCTGCAACATCGGGGTTTCGACTTCCATGAAGTCCCGGTCGGTGAAGTACTGACGCATGACGCTGATAATCTTCGAACGTGCATAGAACACGCGGCGACTGTCTTCGTTCACCATCAGGTCAACGTAGCGGTGACGATACCGGGCTTCCGTGTCGGTCAGCCCCTTGTGCTTCTCCGGCAATGGGCGCAGCGACTTGGTCAACAGCGTGTACTCGTCCATGCTTACATAGAGGTCACCCTTGCCTGACTTACACAGAATACCCCGCACCCCCACGATATCGCCCAGATCCCAGTGCTTGGTGTCTTTCTGGACATCTTTTGAGGCGTAGATCTGAATGCGGCCCGTCATATCCTGAACCACTTTGAATGCTTTACGATCAAGCATCATGCGGCCGGCAACAGCCACCTGAATGCCCATCTCAGCCAGCTCTTCCTTGCTCTTGTCGCCATATTTGGCCAAAAGCTCGGCCGCGATGGCGTCGCGACGGAAGTTGTTGGGAAAGGCATTGCCCTGATCACGCATCTCCGCCAACTTGGCGCGACGCTCGGCAATCAGCTTGTTGTCCTCTGGCTGTGCATTCGGGGTGTGTTCAGTCATGTTGGCTCGCAAAATCGGGAATTGTCCGGGTTAGCATGGCAAAGGCGCTGTTTACAGCGCCATCTTCAGGCTGGCTTCGATGAACTTGTCGATGTCACCGTCCAGCACCGACTGGGTATTGCTGGTTTCCACCTTGGTGCGTAAGTCCTTGATACGGCTGTCGTCCAGCACGTAGGAGCGGATCTGGCTGCCCCAGCCGATATCCGCCTTGGCATCCTCAGCCTTCTGTTTCTCGGCGTTACGCTCCTGCATCTCACGCTCAAACAGCTTCGCTTTCAGCTGTTTCATGGCCTGGTCTTTGTTCTGATGCTGGCTTCGGCCAGCCTGACAGGCCACGACAATACCAGTGGGATTGTGAGTCAGACGCACAGCAGATTCGGTCCGGTTTACGTGCTGACCACCCGCACCCGAGGCGCGATAGACGTCGACACGAAGGTCTGCCGGATTGATTTCAATCTCGAAGCTGTCGTCCACTTCCGGTGAGACAAAGACGGATGAGAACGACGTGTGACGGCGGTTGCCGGAATCAAACGGCGACTTTCGCACCAGACGATGCACACCGGTTTCCGTGCGCAACCAACCAAACGCATAGTCGCCCTGAATGTGGATGGTCGCACTCTTGATGCCAGCCACATCGCCTTCCTGCAACTCGACGATCTCGGCTTTGAACCCACGACGCTCCGCCCAACGCAGGTACATACGCAGCAGCATATTGCCCCAGTCCTGGGCCTCAGTACCGCCGGAGCCGGCCTGAATGTCCAGATAGGCGTTGTTGGCATCCATCTCGCCGGAGAACATGCGGCGGAATTCGAGCTTCTCGAGCTCTTTGTCAAGCCCGGCCAGATCGGCTTCGATCTCCGCCGCCGTGCCCTCGTCCTCTTCCTCGTCCGCAATTTCGAGCAGACCTTCGGCGTCTTCGAGGCCGGAGGTGAGGTTGTCGATGGTACGAACAATCAATTCAAGATCGGAGCGTTCCTTGCCCAGCGCCTGTGCCCGTTCGGGGTCTTCCCATACGGAAGGCACTTCCAGCTCACGCTCAACTTCGGTCAGTCTTTCACTACGCTGATCGTAGTCAAAGATACCCCCTGAGCGCTTCAGTGCGCTCACGAAGGTCTTTTATCTTCGTAACAATGGGATTGATTTCCATGAAATCCTTACTCTCGCTCGGAAAATGAATGCGATCAAAATCAGACGCGAGATTCTACCGGAAATCTGTTCTTAAATCAGCCGGTGGGTTTTTGACTGGGTGCATGCATTGGTCGGCGACGCCCTTCCAGGATACGCGGTGAATACATCCATGTACGCTCGACAAAAACATCCATGTTTTTGACGATCCTGAAAGGGCGTCACCGACCAATGCCTAAACCACGAGTTATCGCCACAAACGTATGAATACGGAGCGATCTCTCAGGTTTGATCGGCATGGGGGTGGGGGCTTTTTCTGTCGGGAAAAGGTGTCTGAGCGAAGCGAGTTCTTTTCCCAGAAGAAAAAGACCCCCACCCCTGTGCCAGACGCCTAAGTCAGCCCAGCGGCTCCAGATAATCCACCAAAAGCTGCAGATTCGTCCGCCCACGAAAGGTATTTGCATCAGGTTTGTAAACCACTCGAGCGCCAGTCTTGGTGTAGTCAGGCACTTCCGGCCCGGTGTTGAAGGCGATGCCATCGATGATGGCGCCGCCCTCTTCCGGCTGGAGCACCAGCTTCAGGTGGTTCTCGCCAACGATGCGCTGGCTGACCACACGGAAGTTGCCGTCAAACAGGGGCTCCGGGAAATGCTGCCCCCAGGGACCGGCACGCTTTAACAGGGTGGCGGTTTCCAGGTGAAGCTCGTCCGGGCTCAGGGGGCCATCGGTGGTAATGGCCGCCTCAAGGTCTTCCGCCCGCAGGGTATCGCGGACCGCCCGGTCGAACGCATCACTGAACGCATCCAGATCACCGCGGGACAGGGTCATGCCTGCCGCCATGGCATGGCCGCCGAATTTTTTCATCATCCCCGGGTGCCTGGCATCAACCACGGCGAGCACGTCGCGGATATGCAGGCCCGGGATGGAAC
>TARA_R110000823_G_scaffold132777_4_pt1 | contig 10047 bp, 8 predicted proteins | sample TARA_R110000823 | Tara Oceans TARA_R110000823 (sample SAMEA4397722) | marine metagenome | biome: Polar Biome; feature: [DCM] deep chlorophyll maximum layer (ENVO:01000326); material: water (ENVO:00002006), including particulate matter (ENVO:01000060) such as... | depth 20 m | reverse complement strand
CCGACAACGTGCCGCGGCAGGCGCGTCCGGCCGATGGCGCCGAGGGCAGGGAATTCGATCTCGCCTGGCAGCGCACGCTGTACGCGGGGGGCTGGGCTGGCATCAACTGGCCCACGGCCTATGGCGGGCAGGGTCTGGATACATTCCAGCAGCTGATTTTTCTCATGGAGTACACCCGCTGCGGCGCACCCGGCGATCACTACCGCTTCAACGGCCTGAATCTGGCGGGCCCCACCATCATTGCCTGCGGCGACGAAGCGCAGAAACAAACGTACCTGCCGCCGATACTGAAAGGCGAGGTTCTCTGGTGCCAGGGTTTCTCGGAACCCGCCGCCGGCTCCGATCTCGCCGCGCTGCAAACCCGCGGCGTGATCGACGGTGATGCACTGGTGGTAAACGGCGCGAAAATCTGGACCAGCTGGGCGCGCTTCGCCGACTGGCAGCAGTTGCTGGTGCGCACTGATCCCGCTGCGCCAAAACACCAGGGCATCAGCTGGGTCATCAACCGCATGGACAACCCCGGCATGCAGATTCGTCCTATCCGCGACATGGCCGGTGGCGATGACCTGCACGAAGTCTCCTATGCAGACGTACGCATTCCGCTGGCCAACGTGGTCGGCGGGCTGAACAACGGCTGGCGCGTGAGCATGGCGCAGCTCGCCTTCGAACGCGGCACCGCCTTCATGCCTTCACAGATTGAAACCCAGAAAACGATCGAGGAGCTCATCGAACTGGCCAGAACCGTGCGCCTCGAAGATGGGCGGCTGGCTATCGACGACGACCATATCGCCTACCAGCTCGCCACCCTGCGCGCGGAAACCCGCTCGCTGCTGGCGATGACATTGATGGGCATCTCGCGCAGTGAGCGCAGCGGCATGCCGGGCCCCGAGGGTTCCATGCTGAAGCTGTTCCAGTCCGAACTCTATAAACGTATCACGGCCCTGGCACTGGAGATCATGGGCCCGGACCGCAGCCTGCTGGGCGAACTGACGGGCCGCTGGCCGCGCGCCTTCCTCGGCTCCTTTGCCAACACACTCGGCGGCGGCACCTCTGAAATCATGCGCAATATTATCGGCGAACGCTGCCTCGGGCTGCCGAAGTGAATACCGGCCCGGCCTCGGAGGCGCCCATGTTTGAGCATATTCTTGTGGAACAGGACGCGGGCATCGCGACCCTGACACTCAACCGCCCGGAAAAAATGAACGCCTACACGGTGGACATGGGCGAGGAGATTGTGGAGGCCTTTGCCCGCCTCGCCGATGACGACAGTGTGCGGGTGGTTATCCTCACCGGCGCCGGCCGCGGCTTCTGCGCCGGCGTGGACCTGGAGCACCTGCAGGCGCAGGCATCGGGCGCTGAAGGCGCGGGCGGCAGGCCGCGCCTCGGCGACGAGCGTCTGGTACGCGAGTTGCCATTGACCCTGCTGCACTATCCGAAACCCGTGATTGCGGCTATCAACGGCCACGCGATCGGCGTGGGTATCACCATGACCCTCGCCTGCGATATCCGCATCGCCGCCGAAGGCGCCAAAATCGGCTTCACCTTCGCGAAGATGGGTATCCTGCCGGGGCTGGGCAGCAGCTACCTGCTGCCGCGCCTCGTCGGCCCGGCAAAGGCGCGCGAGCTGGTGCTCGGGGCCGGTATGCTGCTCGCGCCTGAAGCCCACGCGATCGGCCTGGTGAACCAGGTAAGCAGCAGCGAGGAACTGATGCCCGCGGCACGCCTGCTGGCCGCAGACATGGCTGCGTGTGACCCGCGGGTGCTCGCCGCGGCCAGGGCCCTGCTCGCGGATGGCGAGGTGGCGGCCGTGGCGGCGGCGATGCAGCGCGAACGGGCGGCCAGTGCGGCGCTGCGCAAGGCCTGAACGCCGGCGAGCGGGCGCGATCTACGAGGCAATAACGGCTGTCACTCACGCGCAATCGGCGCGAAAATGCCATGCAAAGTGTTGCATTCACGCAATTCGCCAGCCGGGCCGGCTGCGCGCAACAGCCAGGGGACACACCAGGAAACCATGACAGTATCCAGTATTGCCCGACTGAAAAACGCCACACTGCTGACCATTGATGTGCCCGAAAACCTCGACGACATTGTCGACACCGGTGATGAAACCGGCGGCGACAGCGCGGAGTCGGTGTGGGAGAGCGCCCTCGATCTTTATCGCTCGGGCGTGTATCCGGGTTTGCAGCTGTGCATTTACCACCGCGGCGAAGTCGTGCTCGACCGGGCCGTCGGTCACGCCAGCGGGCAGGTACCGGGGCAGCCGATTGCCGCCAGGGCCAGGCCCATGCGCACCGATACGCCGATCAATCTGTTCTCGGCCGGGAAAGCCATCACCTCGATTGTGATGCACAAACTCGAGGGCGACGGCCTGCTCAACCTGAACAAACCGGTGGCCTACTACGTGCCGGGCTTCGAGCGACACGGCAAGGGCAACATCACCCTGCACCAGATTCTGGATCACCGCGCCGGCATTCCGATGCTGCCACCGGAGGCGCTGGATCTGGATATTCTCGGCGATGCGGATGCAGTGGAAGAATTCGTGGTCGATCTCAAACCCCGCCGAAAAGCCGGCGGCGGCCCCGCCTACCACACCATCAGCGGCGGTTTCGTCATGGACGTTGTCGCGCGTCACGTGCTCGGCATCAGCCTGCGCGAGGTACTGGCGCAGGGGTTCAAGCAACCGTTGAAACTGCGCTGGATGGATTATGGCGTGCGCGCGGCGGATACGCGCAAAGTCGCCGAAAACGTGCACACCGGCCTGCGCCTGACACCGCTGGTTTCACGCGCGTTACAGCGAGCGCTGGGAATGCGCCTGGAACAGGCAGTGGCAATGTCCAACGACCCGCGTTTCCTGCGCGGCGTGATTCCCTCGGCGAATGTCATCTCCACCGCGCGGGATACGGCGACGCTCTACCAGAGCATCCTCAACGGCGGGGAGTTCAACGGCGTGCGCGTGCTGCAACCGTCCACCGTGGCCAAGATCACCCACGTGCCGAACACACACCTGGAGATAGATCGCGTACTCGGCATGCCGATGCGTTACGGCAACGGCTTCATGATGGGCACCCACACGCTCAGCCTGTACGGCTGGAACCATCCGCACGCCTTCGGCCACGTGGGGCTGACCAACACTTTCACCTGGGCGAACCCGGATCGCGATCTCGCGGTTGCGCTACTGACCACCGGCAAGCCCGTGCTCGGACCGCACCTCACCGCCCTGCCCCGGCTGATCAGCGCGATCCACGAAGGGTTCCCGCAAAGCCAACACTAGCACCGCTTCGGCCCCGACCGCGCAAACGGCCGGGGTGAAACTCACAGGGGCAGGTCTGCGTCGGTGACGGCTCCTTCGCTGGCCGAACCCACCAGCGCCGCGTACTTGGCCAGCACGCCGGAGGTGTAGCGCGGTTTCGGGGCTTTCCACTTCGCCAGTCGCGCCTTGATCTCAGCGTCGGGAATATCCAGGGAAATGCTGCGTTTGCCGGCGTCTATGGTAATCGGATCGCCGTTTTTGACGATGGCGAGCGGCCCGCCCGCCTGCGCCTCGGGCGTGATATGCCCGACCACGAAGCCGTGGCTGCCGCCGCTGAAACGGCCGTCAGTGATGAGGGCCACGTCGTTGCCCAGACCCTTGCCCATCACAGCGGAGGTCGGCGCCAGCATCTCGCGCATGCCCGGGCCGCCTTTCGGACCCTCGTAGCGGATCACAATCACATCGCCTTTTTTCACCGTGCCGTCGAGGATTTTCTGCAGCGCGTCCTCTTCCGATTTAAACACGCGGGCGCGGCCTTCGAAGCGCGTACCCTCCTTGCCGGAAATTTTTGCCACCGCGCCCTCGGGCGCCAGGTTGCCGCGCAGAATCACCAGGTTGCCACGCGGGTTGACCGGGTCGCTGAGCGGATGAATCACGGTCTGATCCTTGGGATAGGGCTTCACGCCACGCAGATTCTGTTTCAGCGTCTTGCCGGTCACGGTAAGGCAATCGCCGTGCAACAGGCCCGCATCCAGCAACATCTTGAGCAGTGGCGAGAGGCCACCGATGCGCACCAGGTCGTTCATCATGTGTTTGCCGCTCGGCCTCAGGTCAGCGAGGATGGGCGTGCGCCTGCCGATGCGATTGAAATCGTCGAGCGTCAGCTTCACACCAATTGCGCGCGCCATGGCGAGCAGGTGCAGCACCGCGTTGGTAGAGCCGCCCAGCGCGTTCACCACGGTGATGGCGTTTTCAAAGGCTTTGCGCGTCATGATGTCGCTGGGGCGGATGCCCTTTTTGATCAGCTTGAGCACCGCCGCGCCGGCATTGCGGCAATCGGCCTGCTTGTCGGCGGAGATCGCCGCCTGCGCCGAACTGTTCGGCAGGCTCATACCCAGCGCCTCGATGGCGGAGGCCATGGTGTTGGCGGTGTACATACCGCCGCAGGCGCCGGGCCCGGGTATGGCGGTCTCCTCGATATCGCTGAGCTGCTTCAGGCTGATCTCGCCCTTGGCCTGGGCACCTACCGCCTCGAACACCGAGATGATATCCACATCCTTGCCCTGCCAGTTGCCGGGCATGATAGTGCCGCCGTAGACGAACACCGCTGGACGATTGAGCCGCGCGATCGCCATCAGGCAACCGGGCATGTTCTTGTCGCAGCCGCCGATGGCCACCACGCCATCAAACCACTGGCAGCCCACCACGGTTTCAATTGAATCGGCAATCACCTCGCGCGAGACCAGCGAGTACTTCATGCCCTCGGTGCCGTTGGCAATGCCGTCGGAAATCGTGATGGTATTGAATTCAACCGCTTTGCCGCCCGCGTCATTCACGCCCTGCGCGGCATCCCGCGCCAGCGCATCGATATGCATGTTGCAGGGCGTGACGTTGCTCCAGGTAGAGGCAATGCCCACCTGCGACTTGCGGAAATCCTGCCTGCTGAAGCCCACGGCGTGCAACATGGCGCGCGCCGCTGCGCGTTCCGGCTTCTCGGTGATCTGGCGGGAATAGGCGCGCGTCAGCGACCCGGATTTTTTGTCTTTGTCCTTGGATGTCATGCTTCACTCCGCTTTAGGGGGGATGCAGGGCGTGATCACAATGTGCCATCACGGCGCTGTAACGTGGCGCATTTTAATACCACTGGACACTGTTTGACAGGATGCGGGGCAAGTTAAGCAACCGGAGGAGCGAAACTCCCCTCCGGCGGCCACGGGCCGCAAATAATATGACATGCGTCCTATTACCAGGGCCCCGGCGCCCGGGCTTCTCAGCAGACAACACATCGTCTATCATTCCAAGACGGGCGTCTTGTATAAAACCTGGCCCGCCGCTGTTATACGGGCCGCGTGAAGCCGCAAACCGGGCGCTGGTGCGACAGGCACGACATTCCCGCCGAGGAGTACAGATTGGACTTTGACTGGAGCCCAGAAGAAAGCGCGTTCCGCGATGAGGTCAGAGCGTTCATCGCCAGTGAAATGACGCCGGCGGTGGCCGGCAGTATTTTTATCGATACGCCGGCGCGGGTGGAGTTCGTCACCAAAATGGCGGACAAGGGCTGGCTTGGCATGGGCTTTCCAGCGAAGTACGGCGGCTCGCCCAACCCCTTCCCGCTGGCACAGTTCATTCTCAACGCCGAACTGGATCGCGCGGGTGCACCCATCATCGGCAAGAATGTCGGCACCATCGCCAGCACCATACTGAATGTTGCCAGTGAAGAGATGAAACTCGATTTTCTGCCGAAAATCTTTCGCAACGAAGGCCAGTGGGCCATTACCTACACCGAACCGAATGCCGGTACAGACCTCGGCTCGCTGCAGTGTCGCGCCGTGGATAAAGGCGACTATTTTGAAGTGACCGGCATGAAGCACTACATCACCTCGGCGCACTTCTGCCGCTGGCACTGGATGGCCCTGCGCACGGACCCCGCGGCGCCCAAGCACAAGGGCATCAGTATTTTTATTGTCGATCACGACACGCCGGGGCTGTCACTCTCGCCGATGCATACCCTGGGTCGCGAAGGAACCACGCACCGCACCAACCAGGTGTTTTTCGACAAGATGCGTATTCCCCGGGAGCGCCTGGTGGGCGAGCTGAACAAGGGCTTTTACTACATGATGCAGGCGCTGGATTACGAACGCTTCGCCATCCTGTCCTTCGCCTCCCGCGTACGCCGTTTCAACAGGATCGTAAGCTGGTTCCGCAACGCCGATTTCAGTGGCGAGCGGCCAGCAGAGGATGTTTACACGCGCCGCTCTCTCGCACGCATGGCGGCACGTATTGAAGTAGGCACCATGCTGGAACGGCTCGCTGTCTGCCGCGCCCAGGAAGCGGTGCCGGATGTCGAAGCTGCCATGAACAAGGTGTGGGGCGCATCCATCGGCGACGAATTCGCCCAGCTCGCACTGGAACTCATGGGGCCCTTTGGCGGCCTGTGGGGCGGCGAGCACTCGCCGCTGAACGGCGGCCTTGCGGATGAATATCTGATGGCCGGTCACGCGCGCGTCGCCGCGGGTGGCGTGGACACCTCCAAGGCGATTATCGCGCGCCGTCTGCTGGGCCTGCCCAACGCACTGGGAAAACCGGAGTTGCCCCAGCGCTGAGCGGCTCTGCCGGCACTTTCAGGAGAAACAGGTGGATATAAAACTGACGGAAGAACAGGTTCAGCTCCAGGACATGGCGCGGCGCTACATGGACAACCACTGCGGTTTCGATTTCGTGCGCCGCATGGAGTCCCAATCAGACATCGGCTTTTGCCGCGACATGTGGCAACAGTTCGCCGACATGGGCTGGCTGGGCATCGTGGTGCCGGAAGAGTTCCAGGGCATGGGCCTGAGCACCCTGGATCTCGTGGTGTTGATGCGCGAGATGGGTCGTCACGTTTGCCCAAGCCCCTTCCTGTTTACCGCCGTGCTGGCAGCCGATCTCATCGCCCGCGCGGGCAGCGCCGAGCAACAGGCCGCCCTGTTGCCGGAGATCGTTGCCGGCAAGCGCATCTGCGCGTTTGCCTACCAGGAGTACTCGCGCTTCTTCCGCCCGGAGCATATCAGGCTGAACGCGGAACAAAGCGGTGATGGTTTCGTTTTGAATGGCAGCAAACTGTTCGTCGAATTTGCCGACGGCGCCGACACGCTGATCGTGGTCGCGCGCACCGGCGAAGCGAACAGCGCATCGGGTCTGACACTATTGCTGGTCGACAGCTCGAGCGCCGGTATCAACACCACGCACATGCCCACCATGTCACGTGACCGCCACTACCAGGTGGATTTCAACGACGTACAGGTACCGGGCTCCGCGGTGATCGGCACTGCGTCGGCCGGTTGGCAGGCTCTCGAGCCCGCGCTGCACAAGGCGGTGGTGGCGTTTTGCGCCTATACCAACGGCGCGGGCTTTGAAATGCACGAATACGCTACGCAGTATGCCAAGGTGCGCGTACAGTTCGGCCGTCCGATCGGGCAGATGCAGACTATCCAGGGCTATCTCTCGCAGCTTATCATCGAGCTGTACGGCGCCGACATGCTCACCATGTTTACCGCCTTTCAGATGGACAAGGGGCGTCACACGCGCGGTTACGTGGCCAAGACCAAGGCGTTTTCCGCGGAAACAGTGGGCCACGTGATGGACGTGGGCTCGCAGATTTTCGGCGGCATGGGCTACATGGAAGAGCAGGATACAACTCTCTTCCTGCGCCGCGGTAAGCAGTACCAGCTCGCGCTCGGCGGCACGGAATACTGGGAGGACGTGATTGCAGAGGAAATCATTGATCGCGAGCCTGTGGTGCTCACTTGACCATCTCGCAGGCCTGCTGAAGCCGATGTCCGGCAACGACGATTTCACCATTGGCCTGGAACAGGCCCTGGCGTGGATCGATGTCGAACGCCACGCGATGCGTGGCCAGTTCGAGGTTGAACGCGGATGCTTTTTCAACGCCTGCGCCGCGGTTGGCAATGGCAACCCGATCTACTGGGACGACGAGGCGGCAGCGGCCATCACCGGCGGCCCCAGCGCTCCACTGACGATGCTCTCGGCGTGGTTCCGCCCGCACTACTGGATGCCCGGCGAGGATGCCATACCCCTGCCCTGGCAAACTCACTTCGATCTCAAGCAAACGCTGGCGCTGCCCGAAGCGGTAGCCACCGACAGCGAAGTGGTGTTCGGTGCGCTGGTGCGCCCGGGCGACCGCATAACCAGCGTTGAAACCCTGCGCTCTCTGAGCGATGTCAAAACAACACGCCTGGGTCGCGGCCGCTTCTGGGTGATCGACTGCCTGTGCCGCAACCAGCATGGCGAGTGGGTTGGTACCGAAACCATGACCGGCTTCGGCTACCGCAAGGCTTAGGGGGCGACGCGTGACGAATCGGGATGCCTATCCCACTCTGCTACTGCAAGACATCGGCGCTGGAGACGCCTTGCCCGAGCTGCGGCACACGGTAACGGCCACAACCGTCATTCTCGGCGCGCTGGCGAGTCGCGACTGGCGGCCCATGCACCACGATCGGGATTTCGCCCAGCAACGCAATGGCACACGGGATATTTTCATGAACACGCCGAACCAGGCGGCCTGGCTGGAGCGCTACATCACCGACTGGGCAGGGCCAAAAGCGCGTATCGGGCGCTACCGGTTTCGCATGGGCGATCCGGTATGTCCCGGCGATATCATTAGCTTCAGCGGGCAGGTGAGCACCACGGAAGTTGACGCGACAGGCTGCGGCTGGGCCGCACTCAGCATAGACCTGCGCGCCGCGGGAGAGACCAAGACCCAGTTCACCGCCCGCGTGGCCCTGCCGCTGCATGCCGCTGACAACCCCTGGATGCGCGAAGGTGAGCAATGGCGTCCCTGAACCCGCAGCGACCGGCCCACAGCCGATGAGACCAGACATGCACAGACTCCCCCTGGAAGGACTCAAAATTCTCGATCTGGCGCGCCTGGGTCCCGGCCCGCACGCATCGCAGATCCTCGCGGATTTCGGTGCCGATATCATCAAGGTGGAACCGCCGCGGCGCAGCGAGCGGGAACTGAGCATGCCGGACGTGCTGCGGCGCAACACCCGCAGCATCAGGCTGAACCTGAAAAAGCCCGAAGGCCGCGAGGTATTCAGGCGGCTGGTGAAAGAGGTGGACGTTGTGGTGGAGGGCTTTCGCCCCGGTATCGCCGCGCGTCTGGGGATGGACTACGACACACTGCGCACGCTGCGCGAGGATATTATCTGCGTGTCGCTATCGGGCCTCGGCCAGGAGGGCCCCTATAGCCAGGTGGCCGCGCACGATCTGAACTACCAGTCGCTGGCCGGCATTCCGTCCATGACAGGCGACCCGGGACAGCCACCGAAAATTCCGGGCAACGCGATCGCCGATGACGCCGGCGGGATCAGCGCCGCCCTGGCGATAATGATCGCCGCGTACCACCGGGAGCGCACTGGCGAAGGCCAGTACGTAGATTTCGCCATGGTCGACACGCTGCTGAACATGATGCTGCTGCAACTGAACGAAGTGCAGGAAACGGGGGTGTCTGCGCAGCGCGGCGAAACCACCCTGAGCGGCAAGTATGCGTTCTACAACATCTACCAATGCGCCGACGGCGGCAGCATCTCGCTGGGCACCTTCGAACCCTGGTTCTGGGAGAAACTCTGTGAGTTGATTGGCGTACCCGAATTCGCGGATCGCCAGTACCCCGACAGCGCGGAGGAACGCGAGGCCCAGAAGGCGCGTCTGCGCGAGATTTTCCTGAGTCGCAAACGCGACGAATGGGTCGAGCTGCTAATGCTGCAGGACACCTGCGTCACGCCCGTGCTCACGCTCGATGAGGTGATGGCGAACGAGCACCATCGCGCCCGCGGCGCGATTCTGGCGGGTGAGGATATCGGCCCCGGGTTCATCGACCAGGTCGGGATGATCTACAAGTTCTCGAAAACCCCCGGCAGCATCCGTCGCGCCGCCCCGGAGACCGGCGCCGACACAACCGCTGTGTTGCGCGAGCTGGGCTACGCCGAACAGGAAGCTGAAGCGCTTGCCGAGTTGATCAGTTCGCTATAGGGCCGCAGCATTCAAGTACATGCACTTGGCTCCTCGGTCCGCGT
>TARA_R110000823_G_scaffold107374_3_pt1 | contig 10054 bp, 6 predicted proteins | sample TARA_R110000823 | Tara Oceans TARA_R110000823 (sample SAMEA4397722) | marine metagenome | biome: Polar Biome; feature: [DCM] deep chlorophyll maximum layer (ENVO:01000326); material: water (ENVO:00002006), including particulate matter (ENVO:01000060) such as... | depth 20 m | reverse complement strand
GGTTTTGTTCTTGAGTGAGGCTGGATTGTTCACAATGGGCCCTGCTTTGTTTGGATGTGGTTTCGACATTTGGCTCAGCTGCCGAGCAAGCCCAGGATGGAAATGCTGCAGATATTGTTGTTCGGAAAGCCGCCAAGATTGTGCGTGAGAGCCAGCCTGGGGCGCGTCAGTTGACGTTCCCCGGCACGGTTGAGCAGCTGGGTATAGCCCTCATAAACCATTCTCAGCCCGGATGCGCCGATAGGGTGCCCGAAGCATTTTAGCCCGCCATCTATATTGCAGGCCACTTCGCCGTCTGCGTCAAACTTGCCAGCAAGAACGTCTTTATAACCGTTTCCGGTTTCGGCGAGACCCAAATCTTCCATGGTCACCAGTTCCGTAATCGAGAAGCAGTCATGGACTTCGACGAGGCTTAGATCTCGTACAGGGTCTGTGACCCCAGCTTCCTGGTAGGCTTTTTGAGATGCGATCCTTGTAGTCTGAGCGTAACTGCCATTCCAGGAATTGTGCGACATTTCCGAGCCATTGCTCAGGGAGAGCTGTATGGATTTAATGCTGACGAGATTTCCGGTTCGCCCCAAGCGCTGTGCCATTTCAGGGCTGGCGACAATCGCGCAGGCCGACCCGTCACTCACGCCGCAACAGTCAAACAGTCCAAGAGGATAGGCGACCATAGGCGCTGAGAGTATCGCCTCCTTTGACAATCTCTTGCGCAGATGAGCTTTCGGGTTCTTGAAGCCGTTCTCATGGCTCTTCCAGGAGATATGCGCCATTGCCTCCTTGAGGACGCTCATCTCGACATTATGGTGCGCCGAGTAGGCACTTGCGAACTGAGCGAACGAACCGGGCGCGGTGACGTTAGGCTGCCAGAGATCATTAAAGGTGCCTTTTGTCCGCTCAGGCAGGCCACCGTAGCCCGTGTCCTTAAGCTTCTCGACTCCCAACGCGAGCGCAATATCTGCTGCACCGGCCGCGACAGCATAGACCGCGCCGCGCAGAGCCTCCGAGCCCGTGGCGCAGAGGTTTTCCACACGCGTCGCTGCAATATTTGGAAGCCGCAAGGCATGCGATAGGGAAAGTGCCGACTTGCTGACACTCTGTTCTTGCATCGAAAGGCCGAACCAGGCCGCTTCGATCTGGTCTCGTGCAATCTCTGCATCCGCCAGCGCTTCCTGGAAGGCCTCGAGCATCAGATCTTCGCCGCTACAATCCCATCGCTCGCCAAATCGCGAGCAACCCATGCCGAGTATGACCACTTTATCCCGTATACCTTGGGCCATCTGCTAAGTCCTTACTTTGGGCAAAGGAGCGGCTTTCCAATTGTATCGGTGGAAATTGCGCTTAGGGTCTTTTTCCTTGATCCGAAAGACGGATCGTATCGGCATTCCAACTTCCAGCTGGCCAACTTCAAAATCGGTAAATTCCATCATCACGACGCCGCCATCATCAAAGATGACATTGCCGTATTTAAAAGGTGGGTTCTCGGAGATGGCGAGCCAGTCTTCAGTAAAGGACTTGATCCTGCCGGTCTTGTGCTGGAAAGGCTCATCGACGAGCGTGCCGAGCTGGCGGCAGTCGGGGTTCACGCAGCCTTGACCCTTTGGGAATTGCTTTGTCCCACACGCGGTGCAAACGCCGCCGACAAAACCTGTTAGGGCACTTCGATGCCTGTAGAACGCGGAAACGGCGGTTCTGGTATCGCGCTCGGCGCGTACTCCCCAGTCAACCTGGACATGGTCATTGAAGGAGAGAAAACGCAGATAATTATCGTCTATTACACCACTTACCAGCTGCATTTGCAGAGCGTTATTTGGTGCCCAGCCGACGATTGCGTCAGTCGTTTCGACCAGTAGTATCTGGCAGCCTTGCGCGAAGTGAACCAGCAGGATTTTTTCGCCTGGTTGAGCATTTTCCAGAGCCAAACACAGCATTAGAAGGCCATGGGCGCTCCCTGTTTCACCGCAATTTGAGTCAAGCGGATCGACGAGCTTGTTGTCCTGAATTGAAAGTGTTCTAGCGAGGTGGCGTGCTGCACTACGGCTCATGCCGGCCAGTGCGATATGTTCAATATCTTCAATAGGGCAGCTAGCCTTCTCCAGCAGAGATTTGATTAGTGGAGGAACAATCTTCATAACGCCTTCATCACGTATCCAGCGTTCTTCCATGAAGTAGTCCGTCCTAGCATCCGGTTTGCGGTAGTGGTCAGGGAAGTCCACGGCAAAAGATCCTGAAGCAACATGGCGAGCGATGAGATTTTCATTTCCGGTTGCAATGGCAGCGGCCGCGTGTCCGAAGGACATCTCCTGAGCGGATGCGACTTTGGCTATGCGCTTGTCCGATGCCACTGTAAGACTGGCTTGCTCGCTGTGGAGCGCATTTATTAAAGCTGCAGTTCCACATGCCAGAAAACCGGTGATATCCATGCAGCGTATTTCCGGTGAGGGTAATGTTAGCGCTTCACTCAAAATGACTGAGCTTGAGCGATCGACGAAGGGCGCTGTGGTGCTGGCGAACTGCAACAATTGAGGGCTGAAATTTTTACTGCCCGACAGGCAATTTCGCGCAGCTTGTACCCCCATAGTCAGACTATCTTCATCATGGGAACAAACAGTACGATGTCCATTATCCTGCGCGGCAAGCGCTGGATTCGTCCATTTCGTCGCGTCTGCTATTGCGCTCCGTAGGAGACGAAATCGTGGCAGGTAGGACGCGGCTGAAATAATTCCTGTTTCCAACAATTCCCCCTCCAAACCGCCACTTATAATAAGGCGTTGCGCTATGCTGAATGGATGCAAAAAGCAGTGACTGCTCGTGGCAGCAAGCGTTGCGCCGATATCCAATGGCGCCACACATACAGTGGAGGAAAGCTCAGATAATACTCGTTTAGTGTGCCGATAGAAATGAGCAAAATTTGAGTAAAGGCTCCGTACAATTGCGAGATCGAAACGGTGTTGTGTGCAGACTGTATCTCCAACCTTGCATCATTTACCTCGTCGCCTTTGACCGAGAACTGGCGCTCTTCTATCGCGTTGCGCGAACCAGCATGAAGTTCCTGTCAGAGGCAACTTCTTCAGTATGAAGCGGTGCCCGTTTTTAGGACAAGGGTCTAGCAGGATTCCCGAACTGAGCAGATGCGAGTGCTACGCGAGCTGATGGGGAGACGAATTGGAAATAGCCTCTTCACATAAGTCGGAAACGGCAACAAACAAAAATAATCATAATTCAGAGGACCGCATTTGGGGTCGATCTGTTTCAGGGAGGCGATCATAGTGAATCTTAGAAAAAAAATGCTACTGCATTCGGCAATTGTGACTGGAGTAATGAGCTCCATCGTTGTTGGGGTGGCTTCAGCACAGAATGTTGAAGAGGATCAGGTCGCCAAACTTCCCACGGTCGTCGTTACAGCGCAAAAACGTGAGCAGGACATCAAGGATGTGCCAATCTCGATCATCGCCGTATCGGGGAACGACCTGCAAGACATGCAAGTGGCCGGACTGGAGGACCTGTCGGAATCCCTTCCGAACGTGATCATTTCTGAGGACTCGGTTTCGAACAATATTTACGTTCGGGGTGTCGGATCCGGGGCGAATTCCGGATTCGAGCAAGCGGTCGCTACCTTTGTGGACGGGGTTTATCGGGGCCGCTCCCGGTATACACAATCGACCCTCGTTGACGTCGCCCAGGTCGAAGTTCTGCGCGGTCCTCAGACCATATACTTTGGTAACAATGCAATCGGCGGCGCTTTTAGCGTGACGGCGGCGGCACCGAACCTGGATAATTGGGAGGGTTACGGCCTTACCTCATACGAATTCGAGGGTAATGAGTCCGTCTTCGAGGGGGCTGTGGGTGGCCCGATCGTAGAGGACAAATTGGCGCTACGGATTGCGGGACGATACTCCAAGCTGAACGGCTATATTGAGAATGAAGGGACCGGCGAGGATAATCCGAAGATAGAGGACAAATTCCTTCGCGCTACTCTTCTCTGGCAGATGAATGATCAATGGTCAGCGACAGCAAAGGCGGAATACGGAGTCCAGAAATCTGTCGCACCTTTTCCGGTCCAGCTGACAAATTGCCCGCCTGCGCTTCCGTTCTCAGCCGCGGTGACATTTAGTTGTGGGTATGCGTTGGCGACTGGACAGGAAAGCGAATTTGACTATCGCCGGAACTCAAGCCCAGGGGAGCGCGGAGACATTGAGGCCTCGGAATTCCTGGTCAAGTTCGAGCGTGACAACAGTTATGGGCACGGCTTTGTTATTGTGGCCTCGCATTCCAAACACGACTTCTTTCTCGGTGCAGACACTGACGGTTCGCCTGCCGATTTCTTCACATTTAGTACGCCCGAGGATCTCGACCAGAAGACGCTTGAGTTGCGCATGATTTCCCCTGCCGACTCCAAGCTGCAATACATTCTTGGTGCGTATTATCTTGAATCCGAAAACAATATCACGACCACTTTGAATTTCCCGTTTGCAACAGTGTTGCTGGCCGGGCCTCTTGAACCGCTACTTTCGTACGCACCTCTGTCTGGCGAAACCTACCTTGGCCAGAAGGAAAAGGCTTTTTCGGGATTTGGTGCCATAACCTACCCGTTCACGGACCGGCTCTCCGCCACTGTCGGACTGAGGTACACAAATTCACAGAAGGAGGCTATTCAGTCATCGACCAACGGAACTTCTGGCGACCCTTACGGCGTTTCATTCACGCCACTGCCTGCCTCTTTGCAGCCGGTTGCAACCTTCCTGACCGGATTCGTCGATCACACGACGGCGGCAGATGCTGACGTCGAGGACTGGTTGCCCTCATTGACCCTTCAATATGAACATTCCGACGATCTGAGTCTTTACGCAAAGTTCAGCCAGGGCTTCAAAGCAGGTGGTTTCGATTCAGTCGAGTTGACAGGCGTCGAGGGTCGGCTGACCTACGAACCCGAAACAGTGAATGCATATGAAGCAGGATTCAAATCGCTTCTGCTTGATCGGTCTCTTTCGTTCAACCTGTCTGTTTTCAGAAGTGAGTACAAAGATCTACAACAAAGTGTGTCCCAATTTACTGAGACCTCCGCTTTCATCACTGTGACGAATGTCGGTGGACTGGAAACACAGGGTGTTGAAGCGGAACTCCTGTGGCGGCCGGTCGATCACTGGCAGTTTGGCACGGACTTGGCTCTTCTGGACGCCACATACCAGGATTACGCGAATGCTGGTTGTACGGCATTGCAGGCTTATCAAGTCCAGTTGGATGGGGGACTGGCTTGCTTTCAGGATCTCTCGGGCGAGTCACCACCTTTTGCGCCGAACTATTCGGGAAATGTTAGGGTCGGCTTCGACTACCCTGTTGGGTCAGGGCTTGAGTTTACAGCGGATGCGGTTCTGTCTTTCTCAGACTCGTACGACCTCATTGCCGACAAGGACCCGTTGACGCGGCAAGATGCTTGGCAAAAGTTAGATCTCCGCTTGGGTCTTGGTGATATCGACGGTGCCTGGGAACTCGCATTCGTTGGGAAGAACCTGACGGATGAGAAGATTATGGGCTCTGCCAATGATGTTGTCGCTTCATCTGGCTCTTATTCCCGCACTATCCTGAGGGGCCGCACGCTTTCCATCCAGGCGCGTTACAACTGGTAGGTCCCTATTATGTTTATGACCTTTTGAAACCGAACTTTCAAAACAGGAGCAGGGATTACAATGCCTGCTCCTGCCTTGGTTTTGTGTCCAGTGTCGCCTTGAGAGGATCTTGGTATGCAGGTAACTGACCCAAATTGGCATTCCAGGGTGGAAGCACCAGTAAAGCTGAACAACGCAGTTGATCGTCATTGGGATGACGAGGCTGATGTTGTCATCATCGGGCTCGGCGGAGCAGGCATTTGTGCTGCTCTGGAGGCACTACAGAGCGGCGCGAAAGTAATCGCTATCGACCGCTTTGGGGGTGGTGGCGCTACGCGCATGTCGGGGGGCGTGTTCTATAGTGGCGGTGGGACGCCATATCAGCGGGAAGCTGGTGTCGAGGATACTGTCGATGAGATGTATAAGTATCTGAAGCTCGAGGTTGCTGATGCGGTCTGTGACAACACACTCCGAGACTTTTGTAAGCGCAGTATTGAAAACCTTGAGTGGTTAGCCGGGCATGGTGTGGCGTTCAAAAGCACTTTGTCGCCGGTAAAGACATCCTATCCCGGCAAAGGGTACTTTCTGTATCATTCGGGAAACGAGGCGGTGGCTGAGTATGCCGATCAGGCAAAGCCGGCACAACGGGGGCATCGTGTCGTTGGTGACGGGCTAACGGGCCCCCACTTTTTTGATCCGCTATTGCAGTCAGCGCTCAAAATGGGTTTGAAGGTCTACAGCTATGGTGAGGCGAGACGGTTCGTAGTGTCGACCACTGGTGAGATTGTCGGTGTTGAAATCCAGCATGTCGGTGACGATTCCAAAGGTGCGTTGGCGCTTAAAAAAGTGTCAAACGAGTTTGCCAAGGCCACCACACTTTTGTTTCCTTCCATTGCAGAGAAGCTTGTGTCCAAGGCGAATGCTCTATCGGACAGGCACAGCAAAGTGCGCTCCATCCGGATCAAGAAGGCGGTTGTGCTTACTGCTGGTGGGTACATTCACAATCGAAGAATGGTTCAGCACTATGCCCCGAAATATAGCGGGGCCATCGCCTTGGGCAGTATCGGGTGCGATGGTGCGGGTATTCGGCTTGGCCAATCGGTGGGGGCAGACACTAAAAGGCTGTCCAACATTTCGGCTTGGCGGCAATTCAATCCGCCTGCAGCTTTTGCAAGCGGTGTCGTGGTCAATGCTAAGGGTGAACGGTTCGTCTCCGAAGACTGTTATGGTGCTAAAATAGGGTACCACATTGCTGAAGACCAGAACGGGGTCGCGTACATTATTCTTGATCGCGAACTGAGGAAGCAAGCAATTAGACAGGCTTTGCCAGGCCGCCGTAAGCTGTTTCGCCTCCAGGGCGCACCTGCGCTTATGGGTATGTTCCTGAGCGCCAAGAAGGCCGGGTCAATTGGGGCGCTGGCTGTAAAGTGCGGCATGGATCCTGCCACGCTCGAGGCCGAAATCGAACATTACAATGGCTGTTATGATGGGACGGAAATACCCCGGTATCGAAAACAGCAGGACTTTGTGAGCAGAATTACGGAACCTCCCTTTTATGCCATTGATATTTCAATCCATAATAGGCGTTATCTATGTCCGACGATTTCTCTTGGCGGTGTTGTCGTTGATGAGAAGACGGGGCAGGTACAGGATGAAAACGGTCAGCCAATTCCGAAACTTTTCGCGGCTGGAAAAAATGCTGTTGGCGTTTCCTCGCATCGCTATGTAAGCGGTCTTTCTCTCGCTGATTGCGTGTATTCAGGTAGAATTGCTGGTCGGTCCGCATCTCGCTGAGCTCATCGGTTCTGCCTTTCCAGCCTACTGAATTTATCCCAGCCGCGTCGTTTTCGCCTTGGCGAATAGTTCTCACCTCAGAGGACGGAGTGGTTCGAGAATTGGCCATGGCGAGTGCCGACTACACCGGGAAAACGAGTTAAACATGAGGCTGAAAAGGCCTTAGATTAAAGCTAGCCAGTGACGTGGAAGACGACAAGCCGAATGCATGGCTCGAGATTTTCTGGAAGCCAAATGAGGGAAATAATTTGTGAGTGGTGCGTACTTTCTACCGATAGAGCGAAGTGTATTTTCTGACGAGCATGAGCTGTTTCGGAAGAGCGTCCGACGCTTCATGCAAGAACATGTCATACCAAATCTGGATGCCTGGAATGAACAGTGTCACCCCGGGAGGGAGGTTTGGCTGGAAGCCGGCAAGCATGCGATGCTCTGCGTCACGGTGCCGGAACAGTATGGTGGTGCGGGCGCTGACAGGAAATTCAGTACGGTCCTGATCGAGGAACAACAGCGTGCGAATGCTGCGGGTCCTGGCTTTGTCATGCATTCAGAGATTGTTGCCGGCTACATTCAGCGTTTCGGAAGTGAAGAACAGAAACAGGAATGGCTTCCCAGGATGACCCGGGGCGAAGTCATCGGTGCCTTGGCAATGACGGAACCACGTGGTGGGTCTGACCTGCGGAGTATTTCGACCCGCGCAATCGAGGATGGCGATGACTATGTCATTCAGGGCGCAAAAACGTTTATCACCAATGGGTATAATGCGGACCTGATAATCGTGGCAGCGAAAACGGAAGCGAATACAGGTTCGAGTAGCTTGTCGCTCATTCTCGTGGAAGCTGACCGGGAAGGTGTGGGCAAAAGCATGCCTTTAGATAAGGTTGGGCAGAAGTCGCAAGATGCGGTCGAGCTGTTTTTCAACGAGGTGCGGGTTCCCAAAACAAATCTTCTGGGACTTCAGGGCGATGGTCTTAGATATCTTATGCAGGAGCTTGCATGGGAGCGTCTGATGATTGCTATTCGCGCTGTTGCAGGTTGTGAAGCTGCGCTTGAGACGACCATTGATTACACGAAGGAGCGCGAGGCGTTCGGGAAAAAGGTCATCGATTTTCAGAATACCAAATTTAAGCTCGCCGAATGCAAGACTGAGACTCAGATTGCAAGGGTGTATGTTGACGAATGCATAGAGTTAGCTTGCCAGGGCAAGCTCACCGCGGAAGCGTCAGCAATGGCAAAATGGTGGTGCACGGAGTTACAAAACAAGGTTCTTCATGAGTGCGTGCAACTGCATGGAGGATATGGATACATGCTTGAATATCCAGTCGCGCGGGCCTGGACAGACGCGCGCGCGCAAATGATCTACGGCGGTACGAACGAGATCATGAAAGAAATAATTTCCCGGAGCCTGTGAACATGACTGGATCGTATTGTGAGACCGCCATGACGGCGGAAAGTGCGCTTGATTTTCCGGAATTGGATGGATTTGCGCTTGTTGTTGGAGGAAGTGGGGGTATCGGGCGCGCGATCTGCGAGAAGCTCGCCGAAGCTGGAGCAAATGTAGCACTAACATATCGGACGAACGAAGAGGCCGCCAACGATATCAAGCGGTGTATGCAATCCTATGGCAGGAAAGCCGCTTCGTTCGCGCTCACCATGGAAGATCCGACCTCAGTTGGCAGGGTCTGCAAGCAGATGATCTCAGAGTTGGGGCATATACATACCGTCATCAATGCTGCGGGTTCTCATATTTCCATGAATTTTATCGGCGATATTAAACCTGAAGAGTTCAGGCAAGTCATGGAGGCGGACACGAACGGATTCTTCAATCTTGTTCATGCGATATTGCCTCACATGCGAGAGAAAGGCGGTAGTTTTGTCACGATAAGCACCACGGGATTGCTAAGGTGGCCGACAAAGGATGCGCTGTCTGTTATTCCCAAGGCTGCAATTGATGCGCTTATGACAGGCATTGCCAGGGAAGAAGGGCGCAACGGCATCAGGGCGAATACGGTTGCTCTGGGACTGATTGATGCCGGCTTGTTTCGAAAACTTCTCGGCGTTGCATATGACGAGGCATACATTAAGGCGGCCATCAAGAATTCAGCTTTGAAACGATTGGGAACCGCCGAAGAGGTGGCTGAGGCAGTCCTGTTCTTTGCCTCTAATCGAGCGCGGTTCGTGACAGGACAAACACTGACGCTTGATGGCGGATACAGCCTGTAGCCAATGGTCACGTTTTTAAGTGCGAGCGATATCGGTAAACTCATCCAGCCGGGAATGTTAGTTTATGTGCAAGGCAGCATTGGACAGCCGACGTCACTTTTGCAGGGCCTTGATGGGGTACTGCAAGAGTGCGCGGGTCTTCATTTTGTTTCTGTGCTGACGCCTGGACTGAACGGTTTCCCTGTTGGGAAGATCGCGACTGATACAAAGCTCACGACATTCTTTGATTACAAGGAGTTACGCAAATCCCTTTCGCCGGGTGACATCGAATTCGTCCCCAGTCATTATAGCGATATCCCGAAGCGATTGAAGGAGATGCCGCAATTTGACCTGGCGTTGATCCAGCTCAGCCGACCAGATGGCGAGGGGGCCTGTAGTACCGGATTATCAGCAGACTTCGTTCCCGATATATTATCGAGATGCAACACAGTTGT
>TARA_R110000823_G_scaffold44245_3_pt1 | contig 10055 bp, 19 predicted proteins | sample TARA_R110000823 | Tara Oceans TARA_R110000823 (sample SAMEA4397722) | marine metagenome | biome: Polar Biome; feature: [DCM] deep chlorophyll maximum layer (ENVO:01000326); material: water (ENVO:00002006), including particulate matter (ENVO:01000060) such as... | depth 20 m | reverse complement strand
TACAGCAACTATTATAACATCTTTGAAAGGTATGTCAACCTTTTATTTTGATTAAGTAGTCCGTTGCAACCACCAGTGGACCAGTCTGGCTATTAAAAGGATAAGGACCCTTTTGGTTTAAGCTGTCTCTTTAATTAATGTAAAAATCATAGTTTAAGCTGGCTTTTGCAGGATCTAGCAAATAACCAATATTGTCTCTTACAACGCCACGGTGCTTGTATGTTTTCTTTTCTTTTCTTTCTGGATAAAAATCTAAACAATGTTCATTACCGGCAAATGGAATACTTGCGCCGCCATTATACATATCACCTTCAGTGCTAACACCTTTAAGTCCTAAGTATTTTACAGCATTTTCTACTGCTTTAGGACAATTTACCATATGCCAATCATCCATCAATTTATAAGACTTACAAAACACCATACTATTAGTAACTTTGGTTACTAGTTTAGGATACCGCCTACATGGACTATAGGGTGATAGTTCCCAAAGTAAGTCACCAACTTTAACATCATTTAATTTAACTTCTTTCATTACGCTGTCTCCTCAACTTTTACAAGGTTAATTTGAAATGTTTGTTTGCTTGTCATAAACTCTACACAATCTTCAAATCTGTAAAATCTCAAGCAATCTAATTCTAACCATCTCCAATTACCAACTGTTGGTAATAAGTCTTTGGCTATCATATCCATTGTGTATTGTTTAGCAGTTTCTTGGAATTCTTTACAATGTAAATTAGTCACATTATGTTTAGCCCAAAAGTCACCATCTTCTTGTGAGTAAGATTGAATATACATTACGCCACCTCCATAGTGTCTATAACAACCATTAGATCACCTTTCTTTTGAAAAGTTGCTCTAGCATCAAGCCAGGGCCAAATACCATCTTGATTCATATTATCAATAAATGAACCTGCCAATGGAGTCAATTCTAGCATCTCATCTCTGGTATATGTAAAACCTATTTGTGGATATTCTGAATGATGTTTGTCAAAAAGCATTCTCATTTCAGTATAGCCCTCATCTGGACTACAAGTTAAGCCTGAGGATATACCAGCGCCAAAATCTTCATCATCATTATACATTACATGAGCAAATGCATCTGCAGGATCTATTGTTTTAACCTGATCAATAATACCTTGATTCAATGCCTTAGTACAACCATTAACAAATTTTGCTTGATTGTGTTCTAAATTGGATGTGTCAAATGCAACATGGTTGTCCACAATGTCACCTCTAATCATAAACGGCTTAATTACACTCTTACGGTCCAACTTAGCCTGTCTTCTTCTTTCTGCTCTGTTCATTATATCTTTCCTTTTTTGTTTAATATGTAACTATTATACCACATTTAGTGGTAGAAGTCAACCTTTTTATTACGCTGTTTCCAATATTGGCTGTAAACCTTTTTCATATTCTTTGTAATATAGCACAAAAGTCTTTTCATTATATTTGCGGTGATCTTGCGTATTTTCTAATTCACCTGCCCAATAATGAGTGAAGCCCATATTTGCAAATTGATTAACATTCTCAAAATATTTGCTTTCTTCAATTTGTAATGCAATATCAAGTTCAGGTAGTAAGTTATTCAGCCGGCGGTAAACAACATTGGCAATACCATTGCCACGGTAACGCTTGCCAACAAATATAGTTGCAATATTTAATATTTTTTGATTGTTAACACTACCAGGAGTTGCTTCTACCATGCCAATGAATTTATTATCAACAGTAATCAACATGCATACCACTTGGTTATTTAATGCATGATTCACATCTTCCATAGCCATATGATCAGCACCGCTAAAATACTCTCCTCTAAATTTATTAATTAATTTTAGAAACATACGTTTATCTTGACGTGTAGATGTTTTAACAACAGGTACTAATTGAATATCCATTACGCTGTCTCCGGAATAAAATCACATTCATTAATGAGATTGCCTTCATCATCACAACTATCATAAAAGTCTTCACAATAATCAAAATAAGCATCAATAGCCTCTATAACCATATCAGCTGACCAATGCTCTAATGCTTCTTCCCAACACCAGTCTTGGCTTGGAAAATGGGCATCACAAATATCTGCGTGATAGTTGTAAAAACGCATATCACCAGGAGCCATTTCTTCCATATATTGATCACCGGTAACACTATCCATGATGTGTTCAATCAGATCATTGTTTACCTTGTATAATGTGTTTTCTTTAAATAACTTAATGTGTTTCATTGTGTTTGCCTTTTTGCGTTAATATACAACTATTATACCGGAATTCCTGGTAGAAGTCAACCTTTTTCTACCTTTATTTTGCCCATAAAAAAGCCAGCTATATAACTGGCTAATTTACTTCATAAGGATTGAATACAGAAGTTTATTGTCTCTGTACTATTAATTATGCGTTATTTTGGGTATGCCGCCATATTCCTGAAACAATCCAACTATGTTAGTGTACAGTTCAACTCTAGCATCAAACATGGTTGTATCATCCGGGTCCTCTATATTACCCGTCATAATTTTATTATAATCTATCATTTGGTCTAAGTGTTGATTTAGTTCTCTAGGGTAACCACCATAGTTATACATGAATTCTTTCTTTACATGATGATACAACTCACTTTCCAATTGGAATACTATGTGCATATCTTCTGGCTCTTCACCAGTCTGCTGTTGTTGTTTTACTAAGCTATCAAACTGTTCCCACCAGTTGTATTTTTTTAATACATCTTCCCATACTGTGTGGATACGTTCATTAAGAGCAGAGTTATCTGTGTATTCCCACGTGATAGAAGGATTGCCTTTTGCTGTTTTACCAGTGTGTACTAGTTTCATACATATGAACCTCTCTTAGTAACAAGCCTACTGTTCATTTTTCCTTTATCAGGATGTGGAACTTTAACTCCCATTACTTCAGCAAACTCATTACCTATTTGCCAACATGGACCAGCGCCTATCTTTTTATCTTTGTATGCTGAACTGTACAATACTTCATCTAGCGTATATGTAAAGCTGGCAACACCTTCTGCTACCACAGTTTTAGTTAGGTTTTCTATTTGACGCCATAGCTGAGGACTCATGGTAGAATGATTTGCTAGTGTATTTTTATATCCTTCTTGGATACTATTAGCATGGATATCTTTCATCAATTGAATCATAACCCATTGTCCAGCAATGCTAGTGTTTCTGCATATATTGCCTAACTCTTTGTTATGCTCAGATCCTTTTGTAATATCCCACGGTGTATCTGTGGTTTTGGACTGCGTCCAATCATTGCATATTGCACATATTAATTGTAAATCTTCAGTTATCTTATTTAATTGTTCAAAGTTTGGATGAAAATCTTTAATATCAAAGTTTTGTAATTCTTGGTAAAGTTTTAAATCCTTAATTTCTTTTACGTTCATATTGTCTCCGCTTGTGTTAAATGAAGAGCAAGTGAATGTTGGTCACAAAAGGTATGCCAATAATTTGTATCTATAAGGTATTGTTTGTAAGTTATTTGTAATATCATATTGTTCTCCGTTGTTTGCCATAATTGTTTATGTATATGTATATATTTATCCATAATACGTCATATGTATGCTTTATTATACTAAAAAACGCCCGGAATGTCAAGTTTTATATAAATAGTAGTCTAATTAGAATGATATACAATAAAATTTTATTACGGGAGTTTTAAATGGCTCAATACAAGACTCTTGAAGAGTTCTTATCTGGCGCACACCCTCTATATTCACGTTATTATAATGACTGGCAGTTAGCACACAGAAGCTACATTGGCGGAGTAGAATACAGATCAGGCAGATACCTCAGAGCATATCAAACAGATGTGGAAACACAATCAGAAACTATTAATACCTATGACATAGACCAAAACGGTTATACGTCCTCAGTTGGTAGAGCAGAAATAGTCCAAGCACAATCATACGGCGCCGCTGACAAAGGTGAAGAGTCATATGATGGTACCTTTTACGGTGAAAAACTTAACAACACTCCTTTATTCCCATACGTAAGATTGTATGCGTCTGAATGGAATGCTATGTTGTTTAATAGTGTACCTACTAGAAACCTAGTAATAGACAGACCAGAACTAACACAGTTTTTAAACAATTCTGATGGAGAGGGAAATTCCATAAATGAATTTGCCAGCCAATTAGACCTAATGACATCAATCTTTGGTGTGATGTGGGTTAGTTGTGTGAAGTACACAGAATCAGATATCCCATTATTTAAAATGCACACTCCACTTGATGTTATCAATTGGGAATATGGCTATGATGGCGCTGGTAACTTAAAACTTAGAAAATTATTAATTCAATTGAGTGAAGATGAGAGTGTTACAGTATTAAGATACTTTACACCAGAAACAATTGAAACAATCTACCAATACAAAGATGAAGATGACACTGATATAGACATTGACACTGACTTAGAAATATTTGAAGGTAACGGCTACGTTAAAACTGTAACACCAAATGAATTGGGTTATATTCCTTGTCAGCCAGTATATCAAGGTGCTAAGATTTACAACGGTATTGGACAAACACCTGTATTTGATATTGCTCAAGTACAAAGAAGCATATATGGTGACTTTGCTGAACTGTATAGTGCTGTAACTTATGGATCACATCCTGTTAACTTAGTAGATGAGAATACATCAGAACTAAATGACGGTAAAGTGGGAGCAGAGCCAGGCACAGTACTTAGAGTACCAAGCAGTGTTGGCGGACAACCACAGTATGTATATGAATTCAAAGCTCCACCTATGCAAGGTATAGAGCAAATCAGTAAACTGATTGACCAAAAAATAGACAAAATGAACCAAATAGCCATGGTGAGAAGTGATGACTTAATCAAAGCATCAAGAAGTGGCGTTCAAATAGAACAATATGACAGCAAACTAGAAGCGTTTGTTAGACGTAAAGCAGTAGCATTAGAGAATGCAGAATACAACATGTGGAGCATGTGGTTTGACTGGTTAAATGTAGAGATGCCAGAAGACTTCAGCGTAAGCTATGCAAGACAGTATGGTAAACGTGCTTTAAGTCATGAGATAGAAGAAATTAACAGTGTGTTAGCCTTATATGACCAATTCCAAACACGTTTTGGAACACAAGGTGAATACACAGTAGAAGATTATGAGACTGTTGAACTAGCAGAGGCTAGTGCAATAGCATTAGGCGGAACAGGCTATCATGAACATACATCAGAAGAAGGTGTTGTTACATATATGCCGTTTGCTAACCATTTAGATTATGAGTTAGCACTAGAACGCTTAAACAAAGACATTGATTCATCAGAAGAAGATGAAGAGATACAAAAAGGATTGAAGCAACGTATTCAGCAATTGTTGAATAGCAGTTATTCAGAAAATAGTTTATAACAATTAAAAATATACCCACACTCTGAGGGATAAAAAGGAGATAATTGATGAGTGATCAAACCACAGTAGATAGTCCTGAAATTGACAATCCAGAAACAGCAACTGAAAATGCTGAGAACGTTAATACCGTAACTTTAAGAGAAGAAGCTAAGGCTCCAACTGTAGAAGTTAAGGATGGCAAAACGTTTGTTGACGGAATTAGAGTTTACTCTAGAGATGAAACAAACAAAATAGCGGCTAATGCCAAAGCACAAGTTGAAAAAAGTGTGCTTAGTGATTTAGACGTAGACAGTTTTGATCAAGTCAAAACAGTTATAAGTGAACTTAGAAGTGTTAACTTAGACCAACAACAACCTTCATTGGATGTTCAAAGTTTAAGAGATGCAGTTAAGAAGAAAGAAGCCAGCAATGAAGAATTGTTAGGTCAAGTTTCCGCACTTAGAACTGAATTGGTGTTGAAGGATCATATGAGCAATTTGCAATCAGCAATGCCAACGGAATGGCAAGGTGAACAAAGAGCGGCAGTCATTGATTTAATGAAGGCTAGAGGTATGATGCAGATACAAGATGATACTTTTGTAATTAAAGACGGAGACAACTTCCTCACTACGGATGGTGACACTCCAGATTATAAAGGTGCTGTTGAGAAAATTGGTAAGAACTTAGGTCTACCATTTGCCAAAAAAGGTATTGATGCTGTTAGCAGTGATAACAGTCAAAGCGTTGAAAAGTCAACCCGTAAAAGTGTTGATGATGCAAGACTAAAAACTGATAACAAATATAGAAGTGCATGGGTAGGGTTTAGAAATGCCAATCCATCACTAAACATGGGTCAGGTAACGCATAAAGCTGTACTTGAATACATGAACAAATAAATTAAATTAACGTTTACATTATAATGTAAACATGTCAATATTAGGAGAAATATTATGGCAGTAACATCACCAGACGTAGTTGCTTTATATTCTGATATTATGGGATCACTTGTTCCTTATTATGAAGACCAAGTACTACTTCCAAATAGCAGTTTTATAAGAAACTTTTATGATATTACCGGTAACGGTAGTGGTAACACAATTAAGATTCCTTTAGTTAACGCATATACTAACGGACAAACAGTGGCAGACGGCGCATCAATTAGTGCTGTGGCAGCCGCACAGAATGACTTCATTCCTACATCAGTAGATCTAGCTATGACCAAAAAAGGTTCATGGACAGATATCACAGGTGAAGCAGTTGAAGATGGTTCTACATCATTAGTAAGAAACCAAGTAATCTCTAGATTAGCTGGCGGAATTGCACAAGCAATTGACATCAGTGGATTTGCAGAATTGGCTGGTTCCGGTGCTACAGATTACGGTAACGCTACAGCGTCCGCAACACTAGAAAGAAACGTTGTAATGGGTCCAGACTCATTAGCATACGGCGTTAGACGTGAACCAACAGTCAATGCATTTTACAATAATGATAAAGATCAACATGAGTTTAGAGCTACTGTAAGGGCCGGGTTTAAGGCACTAGCGGCTAGCAGAATTGCATTAGTAGGTTCAAGTAACGTTATTGGACAAGCAACTGAAAACGCAGACTTGGCTGACTTCCAGAAGGCAGTTTCAAATCTAAGAGCAGGCAATGTACCTTCCATGGACGGTTCAATGTATGCGGCTTTCATTGGTCCAGCAACAGAGTACAAGCTAGTAACAGAACTTAACCACGCAGGCGCAGTTAATATCCCTTCACTAAGTGAAATGGGTAACCAAGCGTTGTTAACTTCAATTCTAGGTTCAGCAGTAGGCTGTATGTTCTTTAGAACAAATAACTTAACAGTATCAGATAACCCTGCATAACTGTAAGTAGGTATAACAGGAGAAATAAATGGCTTTTATAATAGATGCAGGTGGTAACGTAGTCAGCTTTGCTGAGTATACTGATGTGACCACAATTGACCAGAGAGTTTTTGAAGCAAATGAAGGGCTTACACAAGACATAGTAGAGGACATGTTGGAGAGATCCACACAACGTTTACTACAGAAAGTGAAAGCATCTGATTGGTGGAGAGAATATGCTGGCACAATTGCTGGTGGCTTTAGTAGCCTAGCGGCACTACCTACGCCTAACGCCAACTTATTTCAGAGAAGAGCAGATTGGACAGAAGTGTGTGTATTTCACACACTTTATGCTTACTTGTATCCCAAGATTGCTAACTTTAGTGATGCGGAAAGTGCAGAAGTACAAAAGATTGTCTTTTATGAAAACAGAATGCAAGATCTCTTTATGGAAATGATCTCAATGGGAGATTTCTATGATAGAGATGGAGACGGAACTGTTGAAAATGATGAGAAACTTGTAAAGTATGCACTGACTAGAAGAACTAGAGGCCGTAAGTCAATAGTGAGAGTCAAGTAATGCGTGACCAATTAAGGACACAGATTGTAACCAACATCAGTGCTTATACTAATTTTAGTGTGAGCACTGAACTACCTTGGGAACAGAATGATAGTCCTCTGTACTTACAGAACATGAAAGTTGTTTATGTGGGTGCGGAGAATGTGCAAACCTCTGAATTAGTTGAAGTTGCAAATGCAGTAGACGTGTTTCAAACAGAAACACTTGTATCTGTGTATGTAGCAGTAGACGCCAAGAATGAACCTGTTAACACCCAAAGTGTATTGAGTGGGATAAGGTCAGCAATGACTTTAACTTCAGTTGATGGAATCATATCCAGGAACGTAGATATGAATTCAGTAATTGATGAAGACGTAACCACTTATACCTTTGACTTTACGTTTATAACATTGTAACAACATAGGAGAATAATATGGGTTATATAGCAGTAAATACAACTGCAGAATTTGTTAAACTAGATATTAATGCCAGTGGTACTTTTGGTACCCCAGCTCTAGCCTTTGCGGCTGGTGAAGCGGCTAACATATTGACCATACCTGCTCTACAAGATATCACAGTTAACGCTACTCCAGGAACATTTGAGTGGCAACAACTTGATCAATTGTCCAGTTATATTGTAACAACTCCAAGTACTAACAGTCTAAGTACAAACATGGTTTTAGATGATACCGCTTTCTTCACAGGAGCCGGTACTACAGATGGTGTCTTTGACATCACTAATAATAAAACTTTGTGCTACTTTAGAATGTATTGGCAAGGATCCTCAGCTGGGGACAGATATATTGAAGGTGAGGGCTATTTAAGTAGTCTTGCTCCTACAGTATCTGCTACCGCTCCAGTTTGGGTTGCACCAATTGATATACTTGTAGTTGGATCATATACAACAGGCGTAGTACCAGCGTAAGTTAAGTTTAATACTTTCAACAGTATGTAATAAAACAAGTAGGGGGGTGTAAAAACCCCACTACACTTTTTAAAGGAATATAGATATGAATTATAAACCACAAACAATCAAATGTTTTGATGATAGCAAGATTAAAAACTTGTACCAAACGCATTGTGTTGAGGACAATAAGAAGTCATTAACAATTAATGGGGAATCAGTCAAAGCAAAGGATTTACAGGCACATTACGGTGATAAGCCGGTGGCTCAGGTAAATACTACTTTTAGTAAAGTAGAAACAAATACAGATTTAGAGGAAATTAAAGATGAAGATATGGGATCAACATCCAACTCAGGACATATTGAAGTCCTTGGAGATGGAACTAGCAAAGACTCAGAATGAACTTAAATGTTTAGAAGATGATTGCAAGAAAGCTAAAGGTAGGATTGCGTTTGTTATAACAGGCATCCACCACTTAAAAACAACTATAGATTTAGAGGAATAAGATATGAAGTTAACAGCATTGGCAGTAGAGCCAAAACTAATTAAAGTTACTATTGATGATAGTGACACCATCCAAGAACATAATGAACCAATTGAATTTTGGTGTTATGACCGTCAGCCTATTGCAAGTTTTGTTAAATTTGCTAACAACTCAAATGAGAACCTAGAAGAACTTATGCTTTTTTGTCAGGAACTAATCCTGGATGAAGAAGGCAAGAAGGTACTGATTGATGGAAAGGTATTACCCACACAACTTCTAATGAAGTGTGTGAACAAAGTTGTTGAACTACTGGGAAAGTAACAGGTAGTTCTTTTGAAGAAGGCAGTCCAGAACTACATGCATGCCTAATGCTAGACAGTCTAGCAGAAAGATATGGCATTTTGCCTTCACAGTTACTTAGAGACGCTGACACATTAGACTTGTTTGTGTTTGATACCGCATTAACGTATGCAAACCACAAACAAAACAAAGACACTGGTTCAGCAGTAGATAGATTTGATACAAGCACACTGGAGAAAATGGTTGGCCAAGTTAGAGGTGAATGACAAAGAATTTGAACGTATGCTCAAAAATATGGAGTCTGCGGTGGATAAGTCATGGAAGTTTACTGGCTACACATTTAGAAACATAACTCCTAAACGTACTGGTAATGCTAAAAGCAAAACCAATTATGACAGCAGGCGTATTAATGCAAATTATGATTATGCCAGCAAACTAGACAGTGGATGGAGCCCAAAAGCCCCAGACGGAATGTCAGGCCCAGCTTTAGATAAGTTTGAAGCTGACTTAAACAAAAGATTGAGGAAAATATAATGGCCAAGAGTATAAAAGTTGTTCTAGAACTGGACAATAAGGATTTTAAGAAAGGAATCAAAGGCAGTCAAAAAG
>TARA_R110000823_G_scaffold20306_7_pt1 | contig 10069 bp, 15 predicted proteins | sample TARA_R110000823 | Tara Oceans TARA_R110000823 (sample SAMEA4397722) | marine metagenome | biome: Polar Biome; feature: [DCM] deep chlorophyll maximum layer (ENVO:01000326); material: water (ENVO:00002006), including particulate matter (ENVO:01000060) such as... | depth 20 m | reverse complement strand
TGGCAAGCCATCAGTCTACCCCGAAGAGTTACTAAAAGAAATGACTAGCTGGTGTGCAGTTAACGAATGTGGTGTTAGAACTAGTTGGCACATGTTTCAGTTTAAAACTCTTAAAGAAATGAATATGTTCGTACTACGATGGGCGTAAATATTATTAATAAGGAATTTTAATGAGTACTAAAGAAACAAAATGAAAATTGGCCTAAGTTACAGTCGCTGCGTTCGCGACATTGTTGATGGTAAAGTAGACATCAAAGACGTGCTGGTAATTGTTGCTCGCACAAACTTTGTTCCACGTGATGACGAGCAGTGGCGTAATATCTGGGAAAATTACGGCGGTGGTGGAACTTTTGGTAGTCCATACAGTAATCCCGAATGGATGAGTTACTCCGATGAAGCCGAGCAGAAGTTCCTAGACGTTACACTAGAGTTATACAACTCAGGCAAACTGCATCAACCGCGACAGTACGGTGGTCATCCTGCTTCATTCCCCCATTACTGGTTAGACTGTGTGCTTCCGGATGAAGCAATTGAAAAAAACGCCGCAGTAAAAGACGCATGGGAACACTATAAACTGTTGGCAAGATTAATAGCATGATGCCTTATGATTACACGTGGAGCGACTTTGTTGGTAATATTGGTGTTGCTATTCTACTCACCACTTATTATCTCAACGTGGCGGGCAAGATAGATAGCAAAGGCTGGCAGTATAATCTCGCTAACTTATTTGTTGCTGTACTATTGGGAATCAATTTATACTATAAACCCAACATTAGTAGTATAATTATTGAAATAGTTTGGTTTATTATTGCTGTATACGGACTATTCAACTACTGGAAGACCAATGTTAAAACACGGTGAAGTAAATCCTATTAATGTACACGGCTTACGCAGATTAGAACATTGGCCGCCGCATTTTGAACGAGTTGTGTTTGATATCCGGACATCTCAAAAAAGTATCTCGGATTGGATCTACGAAAACTTAGAAGGTAGATTTTGGATAGGTGATACTTATAATACTACCGGAGGTGGATCAACATCGCTTAACAAGTGTGCGGCTTTTGAAAAACACAGCGAAGCCAGTTACTTTAGTTTAGTATTAGATACTATAAACAAATCAGAATGGTAAAATAAAAATATTTCTCCGAGTGCAATGCGAGTTAAATATTCGTACAATACCGGAGATTTTTTGTGTTAGAAGAAAATAAAACAGAAGTCGCGCCTTTGCAAAGTCAGGACTTGGTTGTAGTGTTAGAAGCACTACAATTAGCATCCGGCAGAGGAGCATTTAAAATTGAAGAATTCAAAACTATTGGAGAGACTTATACAAGATTGTATGCGTTTCTTACAGCAAGTGGTGTAATTAAACCACAGCAACCAGCACCTCAAAATGAAGATGGTGCTACTCAACAAGGAAATTAATATGTTAAAACATGTAGGCAAACATAGCAAACGTAGTGTTGTTATTCTATTTCGCAAAGTGCCAGGCGAAGATCATATGGCTCTCGTTATCTATCCAGAGACGATCCCAGCTCATATTCACGATGATGTTATGCAAGCATTGGAATCGGATTCTGGCCAACAAGCAAAAGAGTTCAGTGATTATCTATTCCGTTACACATTGAAAGACGGCACTAATGCACTGCAAACTTTGCATGCAGAAGGGATGATTAAAAAGATTCCCACCAATCAAATTATTATTACTCCTAACGCTAAGTCTTCTGTACGTTTAGACGAACTGAACACTATTTTAGATAAAATGGCAATGGGCGAAGAAGCAATTCACGAGATGGCTACGCTTGATGCAAATCGTGGGATGCGTACTGGTGCAAAACCAGAGGGTAGAGAAGTCGGAGTTCCTAAAGCTAGCCGTACACAGGCTGCTCAAGTTGATTCTAGTATAAGTATTAATGATGTTCTATCAGACGAACAGTTAGCGACACAACGCAGAGCTCAAGCAGTGAAGATGCAGTCAGATGCAGAGGCATTGTTGGTAGAATCTAAACGTTTGTTAAAAGAAGCACAACAACTAGAAAAGACTACAAATGGCACAAGGAAAAAAACCAAAGCCTAAAAAGCTAACGCTGAATAAAAAAACTACATGGCGGAACATTCTTAAGGAAGTCGAAAAAAAAGAAGTTCCGATCAATCTATTAGAAAGTCTCACAGTTCATCTTAGAGACGGCACTTTAGTAACTATTGATATTAAAGGCATCCTTGCAGAGGGCGCTGATCCCGACGAAGTAGAAATTCATGTTAATGCAAAATTAGAAGAGTTAGATGCATATATAGAAAACGTTGACTTTTATGTTGACCTTGATGTTGTGCAACAAACTATTCAACCTGAAACAGATAGAATATTAGCAAATTTATGATAAAGGCAATCTTTGCCGTCGACATATGGGGTGGCATGGGCAACAACGGTTCGTTACCATGGCCACATCATTCAGAAGACTTTAAATATTTCAAAGAGCAAACAATGGGCGACATCATTGTAATGGGACGACGCACCTGGGATGACCCTAAGATGCCGAAACCATTGCCTGGTCGCCTTTGTTATGTCGCCACACATCGTCCTGTAGAAAAAGCAATTCGTATACAAGGTGATATAATGGAAGAAATTAAAAAACTTAAACGTTATTACCCCGATAAAACAATTTGGATCATCGGCGGTCCAGAACTAATTTTATCCTGCAGATACTTAATCGACGAGATTCACGTTACCCATTTCAAAGGCCAATATCCAAACGACGTTAAAATGGATATGAGAAAATTGTTGAGTACATTCAGAGCGACTAGTGCTTGGCCTAGCGAAGATAAAAAATGTACGTGGACTACATATAAAAACGTTGACATCTTCCGGGATATGCACGTATAATACAGTATGAAAACTTATTTAGATGCGTTACAATTTGTTTTAGACAATGGAGTTGCTAAAACAGATAGAACAGGTACCGGTACAATTAGCGTATTCGGAATGCAACAGCGTTATGATTTATCCCAGGGATTTCCCGCTGTAACTACAAAGAAACTCGCATGGCGTAGCGTAGTTTCAGAATTGCTGTGGTTTATTGAAGGTTCAGGAGATGAAAATCGTCTACGAGAGATATTACATGGTAGCAGGGACTCTGAAAAGAGCACTATCTGGACTGCCAATGCCACAGCGCCTTACTGGAAACCCAAAGCACAACACAGCGGAGACCTTGGCAGAGTATACGGCGTACAGTGGAGAAACTGGCGCACTCCAATAGAACACAAGTCAGTAAGATTTAAAGATGATCTTGGCAATGTTTATAACCGTGGTGGATTACTACACGTTAAAGAAACAGATCAGTTAAAAAATCTAATTGACGGAATTAAAACAGATCCCAACGGACGTAGGCATATTTTGTCTGCGTGGAATCCTGGAGAGTTAGACAACATGGCTCTGCCTCCTTGTCATATTATGTCACAATTTTATGTTGCGAATGGTAAACTAAGTTGTCAGATGTATCAACGCAGTTGCGATATGTTCCTCGGAGTCCCGTTCAACATTGCAAGTTATTCATTGCTTACACATATGATTGCGCAAGAGTGCGATTTAGCTGTGGGAGAGTTCGTGCATACCTTAGGCGATGCACACATATACTCGAATCATACAGAGCAGGTAAAAGAACAATTGCAACGTGAGCCATTACCTGCTCCGCAATTACGGTTAACCCCCACAATCAAGGACATTACAAAATTTACTATGCAAGACATTGAATTAATCAACTATCAAAGCCATGCGGCTATTAAAGCGGAAATGGCAGTATGACTTACCTAGTAACAGACAATTGCATTAAATGTAAACACACAGACTGTGTAGATGTTTGCCCAGTGGATTGTTTCCACGAAGGCCCCAACTTTATGGTAATCAACCCAGACGAATGTATCGACTGTGCAGTATGTGTACCAGAATGTCCTGTTGGGGCAATTAGTGCAGATGACGAGACAGAGAATAAAGAATTCTGGTTCGACTTAAATGCGCGGCTCGCCAAGAAATGGCCAATACTTACTAAGAAAAAAGATGCTCCTGCTGATGCCGCAGAGTGGGATGGAAAACCTAATAAGATCGATTTGTTAGAGGAGTAACCGATGGCATTCGTACTGCCGGAATCACAATATAACATCGCACAAAAAATCAAATGGCTTGGTGCAGAACAAAATCAGCCGAGAGTTAATGGCGGCATTATTGAAATCACTGTACACAGTTTTGCCTTAGGCGATGTCGAAGATCCTGAAATATATGCCGCAATGCCTATACTTAAATGGGAAAAGTCGGAGTCCGGGCACTGGGTAATGATACATGCTGTTGATAAACCTACATTTTATATTAGTATGAACTACGCGACTTACGGATATCAATGTGTTATCCGTGCTAAATTACATGAAGAAGATGTTACATTTTACGAATTGAAGTGGGGAAATAAATGAGGATTCTAGTTACAGGGGCCGCTGGATTTATCGGGCACAATGTTGTTCGCTTATTAGAAGCGGAAAATAATATTTGTATTGGTATCGACAATCAGACCAACTATGGGTTCATACCCGACGACGAATTGCATTACCTGACGCAGGAACGCACACAAAAACTACAGTCCAACATACACAATGTAGATATTAGAAATCAGACGGCAGTAAAAGCATTGATCGAATCCTTCCAGCCTGATACCGTAATACATTTAGCAAGTTTCCCTAGACAAAAAGTTGTGTTAGAAAACCCCGTCGCAGGCAGTGATGTAATGATGACAGGGTTAATTACACTCTTAGAAGAATGTGTACGAAATCATATAGATAAGTTTGTCTACATTAGCAGTAGTATGGTCTACGGAGATTTTGAAGAAGACTTTGTAACCGAAGGTGCTGTTTGTGCTCCACAAGGGCAATATGGTATTATGAAGTATGCCGGTGAGAAATTAGTCGAAGACTATGCTCGCCGTACGGGATTGAAATACACTATTATTAGACCAAGTGCAGTATACGGTGAATGTGATGTCGACGACAGAGTTGTTAGTAAATTTATGCTAACTGCAATGCAAGGCAAGACATTAAAAGTGCGCGGCGCAAGCGAAGTATTAGATTTTACCCACGTAACAGATACTGCTAAAGGTATTGTGTTAGCGGCAACGGATTCCGACGCTAACGGTAAAATCTTTAATATCACAAGAAGCAGTTCGCAATTGCTAACACTACAAGGTGCGGCTGAATTAATTATCAGTATTGTGGGTCGAGGTGACTATGAAATCTTAGACAGAGATTTAAATTTTCCAAAACGTGGAAGACTGAGCATAAATCGTGCTAGGACTGTTTTAGGATATGACCCGGCGATAGATGTTGACAAAGGTATGGAACTATACTATAATTGGCTTAAAGAGAGTACATATTGGCAACAGAAGTTATCCCTTTCTTTGGCGTAAAACGTCAATACGAAAGTATCAGAAAAGAAATACTAGACGCAACAGATCAGGTCTATAGTTCCGGGCGTGTACTTGATGGTTTTTATACCGACGAATTTGAAAGACAAATTGCTGCACGATGCCACAGAAGGTATGCTGTTAGCGTAGGCAGTGGAACGCAGGCATTGATCTTTGCGCAAAAATTATTATTTCCTGAAAACTCAAAAATAATTATTCCCACAGTTAGTTTTGTTGCCACGCTGAATTCGGTTTTAATGGCTGGTAACACTCCTTTGTTCTGCGACACTGACGACCAAGCATTGCTTAATTTAGAAAGCATGGACTATGCACTAGATGCAGTTGGTGCGGCGGGTGTAATGTATGTTAATATTTTCGGCAATGTCATAGACTACGATAGATTTCAAACTATTGTTAAATTCTTTAATCAGGATTTAAAAGTCATCGAAGACGCCGCACAAAGTTTTGGTTCATGGTATGGACAAGAGCCTAGTGGTAGTTTAGGCGATGTTAGTATCTTAAGTTTTGATCCTACTAAAAATCTCAACAACTATGGATCAGGCGGAATGGTTCTAGTGGACAATCTGGTAGATGCAAAATATATCATGGATATGCGTGACAATGGTAAAACAAATGATCACGAAATTCCAGGAACCAACAGTAAAATGAGTGAAGCCGAGTGTGCTCAGATGTTGGTTAAACTCAGGCATTTTGATCGTTGGCAACACCGTAGACACGAAATTGCAGACTACTACACACAGGAACTCAGTGAACTGGTCGATACGCCTAAGACTACAGCAAATGGTATAAACTCTTGGCACAAGTATGTAATTAAACTAGCGGACAGAACAGGGTTACAACATCACTTGAGTAAAGCAGGAATCGAGACCAAAATTCATTACAATAGACCGTTGTACGAATATGAAGTAGGCTACCCTTATATTAACTACGTGGCAGAGTTATACAGAGAAGCCAGCGCATTTTGTTCCGAATCGTTAAGTTTGCCTATTTACCCCGAGTTAACTGATGCAGAAGTTGAACGTGTGGTAGAAGAAGTTAAGTACTGGTTAACTTAAACTTACTCTCCAACCAAGCCCACTCGTAACTTAATTTTAGTTTGTCGGCGTCGCCAGCTACTTCATCGTAATAAGCAACTGCATCACGGGCACCCGCTAAACAATACTCAAAAAACTCACCTTCTGCTTTTGTTAACCAAGTGTTGAGTCTACGCTTGTTTTCTATAGTAGGAGATAGCTCCTGAAACTGTTTTAGTTTAAGAACTTCACGGAAAGCAGTGCGCCAAGTCATCCATTCGTTTTGGTTAAACACTGCCGTGCCGCTTAGTATAGGCACAACTTCATGTGCTTGACTTAGCGTAAAATCCAGTCCCGGACTGTTAGTATCTAGTACTAATCGTTTGTTATAAGCAATCATTGCTTGGTGGCCATACTCTAAGCCATTGACTGGATTACTCGCATGAAAGATATAATGCTTTGGTTGTTGAAAGTAATCGGGTTGCCAGTTAAAATCGAAATTTTCTTCGACTTTAAGTTTGGCAAACACTGTAAAGAACCACGGTGTTGTACTGAGTCGGGCTGCTTCTTGATATGCGTGTGTCCGGCCATTTACGCCGCGTACCCAATGTATCGTGTACAGACCAGAACCTGCTGTAGTTTTCCAGTTCAACCAATCGTAGTAGTATTCTTCGTCCGGTTCTCCGTTGCTGATATAGACAATATCCAGAGGTTTTTCAGCATAAAACCCTGCATTTGACTCCTCTACGTAGGGATAATCGTACATTTGTGTACGCAAATGCGACTTAACGTCTCGGGGTACGGCACATATACTCCTGCTGTGTGTAACACTTGTTACTGTACGGTCTTTTTCAGTCCATAAACAGGGTTGAAAGTATGAACCGATATCTAATTGATTAGTGAACATCACATAAGGCGTTTTGAATTCGTATTTTTTAATTTCAGTTATCAAATCGTCAGTTTGGTAATAGTGCACAGGCATAGATACCCGATGAACTGCAACATCATCGATATAGTTAATAACATTAAACCAATCTAGCAAATCCAAACTGTGCATTTGATTTTTAAAACTTTGTATATGAATCAAAAATGTATCGCCACGTTTTTGGTGTCCGCTAGGAAAACAATGAATCATTTCACGTTGACTTGCATCAGGATGCCATGTAAAGTCAAAGCCCGAGTAGTCACACACACTGCTGATAATCCAAACAAATTCAGTTGTGGCTAAATTCACAATACGTTTGAATACCGTCAAATGGTCCGACACATATCTAGTACTTTTAATATCAGGGTGTTGTTGTTTAAGTTCTGCTAACTGCTCTTGGCTACCAGGATTCATGAAATCCATGTAAAAGATTTGCGTAGCGTTAGTTCGAACTTTTTGGCTATTGCAGTACTTTATTCCTGCGGTGCCTTTGTATACTGGACCGCCTTCTCGTTGATGTTGAGTAGGGAAACGGTACTCGTATGGTTCCTCCACTGAATCCGGATGCCATGTAAAGTCAAAGTCTGTAGTATCGCATCTACTTGGTATTGACCATTTATCCATATCTGCAAGACGCTGTACAGCCTGCTCGTCCCTGAAGTGATACTCTTTATTGTTAGCAGTCCACTTGCGAGCAAAATAAACGTCGCCGTTACGTTGCCATTGGCTAGGAAAAACATGCACATGCTCTTTTTCCCATGGTGCAGGTTTCCAGTCGAAATTGAATTCTGCGTAATTGTTATTGCCGTGTATGTACCAGAAATATTCTGTTCGGCTTTGCTCTGCTGCGTCTTCCAAACTCACAGCAGATTTTTCAAAGGCGAAAAGATTAGGTTTTTTGTTTTGATAAAATACGTCAAACATCTAGTTGTACTACCGGTATATTACATTGTTCCAGGAATTCTACACCGCTGGTATCTCTATAAGCAGTGCGATAGTACACCGTGTTTATTCCGCTTTGATAGATTAGTTTAGCACAGTCTATACAAGGAGCATGTGTAACAAAGATAGCTGCACCATCGCCACTTTCACTACTACGAGCAAGTTTAGTAATTGCATTTGCTTCTGCATGTAGGACCTCGGGCTTAGTTTTAAGTCTGTAACGGCCTTGCATTGTGTTGCCATCGGCGTCTAAGTAAGTGCCTTCGTATGGCCACCCTTCTAGAATTTCTTCTGCACTTAACCAACCGCCGGCACTGCACCATTCTACGGTTTCGCAATCGTTATCCCAACCAGCAGGCATACCATTGTAGCCAATGCTGATGATCCTGTCGTCTTTAACAACAATTGCACCAACCTTTAAACGAACTGCTGAACTTAACTGTGCAAAACGTTCTGCAACGTCCATATAAGCATTAATAAATTTAGATTTCATATCTTATTATACTAGAAAAAGATAAACAAATCTAGTATTCAAATCACTATTATCTACCTCTGCCGGTTTGTCTTGCTGCCGGCTTATTGCTAGTGGTTTGATTTTTAAATTTTGCCTGCTGGACTTGTGCTGTTTTGGACAGCGGCACGGTATTCTTACTTGCTTGCGCCGCCTTAATGGCATCTATAAAGTTTGGTTTTTTATCTGTCATGACATTACCTTTACGCCGTATAATTGTTCGAATCTGTCTGCATCACTTCTATCGTTTACCATAGGTTCTCCACGAATGTTTAAACTAGTGTTTAGTAACATAGGGCATCCCGTTAGTACATACCAACGCTCTAAGAGTTCTCTAATTCCCGATCCATCTTTTGGCACAGTTTGTACGCGACTTGTACCATCACCATGCACAATAGCAGGATATAAGTCAGGGTACTTACAATGTGCCACTGCCTGCATATAAGGGTTCGATTCGAACCCTTTTGGCATATCAAAGTATTCGCCAGCAAGCTCTTCCAATATCACTGGTGCAAAAGGTCTAAACTTTTGTCTTCGTTTGATTTCGTTGACACGGTCTTTAATGTCGCTGCCCCTAGGATCAGCAAGTAGACTGCGATTACCCAAAGCCCTAGGCCCGAATTCGGCCCTGCCACTAGCAACGCCACAAATACCATCGGTGATAAGAGCATCAAGTATATTACTATGAGGATAATTACCTGGAATATCTGTGCCAAGAAATGCGTCGGTCCAGTTAAGTTTTTTTCCGTAAGCAAGCGCAGCAGCGCCAAGGCTACTACCGGCATCGCCAGGATTAGGCATGATCCAAATATTATCAAAATAATCTCCCAGATTTCTGTTGGCACTACAGTTTAGTGCAACGCCGCCCATGTACACAAGGTTGTTGCTCCATCCAAAGTCTTTTGCTCTGCGCATTATATTATAGATTAAGTTTTCAACTAACCCTTGAGCGCTTCTTGCAATCGACATTACATCGTCCGAATCGATAAAATCTTCGTCGACTCCGATGTGTAAATTTTGCTTAAATGTCATATCCCATTCGTTCTCAATGAGAGAGTGCTTCATTAAGTTTTCGAATTTATTATCGCCATACGCTGCCATGCCCATTAGAATATATTCTTCGTCTAGCGGGCGCAGACCTACACGTTTAGTCATCGCACTATAGAACAGTCCAATGCTATGCGGGTAGCGTTGTCCCCAAAGTTTCTTATACCGTGCTTGA
>TARA_R110000823_G_scaffold262599_2_pt1 | contig 10070 bp, 9 predicted proteins | sample TARA_R110000823 | Tara Oceans TARA_R110000823 (sample SAMEA4397722) | marine metagenome | biome: Polar Biome; feature: [DCM] deep chlorophyll maximum layer (ENVO:01000326); material: water (ENVO:00002006), including particulate matter (ENVO:01000060) such as... | depth 20 m | reverse complement strand
GGAACGACGGGACGCGATCCGATACGACAATACGCTCCGGAAGATTGCTCAAGAAGCGTTTGAAGCGCGCAAGGCGGAGCTGCGAGATGATGGCAAAGCCGGACGCTGGTTTTCGCCGTTGGAACTCCATGTTCTGCCCAAGCTAGGATCCTATCCGGTCTCCTGTATCGACCAGAGGCTTATTCGGGATACGCTTGGGCCGATCTGGCATGAAAAAGCGGTCACCGCCCGCAAGGCAATGAACCGGCTTGGATTGGTTCTCCAACATGCTGCAGCGCTCGGTCTGGATGTAGACATTCAAGCGACTGACAAGGCAAAGGCCCTGCTCGGAAAGCAACGCCACCGAACACAACACATCGAAGCAATGCCTTGGCAGGACGTTCCAGCATTCTATGCCAGCCTACAGGAACCAACGATCGCGAACCTTGCGATGAAGCTATTGATCCTGACCGGCCACCGAGTGAAGCCCGTCCGCTTCCTCCGCCTGGAGCACATTGAGGGCAATATCTGGACGGCGCCTCCAGAACTGCTCAAGGGAAAGAAGGACGCCACCGAAGCCTTTCATTGTCACCTGTCCGACGAAGCGCTGCGCATTATCGAACTGGCAAAGCCGTTTTCCCGCGACGGGTTTTTGTTTCCTTCAGTCCGAAAGGGTGTGATGAGCGATGCGACGCTTAGCCGGATGATGGAGCGCCGGGGATTAAAAGCCCGCCCGCACGGATTCAGGACCAGTCTGCGCGTTTGGCTGGAAGACCAGACCGACGCGAGTTTCGAGGTCAAGGAGACAATGGTCCAGCACACGATCGGCGGGGCCGTGGAGCGCGCTTACCGGCGCACCGACTATCTGGATCAACGGAAGCCACTGTATGAGCAATGGGCATGTTTCGTCGCTGGCAACAGCAAGCCCCCACTTTGACAGAAGAGGACTCACGGTAGTCAGGTAAACCATTTTAATTAAACGACATAGTATATTCGTAAGTAATTCGCACGCCCAAATATACCCCCTTTGCGAAAAATCAGGCGGCATATCGATCGTCTTCCAACCGTTCTGCTTGTCCGAGTGCAGCGAGGACTTCGAGACGATCTTTAATCGTCTTCCGTTGCGCCCTGACAAACTGACTACTGACTTGTTCGACGCTTGCGCTACCAAGATCTGAGAGCACGGCGCGAACCGTGGCCATCTGGGTAGGCAGTTCTTTGGGCCATGGGAGCTTGCCGGTCGCTATCTGGTCTTCCAGCTCCAGCGTTCCAGTCTTGGATGGTCCCGTTTCGCCGGTCGGATTCTGATAGTCGGGGCGCAACCATTTGACGTTCCCGACGGCCTCTTCGAGAGCTCGCTCGCGATTGAGTGCCACCAAGTAGGATAGGATTTCTTCTTCGGACAAGTCGGTAGGCCAACCATAGGCGTCGGCGACGGCGACATCTATTTGGGCATGCAGGTCACGCAGACGCGCAATACCTGCCTGCTCATAGATTTCCCGGTCCCGGCCCTGTAATATTTCACCTGAGCGACTGGCTTCAATTTCTCGCGCGCGTTCAAGGACATTATACATCCCCGTCAGAGTCAGTTGTGGGTGTTCGGTCTGTCGAGCTTTTCGATACGCGTCGAGTTGTTCGCCTAGGTGAGACAGTTTCTCGCTCTGCGCAGGCGTCAGAACTGGAAATGGAAACGGATCAAAGCAAGTCGATTTTGTGTAACGAGGAGTGGGGCCTAGAACGCTGCCACAGGCCAAAGCCCAAATCGTGTGCAACCGAGAACTCAATACCGCCAATTGGTCGAATCCATCAATTGCTATGCACACGATCTCGCTTTCAAGAATACTGTCACTATCAAGAGTCAAGAATACGCGATGCTTTGCCGTCCTCGCTGTAACAATTATCCGATCAAGGTCTTCCAGAGCTGGGCGAATATCCTTTCGCGGCTCCCCAAAAATCCACCAATAGTCTCGATATTGAGCTCGATTATTTTGCATGCGATGAGGTTTAACTTCCTCGATTAGCTTTCGGTATATTGCTGGAAGCTCGTTCTGAACGTAGTCTTCGCTAAGCCCAAAGAGATCAATTGCCCAACGCTGAGTGCCGTTCTGGACGAGGTCACGGCCGTTGAGGTAAGGCCGAACCACCTTTTCAGCTTTGACACCGTCACTCCTAATTAGCGACTGCGCTTCAGCTTGTGATACAGCGAAGCCTTGGCCGTGGAGCGTAACTCCCTTGCTTGCCAGGCCCCTATTTGCCAACAGCGAGATGCATTGCGTCACGTCGGGACCGACGGTCAGATTGGCATTTATGTGACCCGATTTCTGATCTGTTTCGATGAGCCAAGAAAAGTCCTCGTTCGGAGAGCGCCATTCCTTGATCACCGAAACTAATCGACCATCACGCTTTCCTGCGGCGGCGACCGTCATGGCAATTCTCACGGCCGCGCCATCCTTTGAATCCACCCATGGATGATCCGGGATCGCGAAAAGCAGACTGACCGGCTTTTTCCTGTGGGTTAGGTGAGGTTCCAACACGCGCCTCGCAAACTCTTGGCGCAGGCTGTTCGTGGTGATGAAGCCGAACCGGCGCACACCCTTGGAAGGTGATTTTCCCGACGCAGGCTGATAAATCGAAGCCAAATGCGCCGCCTTCTCCCACCAGAACATCACGAAGTCGGCACTCTCCGGCATTTTTGGATAGGTCTTCCAAAGCGTTTCGGTGTAGCCATCCCCCAGCGCGTCGCGCATCCTACTTGCCCCGATGAACGGCGGGTTGCCGATGATGAAATCGGCCTCCGGCCATGAAGTCGGTCCCGCACTGTCAAATTCGACAATCTCCCGCCGAGCGTCCGGATCGGGCACACGCTGGCCGGTCGCGCTAGTCATATAGGTCTCGCCATCCCAGCGGGATTCTGACCTACCATCCGCGTCTAGACGTAGGCGTTCGCCCTTCAGATCAAGCAAGGCATCGCGGCACTCTATATTGTGAAAATCCTTCAACACTGGCTCGGCAGGTGTCGCCTTACCGAACGTCTTAAAGTGCCATTGCAAATAGCCAATCCACAATACAAGTTCTGCGACCGCTGCCGCCCAAGGATTAATTTCAATGCCGAGGAATTGGTGCGGATCGACCGTTACCTTCTCCGACACGTCCATATCAATACCGGTGAGAAATACATCCTTGAAGCCGAAGTCCCGAAGCACGCCAATAACTTCGCCTTCCAAGCGTTTCATTTGCTCCATCGCGACGTACAGAAAATTGCCTGACCCACAGGCTGGATCCAAAACTTTGATGTCGCACAAGTCGCGATGAAACTTCCTTACAGTGTCGATCGCGTCGTTGACCTTTCGCTGGTCCGCGAGTGAGAAAGCCGCTGCTTTCACCGCATCCCAATCTGCTCGCAACGGTTCGATGATGGTCGGCGTTACAAGACGCTCGACATACGCGCGGGGCGTGTAATGCGCGCCTAGCTTGTGTCGCTCCTTCACGCTCAGCGCGCGTTCGAGAAGCGTACCGAATATGGCTGGTTCAACATCCCGCCAATCTGCTTCGGCGGCTGCAATGAGCAAGCCAAGCTGAATTTCGTTTACTGGCAGAGCGATGGCTTCGGCAAACAGTCCACCATTGAAACGGAGAAGGTCAGATCGCAATACGCCAGAATACCCTCCGGTGTTCATCCGGTCCCAAAGTTCTTGCAGGGCACCTTGCAAGTCCTTCGGCCTCCCTCGCATTTCGACGAGTAGTTTGGTGAGACTTTCCTTTGGTATCAGCTCCACATCTTCGGCAAACATAGTGAACAAGCAGCGCATTAGGAAGCGCGCCACCAAGTCAGATTTGTGGCCTTGTTCTTCGAAACTATTTCCTAGTGCAGCGAGTTGGTCGGCGATCTTTCTTGTGACCCTCGCAGTCTTCTTGGCGGGATCCAGCGCATGCGGATCGGTCCAGACAAGCCGGAGCGTTTCTCGAACAGCCTCGTCGTGCAGGTCTTCAAGTGAAATACGAAAACGACTGCCATCCTGAAACTGTGTGTAGTTTTTCCCGATGCCGCTGAAGTCCGCGTAGAGCTCGATCACATGCCCAACATCAACAATGATCAAGAATGGTGGCCAACCCTCCTTTGCGTGCAGCATCGTCGCGTAGTTGTAGGCTTGTTGACGAGCGGCAACCATCGCTTTTGCCCAGGCAGCCGTACCGCGCACTGCAGTGCCGGTTTTCGATGTGTCGAGTAAGGCTTCGCCTGAGACAAGTTCGAGTTGGCGTGGGTCTGCTATCTTCTTCTTAGGCTCACTTCCCTGTTTCGCTTCCAGGACAAAACAGTCGCGCTTGTACAGATCGATGAACTTCGTATTCCCGGAAATGGGGTCTGTGACATCTCGCTCGAACGTGTAGCCATCAACCCTTCGATCTTTTGTGGAAACGTCGGGCCGCTCGACGCCGATCAGGTCGCAAAGTTCAGTCAGGAAAGGTTGAAAATTAGCGCGCTCAGCGGCGCCCGATCGCTTCCATCGTTGGATAAACTCATCAACCGTCATGGGAGCCTTTGAACACTGAATTTTCTATCGTGGCTAGAGCCGATTGATGCGATGGTGGGAGTGGCTCAGCCCGCATCAGAGACGCTCAAGTCTATGCGGCGGATGCGCGGCCGAAAGACTCGCTGAAAGGCTTCCAGCTTGTCTTGTAGCCACATATAAAATTGAGGCCATTGGTCTTCATCTAGTGGTTCGCTGATCGACTTTTCTACAAGGATGCGGCAACCCTTGCGACCCGGGAGCTCCCGCCAATCGAGAGCAAAGCCAAGTTCCTCTTCGATTTCGGATTTTTGCGCTTCAAGATCGGCGAAGAACGCCTTGGCGTCATCGTGGTTGATATAGATTTCAGCGCCCAGAATGTTGTCAGACGTATTCAGGATGGCGCTGGAAAGAAAGCCGGATCGGCCAATGCCAAAGTGCGTCCAGTGCTGCGGAAAGGGCTTCTGAGAGCGTAAGCGACTGTTGTTGGCCTGCAGGTGCTCAGCCAGGCCGGTCCAGAACTTTAGTTGCGCGGCTTTCGTTTCGGTCAGCGCGCTACTCTTGATGGCCCGCGCGGCGTCCGAAACTGATCGACTCCAATCATTCGGTTGGGAAACGATGTTGAACTTTGGGGCTGCCGGGCTGTCTCCTATACGCCAAAGTTCGACTTCCAATGCGAAGAATCGAAACTCGTCGTCTGTGATCTCATTCAGCCAATCAACGGCAGCACGGTGCTCTTCGCTGAAGCGTGCAGCGATCCAGACGATCGTCACAGCATGCAGTCCGGCGGCGTAAGTTAGCAGTTGACCTAGATGCGTGTGATCTGTTCGTTCAAGCTGGTTCTCAACAAGCACCCAAGAGTCATTGTCAGTATTTCGACAAAGAATATCAGCGCGGAATGGGCCAACGGGTTTTTCCTCTGCCTCAAGCTCCAGATCCATCGAGAGCGTTTCGGCGAGAGCGGCGATGTTTTCTTCGCGCGCCAGCCATGGCGTGAAATGTTGGGCTTCTGTTTGCCAGACTTCTCGAAGATCCACGCGGTGAAGTTTGCCAAGTATCGTCATCACACCACGTTAGTGTGCACCTACTCCGATTCAGTTAAACTGATAGGGTAAAGCGGCGTTTGCTGATCCGGCATGCGAATTGGCGGCAATCGACCCTTAGCCAGCAAGCCGCGTGAACTTGTAATACAATGCAGCCTCAAGCGCGTCTGTCGCCGCCCAATCCTGCTTTTGAAGGCGCCGGTAAGTTTGCCAGTGCATACCGCTGGGCTTGCTAGGGAACAAATGGATGAAGCCCGGCTCGCCACCAAGCTTGTCTCTTGCCCGCTCAGCCTTGGACAAGCCCGAAACGCGAATTGTCTCGTATTGGCTGGGATAGGTGGCCTGGTAGCATTGCCTGCAACGGAAGTAGGTCCCGCCATAAAGCACGCGGCACCGGCGGTTGCATGATCGGCAGATGATCCAGCGGCGATGGCCGCCAAGGGGCTGTTCAGTGAAAGCGAAGTCAAAGCGCTCGTCGATCGGCAGTTTATCGCCTTGGCGGGTGGTGCTGTAAAATAGACGAAAGTGGAAGGGCTGGAGACTGTAACCGATGCTGCCGGTCTCGTGTCCGCCCCGTGACCAGCGCAGCGTTCCGCTGAAGCTTCTCTCAAACCAGTGCCGCTTGAAATCCGCAAGATCCAGCTTGTGAAACTCGTCTGTCTTGGAGGCGAACCGATTGTTGGCGCCTGAACCATAACCGCCCATGATTTTCTCCTGGATTTTCGCAATCATGTGGAAAGTGGATCGCCTCATTCCCGATTGGACTGCATTTTTATCAAGATTCAGACGGACAAAATCAGGACGGCGCCTCAGAACGGCCCGGCGCCCCTGAGCTGTTTGGGTGGCTCCGGTCGCCGGGCCGTTCTTGCTGAGAGAGCCGTTTGAATCTGCTAATCAAGGTGTAGCTGTTTATAGTTCTGTAGGTGGCTCGCAGTGTATTTTTGGTCCGCATATGCTTTTCCTGCAGCCCTTTGCTTTTGCGAGACTTTATCGTGTTTTCGACGGCAATTGTCGGGCTTGGCATTTCGCTCATTCAGGCAACCTGTCTCGCTCAGTTGCGCCCCCTAATTTCGCGCATCGGATAAGCTATTTCGCTTGTTCGGCTTAGGTGCGGTCCATGTCTGATATAGTCCTCCGATGCGGCTTCCGTTCGGTGCGATGCACAAGATCTGATACACGCCGCCCGCCTGCCCGGTTGGACCTGGTGAGAGCCCAATGCGTTCAAGCCAGCCTCTCTCTTCGAGTCCGACGATCGCCTTGGCGGCCGTTCGATGGCCGACGTGATAGCGCTTGGCGACGCCATGCCCCGTCAACCTGACTTCGTTTCCTGTCACCCTTGAAAACTCCATCAGGATGTCCTGCAGGATGGCCCGCTGGAGCGAGCTCAGAGTCTTGAAGGCATCCAGGTGACGCCAGTCTGCATAGAACCGGGCATGTGACGCACCTGCATCGAGATAGCGCGTCTTGCCGCTGTCGTTCGGGAATAAGACCACGTTAGGCGGCATCGTCGTAGGCCTCTTCATAGAGAGCTCGGATGTCTTCGGCGCGCCAGACGGTTGTGCCTTTCCCAAGTTTTTTAGGCTTTGGAAACCGGCCGTCTTTCACGCCCTGCCACCAGGTGCTTTTTGAAACCGGAATGGGTCCTTCCGGCGCCAATATCGACCGGAGACGGACAAGACCGGTGCGGGGAAACTCGGGATAGTCGTACATGGGTTCACCTCGTTTTGCTGAAGGTGAACCGGCTCTAACACGTCGGAATCGCGCGATCGGCCGAATACGAATTTGGCGAACCGATTACGGTTTTCACTTAAGCTTTCCTTCCCAGTGCTCTTCGACGCAGTACCGAAGATGATCCCTGACTGTATCCACATCAACCAGGGGGAGGCCTGCATCTGCCATCGCCTGCAACACCAGTTTTGCGGTTGGATTCTGTGGTCTGTCCGGATCGAAATCAAACTTCTGAATCACCACGCCAAGGAGCATTTTTTGGAGTGTCGTGATAACTTTGGTCTGCGCGCTTTTGCTCGAAAACCGTGTAGCGACCGTAGCGTCGTCTTTCAGTTCATCAATCGCCTGTACAACGTCGCCGATTGCTCCGGCTTTAAGCCGTACCGGCTTTCCGAACGGACGGATTCGCGACGCAACTTCATACAACAAGCCGGGAAATTCTTCTTCTCTGTCCTCTAAGACTTTAAGCGCTTCCATGGGCAACATCGGGTCGCCTATCATACCAATTTGCATCGCTCGCTCGAACAGGGCCACGCGGTACTCAATCTTGCTCAACGTGACGGGGTCAATTTCCAACTCTTCCCGGGTTGCTGTCTGAAGAGGGCTCGGCTCATACCCACAAGTGACGCAGGCGGCTTCAACGGCGTTCCAGCAGGGAAGTTTTGCCCATCGATTCAAATCTGCCGCGTGGTAGGGGCCTGTAGAAACAATTTCGCCCGCGTCATTGGCGGGCGAACGTCTATTCAGTTTCGGAGTAGCAGCTGGAATATCGCCTTTAGTTGGCGTCCCCTTCGCATTCGGCGGATCTGCTTTCGTCATGGTGGTCACCCATCGAGTTGGCGCCCCCAAGCAAGATAAGAATGACTTAGAGTTCATGTTGCGACAAGAGTTCGGACTCAGTCGGATTTCATTAGCATTTTTTGGATTTCCCCGGCCCATCATTCGATTTTCCCAACAACCCCTTCCCAGAATCACGACCCCTGGAAAGCACGGCGAAAGCTTTCGCAGCCTCCACGAAACTTGACCGCAGTTTCTGCCAAAAATACCTCGCTGCTACGCTCTCTGATAAGACGATGTACCCAGCGGAAGTCAGCCCATTCGACCTATATGACGATGTCGCCGGACATTCGGAGTGGCAAAGTCGGGCGGCAGATGATCGCCAAAAGTCGATACGCTCTAACCGATTACAAGTGGTCGCTTCGGTTCAATTGTCGTTGCTTTACTATGTACTCGATTTCCTTCAGTTTGTCTGACATGCCCATGAGTTAAGGAAGAAAGCCGAAAAACATGACCACTGAGCGAATAGAATCTTCGGCGCTGCGAAGCATGGCTGACGCTTATCAGCTGTGGAACCGATGTGGCTTATTTTTGGATCAATACGATTCACCAAGAGAAATGGGCTGGAGAAAGTATTTCGAAGAAAAGCCAGGTAATTTTTTGGCGTGCTATGATGGTGAACGCCTGATCGCGACTTGTGTAATGTTGGATGACGGACGAAAAATAACAATTCAAAGACTAGCGGTTGAGTCAGAGTATCAGAGACGTGGTATAGCAAAAACGTTGTTGGATGCTGTCGAAAAGGAAGCGACGAATCGTGGCTTAAATGGAGTTTGTGCGCTCATTGAAGACACGAACGAAAAATCTCGAACATTGGCCCTAAAAGCTGGATTCGAAGAAAAGCCATCAGCGCGGTATTTCACCAAATCGATATATCGATAGGAACCGGCTAGATCGCGTTCACATTTCTGACCGCGCTAAATCTCTTTTCGAGTTCTGAACTGCGAGTCTCATCAAAACTGGCGCTCTCGTCGTCGCTTATGGAGAGCACGTATCCCATCATGCGATGAGCAGAAACATATCTGTTCGGAAACTCTGCCGCCATCCCATCGAACCACCAAGGGGCCAGTTTTTGGCCGACAAGCCGATAAGGTTGAAAATACGTGTTCCACGCAGTTTGCCAATCGAGATGTTGGGAAAACACGAGAGTTGCGACGAAGTTTAAATGTGCGACCGTCATTCTGATCGCTTGTCTATCTTCCATTGAGACTTTTTCAAATTCATCCCAATTATCGGCTGGCAACATGGCGATGAGCTCTATTCCGCGCCCGAGCTCTACATCACTTGCAAGTTTTTGAAGCTCTAATAGAGCCAGCAACTCCGAGCTCTTCTTACTTGCTCTGGAGCTTTGTTTCAGCGCTTCGCTAGCAACCCTCAATTGGCCAAAGAGAACGATTTGTGAGATCAAAGCGATGACGAGTGCCACGATAGAAAAAGTCATAGTCATAGGCTCTGACATTTCGGTGTCCCGATAAAATTGTTGCTCGACTTCTTTTATCTGTCCGCACCCTTACACATTGGGGGAAGGTCTCGCACATTCAAGTCGCGAACTTTCGAGTAACGAAGACTCAGTTTCAGCTCGGACTGTATCTTCCATTCGTAGCGACGTCGTTTTCAGAGATTGCTATTGAGGGGGCAACTCTCTGTTTTGACCAGTAGCAAATCAGACATTTGCAACCGGGGAGACGACCGGCGAAAACGGGCCAATCTCGGTCTGCGAGCTCATTCGGAGCCATTGCCTCCTGTGCTCAGCAAAGTGGTCATTGAGACATGCTCAGCAACCGAGAGCCGAAATATAGTGGCCTTCAAGGCGCTTCAGATCCGACAGTGTCTCTTCAGCTAGGCACGAATACACTTGGTCGGTTAAAGCTGCCTTTCTATCGGGGCGCGTCCTTCAATGAAGGTGGCCTGCGAGGTGGTCTCACGACCAACAATCCGACCTAATGTATTGTTTTTATTGTAATTTTTTGTTGTT
>TARA_R110000823_G_scaffold2503_1_pt1 | contig 10108 bp, 21 predicted proteins | sample TARA_R110000823 | Tara Oceans TARA_R110000823 (sample SAMEA4397722) | marine metagenome | biome: Polar Biome; feature: [DCM] deep chlorophyll maximum layer (ENVO:01000326); material: water (ENVO:00002006), including particulate matter (ENVO:01000060) such as... | depth 20 m | reverse complement strand
TTTAGCTTGTTCGTCTTGTATTTCTTTTCTTCTTGTATCGTTTAATTGTTGTTGTGATTCTTGTTTCTCTGCTTTATATTTATTACTCCTTTCAATGGATATTTTTTTATATTCCAAAATCTCTTTTTCGCTACAAGATGGCGAAGAACCAAAAGGATTCTCCGAAGTTGGATTTGAAAAAAATTTACCACACTCATTTGTATATCCTCCCATAACCTACTTTTTAAATTTTTTATATGCGAAATATCCTGCTACTGCTATAAGACCATAAATAATATATTTTTTACGAACCTTAGCTTGTTCTTCTTTTAATCTCTGCATTTCAAAAACTTTTTTTTCTGTATCAGAACCACCTATCATTGGTGTTACGCTTTCTTTGTTGTCAGATGCTCTTTTATATTCTGCCTTTGTTAGTCTTAAACCTTCCCTTTCTTGAAACTTAGTGCCTTTTAATGATGCACTTCCATTCGCAAAAATGTCAGCAAGGGATTTTGCACCTTTCGTAATCCTTCGGCAAGGGTTGTAATCCAATGTTTGAACTATACCTTGATTACCACATTTCCCCATTGACTTATTTACTAATGAAAAAATCTCAACATTAGTTTCTACAATAGGGTTGTCATTCCTTACACGTTTCATAACTTACTTTTTAAATTTTTTATATGCGAAATAACCCCCTACTGCTACTAACAACCAAATAAGATATTTTTTATTTTTATTATCAGGAATTGAAACACTTTGTGGTGTTCCTTTTTTCAATTCAAAGGTTTTTCCCAAATAAATTTGTGTTGCTCTTGGGGGAGAATAACTTGGAGGAAGTGCAGGTGCTTCTTCGGGCTGTGGAGACATACCATAATAATATTGTGTTTTAGTGCTACTACCACCACCTCTGCTATCCATATAGTATTCATATACTTGTACGGGTATAGTATCTCCCTTCTTGAAGTTATCTCCATCTGTTAAAGCTATACCTTGTGTATTGCTTTTATATGTCCATCTCATTGTACTCATAATCTTTGTTTTTATTTAATTTATATTTGTTTATATATTTCTTCTGCTTTACTCATTCTTTTAGGGTTAATTGACGATGGTCTTTCAAACCATTTTGCAAAAACATACGCTGAATCGTATGGGGTTTTAGCTTCAATTAATTTTTTATAAGCCTTTTTTTCTGTATTTTTTAATTCCCAATCCAAATATGTAAGCTGTGCTTCAAATGTATTAGGGTTTAAGTTATTGTTTTTACAAAACTCATTTAGTCTATCCCATCGAGACTTGTGCCATTGAGCAAGTCCAAATGAAGTTCCATTATCTCCTACTGCTGTTGGATTAAAAGAAGATTCTACAAATATATTACCTGCAATTCCCGAAGCATTAGCCTTTGTATATCCTTTAGAAATTAAAAACTTAGCAATACCTACACCATCTTTAGACAGGCTCTTAATCTTGCTTATTTTTTTTGCAGATATTAATAAAACTCCTGCTGAAACACCAATAATAAAAGGTAAGTATTTTTTCATTAAATAATTTTTCTAAACTATGTTATTGAAATCTGTCCATGTAAGATTTAGCATCTCTTGAACTCCACATCCCCACTGCTTTTCCAATGGTTACTTTATCTTTAACCAACTCCTTTAATATTTTTTTTTCCTGTTCAATAATAGGAACTTCTTTTACGGGGGGTCTTGTTTCAACGAACACGTTAATATCATTTATATCCATTTTACTTTTCTTTGTAAAATGTTTATATGCTAAATATGTTCCTCCTGCCAATAATCCGTAAACTATAAATTTATTTTTCATATATATTTAATTTTAGTTTTTTAAAACTAACGTCTATTACCTCTTGATTCTCTGTTAGGTCTGTATCTACCATCTGTTATGGAATCATCAATAGGATTTCCTCTACCACCACCATAATTCTTTGTGTCTATTAAATCTTCAATCTCTGTTTCCCTGCCTTGATTAAGACCGCCTCTTGGATTGCCATTACCAAGATTTGCACCGTTAGTAACGCCATTACCACCCCCAACTCTACGAGGTTTTATATAACAATCGCCTAAAAATCGTCTCTTGTTAATATCTAATTCTTGATTAGAACTAAATCGTGAAGTTCTTTCTATTTGTTTCCATTTAGCCATTTTTCCTTTACAATCTAGTGGCTCTACTTGTGGGGATTTTGGGTCAGGCTTTTCTTCTTTTATAAGAACAGCTTTAGTCGGAAATGGTTTCATAGGTTTAATACCACCTGTTTTTACAGTAGGCATTTGTGAAGCTGTTGAAGATATTGAAGGTTTTGAATTTTTCTTTAGTCTTAGTAATAAGTATAGTGCCACACCACCTAAAGCACCATAAGTTAAAAATTTGCTTGTTTTCATCTTAGTATTTTTATTTTATAAAATAATATATTTCAAAAATATAAATACTTTAGCATCAAAAGTCTATGTATCGGCTATTTATTTGCGAAAAACGAGTGTTTTTACAATTAATACTTAAAAAAAGGTTTACTGTGTTAATTTTTTATTATAGATAGGTAATCTTTAGCTATTTTCATATAGTCTAAACTTTCAACTATATGCTTTCTGTTTGGATAACAGTTATCTACATTGTAGTTGTTAATTTCTTCAATAAGATTCTTTTTACTTGCTTTATTATTAAAAAACCTACCACTACAATTATTTTTTACAAAGTAATTAAACCAATCATCAGTAACTAAACCATCCATAAGACCATCATTCATATAGCTTCTAAAATCTGCTATTAAAACATTCTTACCCATTGACATAGCTTCATAACAGCCCCTGCCTAAAGAAACAACTATATCAGAATTTTCAATATTTTTTCTTATATCAGGATTTGGGTTTGTATGCTTATTATTTTTTGTGAAAGTCATTTTTAATTCAGAGCAAATTTCTGAAAGAATAGTGTTAAATTCCTCACTTTGAGATAGTGAAAAAATAGATTTAGGAATTGGATTGCTTATAGTGTAATGAAACAAATCTGTATCAATAGGATTTAGTATCTTATAAACATCACTATTACCATTTGTTTTTTCTATAACGTGGTCATAAATTTCATCGCTTATCGCTACAAAACCTAACTTATGCCATAGTGAAGGGTTTTCAATATTGTGAAATTTTCCATGACATATTTGAAAAATATTATTATCATTAAAAGATAAATCTTTTCTGTTATAAAACTCATCCTTAAATCTTTTTACCGTTGATGAGTGAGATAAAAATACAGCATCAAAACTTATGTTTTTTGGAATTTCATCTACATTAATATTTAATTCATCCCTTAGTTTGTCAGACATTATGCCTTTTAAGGTAAAGTTGCCTAATATCACATATACGTTATGATTTAGCTTAGAAAACGCTTTAGACAACGTGTATAGGTGCTGTTCAGCCCCTCCTAATTCGTTGAGATGATTACAGCCTAATAGTATATTCATTATTTAAACTTAAAAAATTCTGATTGTTTATTTAGTTTTTGTTGAAGTTTTTGAACCTCTAATTTGTCATTTACTGACATTACTTTTTTACTTTTAATTGTAAGAATTTTACTTAAAATCTCTGTTGAACTCATTTTTTTAATTGTAGTTTTTATGTAGTTGTAGTTGTATCAAGAAAAACAGGTAATTGTGTTTTAGTTTCTTGATGTTTGTATTCAGTTGGTTTATTAATATATGTTATTCCATTAAAGTTTTCATTACGCCTTAATTCATACGCTTCATCGGGTGTTATGTGTCGTTGGTCTAAAAGTCTTTGTATTATTTTTTTTTTAATAAACATAAGAAGTTATTATAACGGATTTTTTAGATATGATGGTTGAACTTTTATGTGTATCAATGTTCATTCCTTGCTTTCTTAATCTATAAATAATTTCCGATAGCCTATCTATACCGTAAAGTCTTTCAGCCTCCCAAGTATTTAAAACTCTGCGATTATTCAAATGCTCTCTTACTAATTGAGTTTTAGATTTATAACAATCCAAATCATTAGTTACTTTTTTTCTTTTAAAAAATCTTAAAAATCTACAAAATAAATTAATCAAATACATAAAACGTAATTTTATTAACAATCATTCAAATAATCCCAAGTTAAATCCTCAATTTCATTTATCACTTTAGAATCTAAACATTCATAAACACTTTCAGTCATAGAGCCATCACTTGCTAAAATACAAATATCTACAACATATAATTCAGGTGGTTCAGGTGGAGTTCCTAAAACATCATTATATGACGAATGTTCTCCTTCTTTACCAATATTAAACGTTCCTGTAACGGAAAATTTTAAATTATTATATTCGATTATAACCTCAAATTCATCTGATTTATTCATTTTATAAAATTTAATTACACATGAAACAAATATAGTAAAAGTATTTAAGTTCTACAAGGTTTTGTTTCTTTCAATAAACCAAACAAAAGTTATTATAATAAATATAAAAGAAAATTGTGCAGTATGTTGTATCTCATGCTCTAGTTCCTCATTTTTATTGTAATGAAATCCAATTAAAAAACCATGAACGGGTGCTAATATTATTTCTCCTTCAAGAAAATCAATGTTTTGAAAATATATGTAAGTTAATAAACAACCTACTGCTAATACTATAAATATACTACTTATCATTATTTATGAATTTAGGTTTAACATATACATCTAATCCTTTATAGGATTCAATTACAAAGCCTCTACGCCCTTTTTTAAAGTTATTCTGAACCCATTGTGAACTTGGGGATAGTGCAGGGTAGTTAAAGTAATAAAAGTCATCAGAACTACACATATCAAACAATGCTTGATGGCTGTCTCCTTTTTTAAAAACAATAAGTTTAGATTTTTTATAAATATTATTTTGTTTTAAGTATTGGTCTATTTTTTCAATGCTATCAGGTTTTAGTTGAGGTTTAAATCCAAACTTTAAACTCTTATCATCTTTACCATGAGTAATAACAAAACATATATCATTAACGTAATAATGGTTTATAAACTTCCTGTGATTAGTTACTGAAACATTTTTATATTTTATTTCAAGTATTGACTTCATAGCACTATTAACGAAATATCCAAAAGCCCCTGAATGGTTGTCATTGCAAATATTATTAACATAAATATTTTGATAATGACCCAATAAACCCTCTACGACATTCATTTTGAATTGTAACGCACAATCAAAGGCTTGTTCATTAGTCATGTTTTGTGGTAAATCATGCCCCCCTCTTGTGGTTTTTCCATCAAAACCATCTAACAAATCCCCTAAGTCATCAATGTATATATCGTTACTTTCTTTTTCATGTATAATATTTTTAACAATCATTTCAGATGCCTTAATTACTTCTTTGTAATTCCAAGAAACAGGGTACATAGAGTTGTCGTACTTGTTTGTTTCCATACCTACATGAACATCTGTAATAGTTGCTAAATCGAAGTCTTTTGACTTTTTTGTAAGTTTTATTTTTGGGGTTTTTACCGACTTAATGTGCTTAGATATAATGGAATCAATATCAAATTCCTGAACCTCCTGTGCCTCTTTTTTAGGTAGGTATTGAATCCATTGTTGCCCTGTTGTTTTAGATGTAGATATTTTAGCTATTTCAAATCCTTCGGGAACTTCTATGGGTTCGCTTTGTAGTTTTTCGGTAGTAGATACTAAGTTACCGTTTTTGTCTAACTTCTTAATTACTTCAACAAATTCTCTTTGATTAGGATTCATTCTTTGAGTAACAATATACTCCCAATCATCTTCTTTTATATTATACCTTGCATTGTTTCTATTCTTTTCATTTTCCTTTGGTATAATACCTAAACTTAGTGCCTCGTTTTTAGAAAGCCACGCTCTTTTCTTTGCATCCATTGAATAAAATAGTTTTTGGTTTGAGTAAAAGTATAAATAATTATTAAATAAAACAATAATTTATATGTATAATGACTAAGTATCAGTAGCTAACAGGTTTGGTCATAACCATTAGTGATTATAATCACAAAAAGTTATAACCATTAGTGATTATAATTACAAAAAAGCCCCTACATTTCTGCAAGGGCTAATAGTTAGTTAGTTAGTTAATTAGTTAGTTAGTGAGTAATGCAATCTTATTGGCAGTCTCTTTTTCAGAGATTAGTTATCCAAAAATTAATTACATTAAAAAGTTAACAGCCCTTTTTTCAAAGTTAAAACCTGTTACTGCAATTTATTAAATTAATAATCATCACTAAGTAACTTAATACAAACGCAATATACTAAAAATATAAACACAATATATAGCATAATTTATTTTTTATTCTTATAATCATCTGTAATCTGTGAAATTGCATCAAAAATATCAATTTGATTTGGATTATTAACTTGGTATTTTAATGAATCTCTCTCTATTTCTTTTTGAAGATTAGCTAAAGCCCTCCAACAAACTTTAGCTGAATGTCTAATTCCATCAGAATCTAAAGTACCTGCTTGTAATAGGTGTCTCGCTAAGGCATCTAACTCATCTCCTGACTTGCTTCTATCCCATGCTAGGGGTTTATCAGGGTTATGTTGCTGTTGTCCTTTATAACTACACTTAGAAACCTCTATCATCGCATCAGGGAAATATTTTAGAACACCACTATAAACAGGGCTTTCTTTTCTATCCTTAGCAGTCATTTCTATTTTAAGCATATTTATTTAAGATTTATAAAGTTATCTATTGGTCTTGTATTCCAATAATACTCACAAGTTTTGTCTTTTTTAAAAGGAGGTACGGATATATAGCTTTGCCTATACTCACTAGGTTTAGCAGTAAATCTATAACACGTTTCTTTTATGGGGCATCCTGTACCCTCGCACATTGATATATCAGGCATATTTAATATTTTTTATATGATTTTTCTTCTACTATTTTTGAATTAGTTAATATATTAATTTTATTTTTAATACTACTTCTTTTATCATTATAAAAATAAACACTACGAGCAAGTTCAGAAAACTCCCTACTATAATATTTGTTTTCTCTCTCTAAATCTCTAAGTGAATCTTCTATGCCCCATAACTTAAAATTCACTTGCTGTAAATCAATATAAAGGAAACTAAGACCTGAATCATATATTGGTAGAAAATTCAAAGAAGCTAGTTTTAATAAATCATATTCTATATTAATATTCTTTAACTTATCTAAATCTTTTATTTTTCTTTTTTTTATTTCTAAAATTGATAATTTATCAAATATTTCCCCTGTTGAAACTTCTATTTTCATATATTTTTTTTTGCTAATTTATCTATTAATTTGATTGTTTCTGAAATACCATCTATAAATCCTGTAATCTCATCTACACTACGTTTTTTCTTAGTGTATTCTACAAGCATTTTATGTTGTTGCTCTCTTGTAAATATCATATTATTAATTATAAAAATTTTGAAATAAATAACTTATTCTTATTTGTAAAACTACTTGATAATTCAATTTTATTAGCAAAACTAATTACCTTTTTTTGTGTATCAATATCGTTTAGATAAAGCAAAACAATTTCTCTTAAAAGAGCAGATGGTGTTTTGTTTTTTTTTGTAGCAACTTTAGAGAAATAACTTACTGTTGTTAAATCTACTTTACAGGATAGGGTTCTGTTTCTTTTATAAATTACACGCTTCATTGTTCTATATTTTTTAATTTATTAATTAGAGTCTTATTTAATTTATATAACCTTATGAACTCCAAACGATTATAAAGTTCATCCTTCAAATACGAAATATGAAGTTTATTGATGTCTTCTATTGTTCCATCTAAATTTTCACAAGAACCACAATCTACCATTGTTGATGAGTTAGAAGCACCGCAATCACAAGTCCAAACTTCATCTGACATATTTTTTTTCAAGTCTTTCATTTTATTTAAGTCTTTTTGTTATTAATAATTCATTATTTGTATCATTCCATGTTATAAATTCAGTATTAAAATCAGAAACAATATGTACCGCTTTACCTTTTCTTTGTTGCCACTTTTCAGAAATATCAATACCATTATTAACCTCGTATAGATGGTTTGAATAGTAATCACAGGTTTTATCCCATTCATCAATAGAAACAGCTTTACCATAATGTTTTACCTTCCCTAATACACCGTTTTTAGTTCCTCCTAAAGTTGGCTCTCTATGTGAGAAAAAAACATTAGGTCTTGGTTTAAATAGAGTAAGTATCTCTCTATATTCTCTACCGCAAAAATTTCTATTTAAAAAATGCTTGTTTTTATCTTTTTCAGTAATATAATAATCAAAGAATTTTAATTTGAATGAATCGTATTGTGTACCTACTAAATCGTTTTTGTTAAAGTCTATAAATTCATCAGCATCAAAGTAATAAACCCAATCAGGTTTACTTATAAGGCATCTTTCATAAACTTGTTGCCTTTGAGTACCTTCGAGTTCAAGTCTTTTAATTGGGTTGCCCTCCCAACAATCGTTTACCATTACATCTACTACAATAGGATGTTTTCTGCACACCTCTACACTATTATCAGTAGAGCAGTCATCAAGTACATACACTTCATCACAAAAGCCCCTTAAATGGTCTAATGTATGACCTATAACTTTAGCTTCATTTCTTATTCTTGTAATCCCGACTATTTTCATTTATAATTTTGTTAGTTTTTACAAGCATTAAGCTGTGTAATTGTTATTAATGATGGCAATTAATTGCCTTTTAACTTTTACTTCTGTACAAAAAGAGCAATATATTGCCTTTACTGTGCAACAAAGTTTTTAGCAAAGTACCTATTTTAAGTATTGTTCTCAAAACTTTACTGTACAGTAAACGAAGGATTCTACTTGACTTTTATCCGACATATATCCGACATATGTCGACTGTTTCATAAATAAAACAAATACTACTATATTTGTGTTTTATATGATACATTGGTTTTAATAGAACAGAGACCTATATAATAATGTTAATAATATTTCTTTAGCATCATCTAAATTATCTCGGTCATAATCGTGAAAAGAGTTAATTATATGTAAGTCTTTAACGCCTAAAGATTTCAATACTTTTATAGTTTGTTTTACACCAAATAATTCAGTACACTCTATAACATCAAATCCATTTAAAACCTTATTAGACATTTCTTTTTTAGCAATAGTTATGTTACCGTTAATATAGGTTTCTATCGTTTCTGCTAGTTTATTCATATTTCTTATTATTTTAATTTAATGCTGTTATTTATTTTAAAAAGAAGGGTCTCTATATTCTTCCATTAATCCAAAAATAATGGATGTAGGATTGAAATTTCTGTATTCTTTTGTTAAGCCTTTAATTATTTTCATACTATTGTAATAGTTATCTTCATGTACTTTATCAAATAAATCATCCCATTGTAAACCTTTTGAAGCTAATAAAACATCTGTACCTCCCCAACCATGTTCTTTATTGTATTTTTTGACTAATGACTTTATAATTTCTATTGAGTAATAAACAACACCCCAAGAACCTTTCTTAGAGTTCCATTCAAGATTCATTTTTTCGTTTTCTTTATTTGATTTATAAGTATATCGTTCGTCTCCATAACCACTACCGATAAAATGACAATCCATTTTACGAATGATACAACTTATACCCTCGTTAGAAACTTCAATTACTTCATAAGCACTTCTATCTGAATAATGCAATATAGTTGCACCTTCTCCGACTATTGGATTAGTAGAGTTATTACCCATCATTTGATTAATAAAACCTCCTGCTACACCTACTTTTCTTTTTTGTTTTAAAATTGTATTTTCCATTCTGTTTATTTTAAATAGGGGTTTTTACACCCCCCGTTTTTACTACTCCCAATAAGTTGGCTTCCCTACTATTGCAACTGCCTCTTCTGTCATACACCACATTTTAAAAGGTTTTTCTCCGTTGAAATCCTCTTTATCCCAATTTGCGTAGGAGTTATAAATTAAATTCTTTTTTTCAAGTGATGATACGACCCCTGCAACTGATTTTGTTTGTGCATCTGTTGATAGGAAATCTGAATGTCCCATCTCGTTTTGCTCTTCCTTAATTAATTGTAATACTCTTAACTCTTTTTGTGTTATTGTTTTCATAATATTTTCCATTCTAGTTTAATTTAGTTGAGGACACCTCCTCGTTAATAACA
>TARA_R110000823_G_scaffold77341_2_pt1 | contig 10123 bp, 7 predicted proteins | sample TARA_R110000823 | Tara Oceans TARA_R110000823 (sample SAMEA4397722) | marine metagenome | biome: Polar Biome; feature: [DCM] deep chlorophyll maximum layer (ENVO:01000326); material: water (ENVO:00002006), including particulate matter (ENVO:01000060) such as... | depth 20 m | reverse complement strand
TTGGGCCGTAGCGGATGGCGCTGCGTTCCCAGAGTTTAAACAATCAGTTCATGTGGTGGAGCCTTTTGAAATACCCAGTGATTGGGTACGATTTAGATCAGCCGATTACGGATATAGTTCGTGGAGTGCAGTACACTGGTTCGCAATAGATCCTGCCTATGAAACCCTGATTGTTTATCGGGAGTTATATGTTTCTAAGCATACAGGCAAAGACCTGGCAGTAGCCGTAATGGAAGCTGAAGTAGGCGACAGGATCAACTACGGTGTTTTAGACAGTTCATGCTGGCACAATAGAGGGCAGATAGGCCCTTCCATTGCAGAGGAAATGATTAACATGGGATGCAGATGGCGTCCTAGTGATCGCTCCGCAGGTGCAAGGGTAGCTGGCAAGAACCAGTTTCATCAAAGGTTAAAGGTAAATGAGATTACTGAGCAACCTGGCATAGTTTTCTTTGATACCTGCAGACACATTATAGCAGATCTCCCGTCCATTCCCTCTGACCCTAAAGGTTCAGACGATATCGACCCTAGATACGCAACAGATCACACATACGACAGTGTTCGATACGGCATAATGAGCCGACCCAGAGCATTCTCACCTTTCGACATGGGAAAAGGTGTTCCTGAACGAACTTACCGCCCCTCAGATTCAGCATTTGGATATTAAAATATGGCTTTAATGGACAGACCTACAGACCCTAACCCTGAACAGGCCACCGAAATGGATCGTGTGGTTGCACTGGAAGAAGATGGGGACGTTGAAAATGAGAATACTGAGTATTCAGGGGTTATATCCTTTATCGATGGTCAGTTTAGGCGTTCTAAAGAGAGTAGGCGTACAGATGAAGATCGCTGGTTAACGGCATATCGTAACTATCGTGGTATTTACGGTGCGGATGTACAATTTACCGACACTGAGAAGTCCCAAGCGTTTATTAAGATCACTAAGACTAAGGTTCTAGCGGCCTATGCACAGGTAGTAGACGTATTGTTTGCTGGCGGTAAGTATCCTCTAGGTATTGAGCAGCGTAAGTTTCCCAATAACGTAGCAGATGCTGTACATTACGATCCTAATTCCCTGACAACGGAAAAAGTTAAGGAAAAGACGGGTGTGGACTACAAAGTCCCCCGTAATATCGTGCGCCCAGAGATTGCTAAAGAGTTAGGCATCTACGCAGAGAAGCTAAAGCCTATTGAGGATGAACTTGAGGCTGGCCCAGGCACAAACCCAGGCTCCATTACCTTTGAGCCAGCTAAAGTTGCCGCTCAGAAGATGGAAAAGAAGATGCATGACCAGCTTGAGGAGTCTCAGGCGTCTAAACACTTACGTTCTATGGCATTTGAGTGTGCATTGTTGGGACATGGCTTAGTTAAAGGCCCGTTTGCCCAAGATAAAGAATATCCACGATGGGATATGGAAGGTAATTACGATCCTATCTTTGAAACTATCCCAAAAGTAGAATTTGTTAGTATTTGGGACTTTTATCCTGATCCTGATGCACGAAACATGGATGAGGCAGAGTTTACGGTGCAGCGGCATCGTTTAAACCGCTCACAGATGCGGGGATTAAAGAAACGCCCACACTTCCGTGAAGAAAGCATTGAATTAGCCCTTGATTACGGCCCTAGCTACACCAGAGAGTACTGGGAAGACGCATTAGAGGACAATGCAGGCTCTGAGCAGATAGATCGCTACGAAGTATTGGAATATTGGGGTGTTATTGACGCTGAATTGGCGGAAGAAGCTGATTTAGAGATACCTAAAGAATACGAAGATATGGACGAAATACAGGTCAATATCTGGGTCTGTAACGGTCAAATCCTCCGTTTAGTGCTAAATCCATTCACTCCTAGCCGTATTCCATACCACGCAGTGCCGTATGAGTTAAATCCGTACTCATTCTTTGGGATTGGTGTTGCAGAGAATATGCAAGACACACAGTTGCTGATGAATGGTTTCTACCGCATGGCAATTGATAATGGTGCGCTTTCAGGTAATCTTCTGATTGAGATCGATGAGACAAACTTAGTCCCTGGACAAGACCTATCTGTGTACCCAGGCAAAGTCTTTCGCAGACAAGCAGGTGCGCCTGGTCAGGCCATCTTCGGAACTAAGTTCCCTAACGTATCTCAAGAATTAATGATGATGTTTGATAAGTCTCGCCAGCTTGCTGATGAAGCTACAGGCATCCCTAGCTACTCTCACGGTACTACGGGCGTTATGGGTGTAGGCCGTACAGCTTCAGGCATGTCTATGTTGATGGGTGCAGCGCAGTCCAACATTAAAGCAGTGGTTCGGAACATCGATGACTACTTACTCGCTCCGTTAGGTAAGGCGTTATTCAGTTTCAACATGCAATTTAATTTTGACAAAGAATTTGTCGGGGATCTGGAAGTTGTGGCTAAAGGCACTGAAAGCCTGATGCGTAACGAGATCCGCAGCCAGCGTTTGCTACAGTTTATGCAGATGACACAGAACCAACAGATGGCTCCATTTGTTAAATACGATTACGTCCTGCGTGAGTTAGCGGCGTCTATGGATCTGGATGAAGATAAGATCCTGAACGACCAGCGTGAGGCTATTATACAGGCTAAGATGATGGCGGAGATCCAACAGCTTATGCCGCAGCCTGCAGGCCCACCAGCGGCCCCAGAAGGCGGCCCTCCTAACCCAAATGACCCAACAGGTACAGGTAACGGAAACATAGCCCCAGGAGAGGCCCCACTGCCTGGAGCAGACGGCTTCACAGGAGCAGGTGGCGGCGACAATGGGGGACAGCAGCCAGCACCACCTAATGCAGCCCCACAAGGCCCCGTACAGTAATGTGGGTACTGATGTTCTTTCAGCTAATAAATAATAATCTAAGCCACTACCAACTTGGACAATATCCTACTCAACAAGAGTGCGCTCAAGAAAAAGATAGAGCCGTAGTTTTGGTAACTACAAGCAATATTGCTCTCTCCTGTTTCGAGGTAAAATAATGGATCAAGAGTTTTATCGTTCATTGCTTCTTTTGGTTAATACCAAAGAACAAATGAATATCCTGCATAAGTATGTTGCTGCACGGATAGATCATTTTCACCAACAATTAGAAAATACGAAAGATCATCACCGTGTCTTGGAAATCCAAGGCTCAATCGCTGAACTTCGTAGATTTAAAACGCTTCGTGATGAAGTAGTTAAGGGCGCAGAATAATGGCAGGATCAGCAAAAAAAGTTGCAGGCGTAACCACTCGCAACGGTAAGCCTGTTTGGACTAATGATGAAAACACAGAACCGTACTCTGAAAAAAGCGCCACGTTTGAGTATGGTGACGGAGTTCTGGTTTCTCCAACCATCGATCCTACTACTGGTGAATACTACAAGCTAGACGATCTTTTTGAACATTATGAAAAGAACGGCCCTTACGATTTATTTACTGGTGAGAAGCTACCCGTGTTCGACGATGAGGATACAGCCACAGATTATTCAAAATGGCGGTCTAAAAATATTCTTAATGAAGACCTCACAGATGAAGAATTCTACACTGGCGAGAGTGAAGTTTACTCTAAGCAGGACGGTTCGGAAGTCTCCATGAAAGACCGCATCAAGGATGCGATGTTCCACGCTGGGGACATTCGGGATGACGTAGCAGGTTTCTTTGGTGGCGATGCCCCAGAGTACGCACTTGGTGGTCTTGCCACCTCTCAAAAAGGCATCACCACACAGGAAGGTTTAGATATGGCTAATAAACGATATCAACGGGACGACAAAAAAGCAGACACCAATGAAGATGGTGAACTTTCAACCCGTGAAAAAGAAATAGCAGACGCTGTCCAGAAAAATGAACTGGTCGAAATGTCTTGCGGCGGCATGATGTCAGACCCCGTATCAGGTAATCCAATTCCTGTGGGTTCAAGTGCAGAGAATGTACGGGATGATATTGAAGCGATGATTAGCGAAGGTGAGTATGTTCTCCCCGCTAACGTGGTCAAATGGCATGGCCTTAAACACATCATGGATATGCAGGCAGAGGCCGAAATGGGCCTCATGGGCATGTATGATACTGGCCTTATTAAATACGCAGGTGAAGAGGAAGCTGAAGAGCCTGAAGAGGTTACTGAAGCAGAAGACGATGTTCCTTCAGAGGAAATCGAAATCGAAGTCGCCGCCTTTGAGGTGGATGACATGCTGGATGAAGATGAGGAAGTCGAGGAGGTCTACCCCAAAACATCCAAACTACCAGGCATGATAAACACACCTAAAATGGTGTTCATGTCCTAACGGGCTACCCGCCACAGAGCGGCCCCCAACGAGGCAAAATACAATGGCAAAATATAGACGTGCGGATGATGACGACAATGGTCTTTCTTATTCGGAAGAATTAGCACAAGAGCAGCAAACGCAATCTGGTGTCCCAGAGCCAACGGATGGTGAAGACACAACGTACAAAAAACGGTACGGGGATCTTCGTCGGCACTCACATCAATTGATGCAGCAAAAAGATCAAGAGGTTGCACAGATGAAAGCGCAGCTTGATCAGGCTGCAAAGGGTCAAATCAAGTTTCCTAAAACGGATGAAGAGATTGATCAGTGGTCTAAGAAGTACCCTGATGTTGCGAAGATTGTAGATTCAATCGCTCGTAAACGTGCAGGAGAGGCTTTGGAAGAGGGTGAAAAGCGAATGGCTGGACTACGCCAGCTTGAAACTAAACTTACTCGCAAGGATGCAGAACAACAGCTTGTTAAGATGCACCCAGATTTCCATGACATTCGACAGGATGCCTCTTTCCATGAATGGGTAGCTATGCAGCCGCAGTACATTCAAGATGCCCTGTATAAGAACAACACCAATGCTATCGAAGCATCCCGTGCCATTGATCTTTATAAAGCGGATACAGGAAAGCGTAAGACCAATAGTAGATCGGCTGCACAGGCAGTAGGTCGTACTTCTAGTTCTACTCCTAGCACGAACCAACGTGCCGATTATTCCGAAAGCCAGATTGAAGCAATGTCTGACCGTGAGTTTGCTAAACATGCGGATGCAATCGAAGAAGCACGGCAAAAAGGTAAAATCAATTTTGATCTTACTGGCGCTGCAAGGTAGCTTGCAAAGTAAATAGTTAAGTGTTATAATAAAGGTATTCAACTAGGGGCAGTCGGGTGTTTCCTAATTGGGTCATGTCTTGATCTTTTGTTCTAGGGGATCAAGGAGTCACCTGAGTATGTGACGTATCAACTGCTCACTACTCTCTGACGATACGTTTTCTTTAGACGTATTCTCTGAGAGATCCTCTCTCAAATCACAGAATAGAGCCACCGCAAGGTCTACCTCTAGTTCTGCCTATTCCCAAGAATTTCGACGTTTAGTCCACCAGTGTGGTGAGGCCCGTTTGCTTATTAGCTGCAACTAATTAGGCACTCGCACCCTCATATATCACTGCCACTCAATTGTCCTCTTCGGGGTCTGTTCGGGCATTTCGCCCCGCCATTCCAAAGGAGAACATAAATGGCATTCGCAAAAGCATCGGGTTATACCAACCTTAACTCAGGCAACTTCTCACCAGTAATTTATAGCAAAAAAGCACAGCTTGCTTTTCGCAAAAGTTCTGTTGTTGAAGCTGTAACAAACACCGATTATTCAGGTGAAATCAGCCAGATGGGAGACTCAGTTCGCATCATTAAAGAGCCAACGATCACTATTAATAATCTTGAGCGTGGCACTGCATTGGCAACACAGGATCTTACAGATCTTGACTTTACCATGACCGTAGATAAAGCCAACTACTGGCAGTTCACATTGGCGGATATTGAGCAAGCTGCTTCACATATCAACTACATGGATCTTGCATCCGACCGTGCAGGTTACGATCTTCGTGACGCATTTGATGCGGAAGTCCTTGGCTATATGTCTGGTTGGAAAACACCAGGTGCATGGGCACGGAATACAACCACATCAGGCACAGTAGCAAATGCTGCCGCTGGTACGGACGAATTGCTTGCCGCAAACAAATTGGACATCACTGACTTCGGTGGTTCTGACTTGGGTGTTGCTGGCGAAGTAACATCTATTCCAATCGCCGCTGGCGGTGGAGCAGGTGGTATCACTTCACCATTGGCAATTATGAACCGTATGAACCGTCTGATGGATCAGGCCAATGTTGCGACTGATGGTCGTTATTGTGTAATAGATCCAGTGATGGCAGAGATCTTGATGGATGAGGATTCAAAACTCATCAATGCAGACTTTGGTGGTTCTGATGAGATCCGCAACGGTAAGCTTCCAGCTAAGATCCGTAACTTCACTGTCTATGTATCTAACAATTTGCCTTACGTGGGCAATGGTGCAGGCGCATCACTTTCAACTGGCTCAGAGACTAACTTCTCTGTGATGGTTGCGGGACACGATAGTGCAGTCGCAGTAGCCGACCAAATTGCTAAAGTGGAGACATTCCGTTCTCCTACTACATTTAGTGATATTGTTCGGGGCATGCAGCTTTATGGTAGGAAAGTTCTCCGCCCAGAGGCGTTGTTCACTGCTAACTATAACTTAGCATAAACTTACTTAGGGGGTTGGTCAAGCGCCTGCCCCCTTCACTCTATTGAGGGTGCTTCATGCCATCTACATATATTGATCTTTGTAACCAAACCCTTCGACGCCTAAATGAGGTGGAGATTGCGGAAGCCGACTTTGGGTCGGTTCGTGGCGTTCATGCGCTAGTTAAAGACGCTGTTAAAGCAGCCGTAAGTAAGATCAACCAAGCTGAGTTTGGCTGGCCTTTTAACGCTTCGGAAGAAACCGATACGTTAATCGTAGGTCAGTCAGAATATACATGGCCTCAATATTTTAAAGTAGCTGATTGGAACAGCTTTCAAATCCAAGAAAATGACAGCCTGGGCGCAGGGTTTAAAACTCTTAAATTCATTGAGCAGGATGAATGGTATTCAGACTACCGTGACGCTGATTACACCGCAGGCACGGCAGGCAGAGATATGCCTGCTTATGTATTTCCCTCACACGGTAACGGATATGGGGTAAGCCCATCACCTAACAAAGCCTACACCTTAAAGTTTCGTTACTTTATGAATTACTCTGACATCACAAACGCAACGGATGTCACCCGCATTCCTGAAAGTTATGACACCGTTTTAATCGATGGTGCGATTTATCATATGTATATGTTTAAAGACAATATGGAGTCTGCCCAAGCTGCCTACATGGCGTTTGAGAAGGGCATTAAGGATCTCCAAACTCTTTATATAAACAACAATGTTTCAATTAGAGACACACGGATAAAATTCTAGATGCCAGATCAAATACAGTCATACAAATTAGTCTGTAGCGGTGGCCTTAACTCTAACGAAAATCACTTGGATCTTTCGGATAACAGTCCAGGCGCAGCCACAAGATTAGTTAATTACGAACCGGGCCTCTTTGGGGGCTATAGGCGTATTGAAGGCTACGATGATTTTGATACTGACTACGGTGAAGTAACGGTAGCAGGACAGACCACAGGCCAAGGTAAGGTTTTAGGTCTTGCCATATTTAAAGATGATGTAACAAATTCAACTAAAGTAATTGCCGCCCGTCAGGATGCTGGGGGTACTGATTACAGCTTTTATTATTACACTGCGTCTATTGGATGGCGTAAGTTTACTTTAGATCACTCAGTTACCCGACCAATGACTTTAAACGGTCTGACGGTGAACAAACTACGTCATGCGGTATTTAACTTTGGAACAGGTAATCACATTGTATTTGTGGACGGGGTAAATCCCGCAATTGTATTCAATGGTACTAATTGGAAAGAGATAAAATCTTCACACGCTGGCGGGTATAATGCATCTAACAATACCGCAGGTGGCGCACAGGCACTAAATGCCCCTGCCCTTGTGGATGTATTTGAGAACCATGTATTCTTATCTGGACATGAAGCAACACGGGCGGCAGTAGCACATAGCGCACCAAACGATGCGTATACATGGACATCTGCTGCAGGCGCTGGGCAGATTGCTGCGGGATTTGATGTAGTACAAATCAAACCTTTTCGTGATGACCTATTTGTATTCGGCAATAACTCTATAAAAAAGATTAATGTTAATGCCAGTAACGACTTCGCCCTAGATCAAGTTACAGCAAACGTAGGCTGTGTGGCCCGTGATAGCGTGTTAGAAATCGGCGGGGACTTAATGTTCCTTGCACCTGATGGCTTTAGACCTTGCGCTTCGACTTCCAGAATCGGTGATGTAGAACTCGAAACATTATCTAAACCAATTCAAGCTACACTAGTTGATATTATCAAAAACGAAGATATGGACACGCTCAACGGCGTTGTTATCCGCAGCAAGTCACAGATCCGATACTTCATTGGCGACAGTACCACAAATGCTTCAGATAGCATTGGTATTATAGGTGGCCTAACTAATAGTTCTGGCTCTATTGGATGGGAATTTGGTGAACTTCTAGGCATCAGGGCATCTTGTTGCACAAGTGGGTATATCGGAACCACAGAGTTCATCTTACACGCTGACTACGATGGTAAAGTCTATAGGCAAGAAAACGGGATAAGCTTTAACGGTGGTGATATCGTAAGCATCTACGCCACTCCTTATCTAGATTTTGGTGAGACAGAACAGCGCAAAGTAATGCGTAAGATTAATACATTCATTCGGGCAGAAGGCCCGTTAGAAATGCTCCTGTCTATGACATATGATTGGGGTGATGGTAATGTATCCACGCCCTCAACATATGCACAAACATCGTCAGGCGCTCCTACTCGATATGGCGGTAGGAACATAAGTTATAACGCAACCAATGTACTGTACGGCGGTTCATCCAAACCAATTATGACCAGCGACATTCAGGGATCAGGTTTCTCTGCACAGGCCACTTTTGTGACCGTGGGGCAGACGGAACCGTTCAGCATTCAGGGCATGGTCTTTGAATTTACAGCGGCAGGGAGAAGATAACAGATGGCAGGTTACACAAGGCAGTCTACTGGTTCGATCATCAACGGGTCACCGATTACTGCACCCCCGCTTAATTCTGAGTTTAACCAAGTAGCTGCGGCATTTAATGCGGCTTCTGGTCACGGTCACACAGGCGGCACGGGGGATGCTCCAAAAATCCCACTGGCAACGTCAGTCTCTGGTTATTTGCCTGCGGCTAATGGCGGTATCGGCGGTAAGAATAAGTTTGATGCGACTACCACGCCTGTTGCTACAAATGACTCTGGCGAAGGCTATGCGCCCGGCAGCATGTGGGAGAACACCACCACTGGTAGGATATATATCTGTGTAGGCAATACGTCTAACGCAGCCGTTTGGCGTGAACTTCTACAAGTACAGGGCGGAAACGAAGTACTTCCCGCCGCAACAGACACCGTAGACATTGGCTCTAATACTGTTAGATTTCAGGACTTGTTCCTATCTGGTGGCATTGCAGCGGCAACAAACATAGCCGCTGGCGGTACGCTAAACATCACTGGGGCTACAGCCCTTGGCTCTACGCTGGGCGTAACGGGTGACACTACTCTGGCGAACCTATCCGCCACTGGTACAACCGTAATTACATCCATAGACCTTAACTCTGGTGCAATCGACAGCACGGCTATAGGTACTACTACCCCAGCCGCTGGTACATTTACCACGCTGAATGCTAACACCAGCCTTGTAGCTGCCACAGCCGACATTAACGGTGGTACTGTGGATAATGCCACTATCGGTGCGTCTACGCCTTCAACAGGTGCCTTCACTACTCTAGGGGCTTCTGGAACATCCACACTGGCAACGGTTGATATCAATGCAGGTGCTATTGATGGCACTGTTATTGGTGCTTCAAACCATACCACTGGTAAGTTCACCACGCTGCAATCCACAGGACAAGCTACCCTAGCTACTGCGGATATTAACGGCGGTACAATCGACGGTACTACTGTCGGGGCAACTACAGCATCCAGCGGTGCATTCACCACTGTAACGGCATCTGGTGGCGTCACAGGCGCTCTCACAGGCAACGTAACAGGCAATGTAACTGGTAACGTAACTGGTGCAATAACAGGCAACGTCACTGGGGATTTAACTGGTAACGTAACCTCTGCTGGTTCGTCTAGCTTCAATAACGTGACCATCGACGGTACGTTG
>TARA_R110000823_G_scaffold179547_1_pt1 | contig 10139 bp, 12 predicted proteins | sample TARA_R110000823 | Tara Oceans TARA_R110000823 (sample SAMEA4397722) | marine metagenome | biome: Polar Biome; feature: [DCM] deep chlorophyll maximum layer (ENVO:01000326); material: water (ENVO:00002006), including particulate matter (ENVO:01000060) such as... | depth 20 m | reverse complement strand
GCGATGGCGAGCAACTTCCCCATCTTTGCCGCCGCAGCACCCAAAGGCTTGCCGACATCTTTGCTAAAGCGTCGAACCCCCTTTGCCGCCGCTCGCAAGGACTTTCGGAATCCGCGCATGTCCAAGGACAATATCGTTTTAAGCGTCTGCGCCATTCCGTCGTCTCTCCGCTTCCTCGTTCAACTTTTGGTCGATCAATTCGGAAATCCGATCCAACACGGGCTTGCCCCATGCCATCGGTTTTCCGCTCTTGTATTCGTACCGCAAAAACATTTGCCGCAGGATTTCGGCTTTATCCACGCCCCACAAGGCGTCATCCCGTGAGAGGCCAAGGACCGATTGCGAAAACAGCAACCAATCACTTAGCTCCTTTACTTTTTTTCGGCTTCGTCCGAATCATTTGCTTCCGTCTGCGGACCACCCGCAGGAAGTGATGAAGTGTCGGGCGATGTACCGATGGAGTTTGCCGCCGATAGGTCGCTCATCTTGACCATCGCGTACTGAGCCATTTCGGTATAAGCATCCATGCCCACTTCGTCGGACATCTGAAGCGCGCGTTCCATTAGCGCACCAGGCTTCTTCGACAACTGGTGAAGCGTGAGGATGCTTGACTCGAACAAGACATAGATCGCGACGGTCATCGCTTCCATGTCGTCCGACAAATCATCGTCTTCGCTTTCGTTACCGTCGAGTCCGAGTGCTTTAACGATAATGGTCGCCCGAGCAAAAGACATCTTTTGCGCCGTGCGACCACCAATCTTCAATGCGCCATCCGGCATCATCGCCGTGACATCGTTCTCCGAGCGTTCTTTTGCTTCGGCGTTGTCTTCAGCTTGCGCCTGCTTGATGGCTTCTTGTGCCATCTTCGGCGTAACGCTGATGTTGCTTGCCTTTTTCTTAGCTTGATCTTCGGGCATAATCTCGCCTTTCTATTTTGTGGTTTTTATTGAACGACGATTAGCTTACTGCCCATCCGAAGTAACGAAGATTCATGTTTCCAGACATCCAATCGCCAGCGGTGCGACTATTGGTGACGGACTTGACAATGTACGTTCCGTCGAAAGGAGCGTTGTTTGCGATGACGATTGTAGCGCCTTCCAAATCCTTCGCAGGATAACCTGTGTCTTTGACCTTGAAGTCAGCGGTGATCGTATCGTTCGCGCCAAAATACGCGGCGTGTTGGATGCAACCTTGACCATCCGAAAGAAGGGACTCTTCCGTGTCGCTCACGCGCTCGATACGATCAAGAATGATTCCTGCTTCGTCGTCTGTTCCCCAAACGGGACTCACCAACTCTCCATATAATGTAACCGACATGCCATTTCTCCTTATGTAGTATCCGCGACCGCAATCTGATAAATGCGACCTTTGTTTTGGGTATTGTCTTCAATGGCGATCTCGCCGTCTAAAGCATCGTTAATTCCGCAGAGCAACCAAGGCGAGCAAATCTCGGGACCGATGTTTGCTTCCGTGATAAGCGCATTCGCCTTTTCGTAAATCGCCTGCAACACTCGACCTTGATCGTCGTCCTCGGCTTGAGTCCGCGCCGAAAGCTGAAGTTGCACCATGCCAAGCGAACCGGCTGGATTCGTCCGCACCAAAGGCGCACAAGCGATGTGTATGGCCGGATAATGGATTGCCTGTTCTACGTCATCAGTCTCGGCGACAAACGGCATGATGGCGACCTCATCCTCGTAATCAGCGAAGTCGGCAAGCAACAGGTCGTAGACCACTTTTTCGAGTTCTTCATCGATGGTCATTTCCACGCCTTTTCCATTGCGATCTCGGCTCGGGCGATCAACTGCTTTGCCGCGCTCGTCTTTGCCAGCATGTCAACATTCGGGGCGATCTTCAAAAGGTACGAAAGCCTGTTTGTCAATTCGATTGCAGGATGGAACAACGATCCGATACGACGAGCGCGCGACACGTCTGGACCCTTTTTGCCGCCAGGCTTATGTAGGTCGGAAAACACGCCCCACCATGATCCCTTGGCCGCGCCAACGTTCGGAACCTTGGCTATCTCCAACCGCTTCACTTCGCGCATGGTCCGTATCGATCTATCCAATACCAAACGAACGCGAGGGGGACGCTTCTGAGACAACTGGATAACACCGAAGCGTTGCTCGCCTTTTCGACTCTTTACCAAGCGGACAACTTTTCGCTTCGCGTTCCTGCGCGCCGACTTGGTTACTTTGCGCGCGGCACGAACGTAATTGAACGCCGCGAATTCAAGAATCTTCGGCGCACTATGAGATAGGTGCTTTTCGGCAAAATTCACCGCTTTAACGAAATCGGTTTCGCTATTGCCGGTCAACTTGAAATTTAATTCTCTAGCCATTATGCAGGAAACTCGCTTGCCAACATCAATTTGTAAATCACGCCGCACTTAATATCCAATCCCAAGACTCGTCGCGTGATCCACTTCGTTCCGTCTTTCACGTCAACCTTGTCTCGCGACTTAACCTTTTGGGATGGCAACTCGGTGTCTATAAAATACACCGTCGCTTGATAGCCGTCGTCATCACCCCAAAAGGTCGCCTTCTCTTCAAAAGAAGGGGATACCTTGAACCCGTCGATAGTTTTTCCATGTACTCGAACAGAAACATCCCCCGAAGAGAACTTCGTCCGTAATGTATTGTAGACTTTAGTTGCTATGACTGGCGTGGGCATCCCCGTAAATCCTAAGAACTAGATGCGCCGATGTAGACATTAACGGTCGCGTTACTCACGCCGCTATTGTTCACGAATTTCAAAAGGCCGCCGCCGATTGCGTATCCGGTTGCGTCCGGCGCTACAAACATGATCGCGCCTTCGGGTCGGATCGTAAGCAGGTCATTCGTCGAATTCATGAACGAATAAAACGCTGTAGGTCCTCCACCGATGCTCACCGTGTCTTCGTTTGATATGGCGGCCGTAAAGACCATCAACCGAACCTCGGCCATCGTGAGTACCGTCCCGAACGAATTCGTCACACCACCCGTTAGGTCCAGCGTATTCGTGCCTGAAGCGGTCATCGTGACCGCTCCGTGCCATAGCTGATCCATTTGGTTAGCGCCGGTACCCGACGTGTGTGTCCAACTGAAGATTGAAGACGGAAGCACTTCGCGAACCGTAGTCAAACCCGTGGTTGAATGAACCCACGTCTGCGGAACAATCCGAGTCGTGCCGGTGAACGTTTCCGCGAAGCCGATACCGACCGTCAACGAGAACACCAAAAGAGAACATATAGTTTTTGATTTCGTCATATTGAAATCTCCAATAAAAAGGTCGGCGTCCGGTCGGAACCCCCAAGGGAACCGACCATCGGCCTAATACTTAAGCTACGACGGCTTCGATCTGAGTGATGCTGTCAGTAACGATGATTGGAATTCCGTCCAAATTCGTAGGCATTGGCGCAGGACTTCCAGTGGGATTTACTGCTGTCCGTGAGGCGCGAAGTGCCTTCAGCGAACCACGGTTCATCGCAATCACGTTTGCTTGACGTGCGGACGGGAACAAAGCAAGTGCTTCGTACAGATCGTCGTCGGTCAATGTACCTTGGATGTTGCAGAGACGAGCGGCGCTTCGTGCCGCCCCAATCTGAAATCCCAGGTATCCGCAGATTGCGATATAATATGCCGGAAACACTTTGTTGTCCGTTCCAGGGTTTACGACCTTCTCGATGATGGTTGCCTCTTCGGCGACATCAAAGCGACCGTCGTTTCCGGCGATGACAGCAACGTCATCAATGCCTTCACGAAGGAAGTACACGGACGACTGAAGGTTTACGCCAGCACCAGGAGTTGCCGCTTGGACGACCATTTCGTCAGCAAGACCGTCAAGCTGAGTGTCGTCACGAAGACCGATGAAACCACCGGCGTCGTTATTAACACCGTTGATCACCTGCGACTCCGCTTCAAACATGCGTTGCTTCATGGTGCGCTTCAATTCGCGAGCCATGAACGCTTCGGCACCACCCTTGGTGTAGGCATCGGCCAACGCTTTGTCCACGCTGAATGATCCATCAAGAATCTTCAGGGTGTCCGTCACAAGCTGGTCTTGGCTCGGCGTCTTGGTCAGGCCGGCACCAACAGCGCGGAAAGCGTTGCTCGAAGCGACCGTCTGCTTCAGGTATTTGTGATCAGTTCCGTTGCTTGCGCCAACCGCGAGCAAGAATTTCAGAAGAGGCGCATCGTCCAAAAGGTCGGACATGTCCAAGTCTGCAAGGTTCTGATCGTTCATTTGGACCAGACCGGCGAGGGTGTCAATTGCTTCAGCCATAATAATTTTTCCTTACCCAATTCAGGGTTTAATTTCGATTTCGATTTACGATTTAACTTTGAACAATGGCTTCTTAGTAGAAGCCGCGATAACTTTGGCAGGGGTGCCACCTGTTTCTTCCGATGCTGCGCTACCTTCACGCAATGCGGCATTGTCTGCTTTGAGTGCTTCATGCGAAGCCTTCAGCGCGTCAATGTATGTGCCGCCACTCAGAACCGTCTGAGCCGCAATGTCGGAACCAAACTCTTCGACGATCTTTTTGAAGTCGTCGACACTGAGGGATGATTCCGATTCTTCGGATGATGCACTTACGTCATCAACTTCGTCTTCGGTGGTTTCGCCTTCGGTGATTTCCGTGCCTTCAGCCAATTCGACTTCGGTTTCGGTTTCTTCTGCGGTTTCGCTACCTTCGCCGGTTTCGAGTGCGCTCTTATCGGCATTTTCTTCCGTCGACTCCGCGACGGTTGTTTCTTCCTCGGACATATCAATGTCTCCTTCTTGCCCCCGATAAGATCGGTAGCGGTTTGTGAATTCATCCATCTTGTCGCCATACTCCGACAACGCTTCGAGGATGCTTGGGTTCTTTTCAAATGCGTCCCAAACGTCGGGATGATCATTCAGAAATTCAGTTACTTGACCCGCGATGGAATCGTTTGTGAATGCGGAGAACAAACCGCCCGACGTTGCCGCTGGACTGTCAACGCAATCACCTGCGGATAATTTCGAGAGTCGGCACAACTGAAGATTTGTGTCTTCATGGATTCCGGCTAACTCTTCCGCTTCAGTGTCGCGATCAAAGCTGATCGAAACGCCGAACATGTCGGGGTCGTTCTCGGCCATGCTCAAAACATAGTCGTAAAGATCGCCGCCAGGGGCATCCTTTGCAGACTGACTCAGAAACAGGTTTCCCCGCACGTCGTCACCGTCACGATAAAGCCCTTTCCATCTTCCGAGGAAGGTGCCAAGAGTAGTCGAGCACATGTTGGGATGACCAAAGCGCGCCTTGAGTCCTTGCTTGAGTCCAGCACCCGCTTCAACGACCGAATCGATGAATTCTCCGTCGACGAACAAGTCGTGTCCCGACGCTTCCCCAACTTCGATGATTTTGGCATCATAAATGATCCCTTTCTCACGGTCTACGTTTCGAGGCGAACCCTTGGCGAAACTTGTGAATGAAGCGCGCTTGCTCACGACTTCACCTTGGACTTGGGTTTACGGAACCTAGCGACCTTTTCCTTCGGTGCTTCGACGACTTTCTTTACGTCGCCCTTCGGCTTAAACATGTCTTGGACGTGCTGTAATGGATTCTTGCTCATAATCTTATTCCTATGCGTCGTCGCCGATACCGGCGTCCGCTTCGTTTTGCCGCTGAACTTCCTCGGCGATTATTTCTTCTGAAGATCGAGTACCCGAGCCGCCAACCATGATCGGCACGTTTTTCTTCTTAGCGTAGGCCAAAACTTCGGATTGCTTGTCGATGTTCTTGAACACGTCGGAACCACGTCGACGAGCGGCGTCGATATGGTTGTCGAGGCAAAGATCGATACCCAACTGATCGCCTTGCAACTGCTTGAACTTGTCGAGCCAAGGTGAACCGTTCGGAATCCACTCGATGTAAGATTTCAGGTCGTCGAGCGAGACGTTCGCGGCATCGGCCATTTCCTTCAACTTCCAAGGTGACTTTTTATCGTTGTAGATCGTTTCGAGAAGCCAACTCGAATATTCCTCGCGGACCTCGCGGTTCTTGGCTTGCTTTGGCTTGATGCTGACCTCGTACTCATTCAGATCGGCGATACGAGCGGAGAATGACGACTTGCGCGAGTCGAAGCACGTCACGGGGATGTCGAGCGCGAGCATTGCGATGTGGATGTAAAGATGCATCGCGGAAATGAACTCTATCGACGGGGTGCCTGATTCGATTACCTTGGCATCCTCGCCTTCGTTCATGTCGAGGATGTTGATCTTCGTCGGATTCAATTCAAGGTGCGAATCGGTGTCGGTTTCGCTTGCTTCTGCGGTTTCGCTTGTCGCACCACCGGCACCACCAAATTCAGCCGTACCTTGGGGGTCCCTGGTGATGGCGATGCCGAATAGAGCGTGCATCTTCGCCTTGACGACGTTGTACTCCATGCCTTCGGAAATGTCCTGAACCGTATTGATCGCGGTCGACAAAGGCGACACGCCGCGATTCTGAGAAGAGAAGCGCGAGAAGTAAGCGTCGAAAACAACGTTGACCGCATCTTCGAAATGATCAAACTCGACGGTCTTTCCACCTTCGCCTCGATTACAAATGCAATACTTAGTGATCTCGCTGAACTCGCCCTTGATCAACCCCTCGTTGGTCAGCTTTTTGAACAACTCCTTGTCGCCCTTGGACGTGTTTTGATCCATCGCAGGTTTCGCAATCAGATCGGATTCGATTCCTTGAATCTTTCGCAACTTTCCGAGCTTGATAAAAGCGGCATCACCGGCGGCGACCTTCTCGGCCTCGAAGAATCGGAAGAACTCATCGCGCCCCAATCGCTGAGTGACATCGAAGTTGCGCTTCTTTCCGTGCCATTCGAAGATGCGCTCGATCTGCGACTTCAACTTCTTTTTCTTCGTGGTGACTTCAAGCCCGAACATGCTGACATAATCAAGATGCTTGCGGAGCATCCACGCAACGAGCGCATGATTACGAACTTGGTCTTGTGCCGTAGCGATCAGCTTCGTTCGTTTGCTCGGGGGAAGAACTACCGACTCATGAGTGACGCGAGTTTGTGGTGCTTGGCGCTTGCCGGTGGTAACTGCGGCGTTGTATCCGAATTGCGTGATGCGAGTAGAAATGTCGCCGCGAGTTCCGTCTGTGGAAACCCCGAGTGCTTTCGCTGCGGCCTGAAGATCGGTTTTGCTCTTGTACGCCATTAGTACGCCGCGCCCCCAAGGTTCACTCCGCGCATTAGTGGCCGCGCCCCGCTCGTCCGGTCAACTTCGCTCTGAAGTTTCGTCCGCATGTCGAAGAGTGTTCGAAGATTCGCGGCGTCGTATGTGACGCCATCCATTTCAACGGATTGCCCGTTCTCTTGGACCTCGCAAATTGCCGTCTCGATTGCTGCAATAGTTACTGCCATGCGAAAAGGTTATGCACGACGATCAAAAACCGTCAACCCCTTGAAAACAGTCAAATGTAAGATTCTTACATTGTTAGCTCGTTATGGCGTAGTTTGCTTCGATGTGGGGGTCGCAGGATGGCGCTGGCGTCGTCGCAAGGGGTCGCAGTATGCAATGATGTACGATGGGCGCGACGACGCCATGAGGCTCGCTAGGGGGTTTCGGGTTTTGCGGTGCTTGTCGGTCGCGTCCATTGCTGCGGGACGCCTTCCCGCGCTTCTCGCGCCTTGTCGGACTCAAGCTCTTTGACCGCGTCTGCTTTCGCTTTCGCATAGTCATTGCGCTCGTCCTTCGTCATTTCGCCGTATGGTTCAGGCTCTGGTAAGCCTTTGTAGGTTCTCACGATTCGCCGCCTTTCTTGCTCATTGCACCACCTTCTTTACCAAAAACGGTTTGCCGCACGACCCGCAAATGTGACGCTGATTCCCGTTCGGATACTTGTGCGCTTTCTTGTGACCGAACGTGGCGCGACAATGAAAACAAGGCACACCCTTGTTGACGACGACGCCCGACTGAACGTAGGGACGTTTCGGTTTCGGTTCGGTCAAAGGTCCTGCGGCCAAACCTGTATCGAATGGCTTGCCACCCTTGCCGTCGATAAACGACTCTGCAAGGTCGTCTTGCTTTTTCTTGAAATCCCGAACCTTCTTTGCTTCGGCTTTTTCCATCGCCGTCATCTTGGGTCGACCGCGACCCTTCGTTTTCTCGACCGTTCCGTTAGATCGCGACATGTCGTACTCTCCTTCTTTTCTGCTTTGGTTTTTTAGCGGGCATCACATACCCTTGGCTCCCAATTCCGCGCAACGCCGCGCCGACGTAGCATCCGTAAATACAATCACCGTAGTCATGCCGTCCTGGTTGGCGAGTGATGACCCAAATATAGCCATCCTTGCCCTTGATCTTCTCCGACAACTTCTCACGACAAATATGCTCGGCCAATTCTGAGTGAGTGCGACCGGCGAACAGCGACAAACTTCCTGGCGCGCCGAGGCTACCCAACCATGACCGCTGACCGACCTCGAACCAATAGTGCTGATTGAACGCGATGAAATTTCCGTATTGGCTTTTCGTCGCGTGAAACATTTCGCCAGGAGCACCGATCAGATTCCGCGACGTTGGACGATACTTGTCGCCGGAGAACCCGAGCGTAGGAATGATCTGAATACCCAACTTCGCACCCGCACCCGAAACGTACCGCTCAACCACGTCGGGCAAGTACCCGCGATCAATCATCCACAAGTCCACATGCGCCGGAACCCCACCCTTCGTCAACGGCAACATCGAGATCGTTTCCCCGTTGCGAACCAACGCCTCATACATCGCTTGCTTGCGTTCCATTTCGGTAAAGTTCTTGCCGACGATGTTGCGCCCCTCCGGTCCGGCGGTGACGCCATACGACACCACCCATGCCGTCGCATCATTCGCGAACGAGATCACTGTCCAATGCAAGCCGTACTCGTTTATGTCCGTGAACGCAATCGTCACCGTAGACTCTTCAGGTATCTGATACTCAGGCCGAACACCCTCGCGACTCAGGATCACTCCGGTCGTCAACTCATAGACAGACAAGTGTTGCTCGCGAGGTTGATTCTGATACTCAGCATAGAAAATGTCGGGACCAAGATCGCATAACAAATTCTCCGCATGTTGAAGCGCAGACAAATCATTCTTCGGATCGAGCCGCGCCTCCCAATCGACCAACGCACCCTCATCCATTTTCTTACGGTTCGTCGCGTAGTAATCATTCGCCGATTGCTGACTGTCCGTTCGACGCAATCGAATGTATTCCTTCCACATCGTCTTTTGACGTTTTGGCCACACCCGTATCATCCCGCGAACACGTCCTTGGAAATCTGGATGACGCTTGCGATCCAACATCCGATCAGCCATGTCGTTCGTCTTGATGATCGTGCAAGGCATGAAGCAAGCAATCGTCTCGCCAGGACCACCCGAACCCAAAACGGCACCAAGCAACAAATTCTCGCGAGTGTCACACTGAGCCGGTGACGCCGCACTCTCATCCGTCTGCGGATCATCAACCGCAAACATGTCCGGTCGCAACGAACCTTCCGGTGTCTTGATCTTGATCCCGCGCAACTGACCCGTGATCCCACGACCGAACACCGCGCAACCGGACCCATCGAAATACTTGCCATACGGCAATTTAATCCCCGTCTTCGAAAATGACATGTGAAGCGCCATGCCACCCCAATGCAAAACCTTCGCGCGCATCGCCGACCCATCGCTGAAATGAGCCGCCCAACACGGTATCGGAAAATCCTCACGAAGCAACTCGTTCGTCCGGAGCTCCATCTTGACCGACTCGATGATCTGTTGACTCATTCCAAGGTCGGCGCCGATCACACCAATGCAACGCCGGTACCCATAGAGCATCGCCCACATCACCGCGCCTTCAGTCCTTGTCGTCTTACCGTCACCGCGCGGATCAGCAAAAGCAAACCGACCACCATGCAGGACAACCTTTTGCATCACTTCAATATCGTCGATCTGACCCGAGGACATTTCGAGCGCGTACAAATGAGGGAAGTAGGTCAGCAAGAACTTTTGAAGAGACTTGCCGCAACGCTTCTTTCGAACGTCGTTGACCGTCTTTGGAATTCCAGCCCGAGGTCCGCGAGTAATAACCGGAACCTCTTTGGCGATCATTGCCTTGATGTCGCGAATAGCCTCGACATGTTTTGCGACCCTAGCCGCTCCGCTCTGTTTCA
>TARA_R110000823_G_scaffold313962_1_pt1 | contig 10157 bp, 6 predicted proteins | sample TARA_R110000823 | Tara Oceans TARA_R110000823 (sample SAMEA4397722) | marine metagenome | biome: Polar Biome; feature: [DCM] deep chlorophyll maximum layer (ENVO:01000326); material: water (ENVO:00002006), including particulate matter (ENVO:01000060) such as... | depth 20 m | reverse complement strand
GCTTCAAATGCCATTACATCATTCCTTCAGGTAATTCAAAAGATATATCTTTTCTGTTAGGTGTAAGAGCATCTATTATCTCTGCACCATACTTAGCTATCTTATCATTCTGTGGTACGACTTCTCTGTTAAGACTTAAATAATCTGGTGAACTTAATTTCATAATGTTGTTATTAGGTGCATCAAGTATTTCACCTTGTGGTTTGTATGCAGTAGTAAAGAAACTATCTTTGTTTCTAAGTTCTGCATATGCTTGTATATTCATATCTGGTTGTGGTTTATCTTTTTGTGTTTCATATGTATTCATAACTTTATTGACATATGTTTTAATATTAGGACCAAATCCTTCTAGGTTTTCAATATCTCCTACAGCATCCATACCAAAGTTCATAGCTATATCAGCTTTACCTGGACCACCATACCAAGCTACTGCTACTAAATCCCAAGAACCATAAGTGTTGCGGTATTCTTGTAACTTATTTGCTGCAACTATATCTTGGATGACAGGTATTCTCCAGTCTGCTCCTTGGTACCCAGCTTGTTTAGCCCAAGCATCCCAGTTAATATCTAGTATTCCATAAGCACCATATGCTTGTACTGTTTGTAAACCATTGTTAGTCATTGTCTGTGTCTTTCTATGTTTCTTTAGATAGTCACCACCAGCGTTTTCTTGCTGTCTTACAGCTTCCATAAATGCGTATAATTCGTTGTTATCTACCATATTAATTTGGGGCGTTGTTAAGAGAATTGAACATAAGAGCCCTAGAACGCCTTGTATCAACATTTTCTCCTAGCCTTCCTTTCTCATCTGCAATGATTTCTTCAAATTTAAATTGTGTACCAGCTAATGCGTCAATCTGTGTCAAGCCTTCTGAATCTATTTTAGCTTGTACATTCTCTTTTGAATAGTTTCCGAACTGACCAGCGAGTAAACCACCACCACTTACATCTTGTTGTTGTGTTGCTTGGTTTAAATCTACTGATTGTTGATAGGCTTGTTGTGCTTCAGAGTATAAAGTATTAGCCAACAGTTTAAGTTCATAAGGTTGTGGGTCACGATTAACACTTCTTCTAAACATACTTGTAATTGAGTTAGCAACACTGTCAAAGTCTGGTGGTAAATATGCTTCTGCATCTGGGTACTTCGGTAATGGATTTTGTTCAAATTCTGCTAATGCACTACGCCAAGCTGAACCAGTTTCTTTTTCCTGTGTGGTTACACCTCTTCTATTAGTCATAGCTAAGATGTATGAGAAAGCTGTTTGTGTACCAGGACCCCAATCACCTGCAATAAATCCTGCATCTGTTTCTAACAGACCTGCATTTATTAAAGATGCTTGGATACCTGCAATAGACTCTTCTCCTATACCAGAAAAATTATTTACTAAATCATTCTCTGTGTAATATTCAGAAGCTGCCTCACCTCTGGGACTTACATAACTAGCAGTAACTCCTATAGGGCTTGTACCAGGAGTTATTCCACCAAACTCGTTATACGCTTGTTGTAAACTTAAATCATATCCACTATTAGCAACATCAGCCATACTTTGGTTTTCATCTAATGCTATGTCTATAAGGTATGGTGGTATTCCATAAGCTAATAAATATTGTTGTACTGTAGCTAAGTCTTGTGTCTGGTTTATAGTATCAAACTGTTCATCTGTTAAGCTATATCTGTTTTCACCAGCCCTAACTTGCGAGTTAACACTTCTAAGGATTTCTATAATTCTATCTACAAATACTGTTGTTTCCATTATTCGTTCAGTGCCTTTAACAATTCTTCATCCTCATACTCGTTTCTTAGTTCTCTTTCAAAAACTTCTTGTAGCAAAGCCTTTGCTTCAGGGTATTGTACCTGTATTTGGCTTTTAACATTTCTTAAATGTTTTCTAAAAGGAACAAGTTTAGCTGATGTTCTAAACGAGGTAGCTAAATAATTAGTACCTGGTATGTTAGTAGTCAACTCAATAACTTTATCTCTTTCTTTAATATATTCTACCAGTGCTTGTGCTACAGGTTGTTCTTTTAGTTCAGGTATTATTTCGTAGGTCACTGGGTTAAACCAAGTATATAGTTCCATAATAATTTCATCAAGCTCTGGTTTCTTTATAGAACCTGGAATAGCAAGTCCATAACCATAATACCTTGATGCTAAATCAGCTTTTTTGTTTCTCTTAGCTGCAGTAGAAACCTTGTCTGTTTTGTTTATTAGGTCATTTCTTATCATCCAGGCTTCAAACTCTAGGTTACCTAAAAGAATATTCTTAGCTCTCTGCCATTGTTCAGGTGTTCTTGGAGCTCTTTCTCCTTCTATTATCTGGTTCCAATAAGCATCATAAGAAAACTCTGCATTTGTTTCATCAATTAAGAACCCATAAGTTAAATCAAATTTACCAATTAAATCAGGGTTATCTCTTTCCCATTCTGCACCATCACCAGTAATAGGTCTTTTCTTTATAGTTTCTGTTTTAGCTGTTGCTATAGCAATAGGGTCAAAACCAAACTTATCTGTAAATTCTTTCATAGCTTCATCAATATCACCTGCTGCTGTGGATATATCTCTCCATTCTTGGGCAAGTGTTTCAAATAAAAAGAAGTTACCTGTTTCATCTTTTATTTCATACTTAGGTGATGATGGACCTGCAGGTCCTATCCATTGTGCAAAAGCCCTAAACATAATAATATTTTGTGCATAATCTGCAGCTAAGTCTAAACCTTTAGCTGCTTGTGCAGGTGACTCATCAGATATTTCTCCTGCATACAACAAGGCTTTGTATACTTCAATAGTTGTATTGTTAAACATTCTTTTAGTTTCATCAGAGTTTTGTTGAAATGCTGTTAAAAACTTTTTAGCATAAGTAGGAAAAGGAATTAATGCTGTCGCTATTTCTCCTGGAGTACCAGCTCTAGGTGGTGAAAAGTCACCAAATAATATAAACTGTGCAAGACCTTCTGGTTTAAACACTTTAAATTTTTCATTAAGAAACGCTGCAGGTACTGTTATTGTTGGACCAAAACCAGGTATAACATTTGCTGCTAAGTTTATAGATTGTAAATAAACAGGCATATTAACTTTAATACCATTTTCTTCTAAATCTTTAAACATCCACTTTCTAAGTAATCCTGTCCCAGGATAATTAAATAACTCTTGTTGAGTTAAAGGGTCACGATAAAAGAATCCTTTTTGGTCATCATCTTCAAATTTAGCACCTTCTTTTCTGCCTGACTGTATAATTTGTTGCGCTCTTCTTAAAGGTCTGCCTCTTTCTTGTTTAATAATTTTTCCCCAGGTAGTAAATATTTCAATAAATGCTTCACCAAATGGAAACAATGCACGAGTAGAATTACCTAATCTACTTCTAGTAGTAACATCATATAATAATCCCTTAGTTTCTCCTAGTGCAAATGAAGCTGCTGCTTTGTCTACAATCTCTATATCATTAATACCACCTGTTTGACCTTCATAAGATTTTATTTTCTTATAAACTTTTCTTTCAGCAGCTGTACCAGTATTAATACCAGCTTTTTCTGCTTGTTTAACTAATTTATTTAATGTTGCCTTGTTTGTATGTCCAGCAATCTCTGCTACTTTCTTCCAATAGGTAGCTTTAAATGCTACTGACCTAGATAATTTATTAGTAGGTACAGACATCAACATATCAAATGCTTTATCTACAAAATCATTTGCCATATTGACACTTCTTTTTTCTGAAAACAATTCAGCTTTAGCTGTTTTAGGTAAAACATCTAAATACTTTTCAAAGAAATCTTTTTTAATTGCCTCTTGGTTTTTTCTTAGTTGTGTTGTAATTCTATCGTATTCAGTATCAGTAAGTTCACCTCTCCAGTAAGCATCAAAGTCTACTTTCTTTAGACCAGCTAAATCATTAACTGCATCTTTTCTAGCTATAAATTGTAATAGTTCTGGGTTACCACCTTCTTGAATCCATCTACTAGAAGCTGCTGTAGCTCCACCAGCTGTTGTAGTCTTGACGCTACCACCAGCTATGTCAGCTAAGTTTGCATTTACATAATTAATAAACTCATCAGCTAACGCTCTACCTGGAGCAGACTGTCTACCAGCACCATTAAACATATGTGATTTAGCACCAGTAACTTTTTTAATATTCTTGTTTAAACTACTACCTTTAGTATTAGCTCTTTTCTTTAAAGCTCTTAACGCTGTTGCTCTTTTAGCTGCAGGTAACATTTGTATAGCTGCTAATTCTTTTGACAAAGGGTCAAAATATGCTTGTAATACATTTCTAAATGATGCGTTTTTCCAAGTGTTAAAGTTTTTACCTTTGTCTACTGTACCCCAAGTACCTGCTCCTGCATATCTTCTTCGTATTGAAGATAATGTACCAGCAGTTTCTGTCATTCCCTCCATAAAATAAGCGTTGTTTTCAAATGAACCTAACAAACCAATTTGAGATTCTCTTGGATTACCGAATAACCTAGCAATAGTATCTATTGGGTGTCTGATGGGACTGGTAACACCTGATGCCATAATTCTTATTTGTTCTTCTAAGACGACTCTTAATGTCCAAGCTGGTCGTAATAAAACTAATGGTTTAAAATAACCACCATAATAGTTATCCATAAATCTACGAACTGTATCTGCACTTTCACCAGCAAAGAATTGATTACCTATAGGACCTAATTTACTGTCTAATGCTTTACCAACTCTTAATAAATCTGTTGGGTTAGGTAAAAATATTTCATCTGCTAATTGTGTAACTGTTAATGGACTAACTAGAAATTCTTCTTCGTTAACAGGTTTACCTTTTTTCTTTAATATTTTTTGTAATAAACCTGTAAATGGTAAATCTTGATTAGAATATTTTCTACCTGCAGTCTTAGCCATTTCACCATCTGCATAAAATTTACCCATTACATTAGTTCCTCGTTCAATAAGTTTTATTTGAAATTCTGACAAAGCCTGTGGGTCGTTAGGAGCATCTACCTTGCTTAATATACTTCCATCTTTATTTATTTTTCCACCCATATTTTTTACGATAGGATTCTTAAAATCTTTTTGAAAAAACTCAACTAATGTATTAACTACTTCTGTAGGTGCATCATCACTATCTAAAGCATCTAACATTTTATTAAAATACTTTCCATTTAATTTTTGTGCAGCATCAGCATCTAATTGGTCTGTAGCAAGATTAAGTAATCTTGTTATATGTACTAATGAACCCTCTACATCTCCAGTTATCATTCTTGCTCCATATGTTTTATCCATCATCTTTGATAAACGATTTGTTTTTCTAGCAATAGTTGGAAGCATATTGTTTGTTAATTGGTTTGTAAGGTAACCATCTACAAAATCAGTTAACTCTTTATTAATATCATCATATGTTGCTTTAGGATTTTTTTGTTTTAGTTTTCTTAGTTCTAATAAAAACTTTTCATCTTTAATTTGTTCACCACTTTGTTTAATAATTACATTTCCATTTTCAGCATTTTCCCATAAGAATTTTTTAAAAGTTAAACCTTCATCTCCAGCTAAAAATGCTTTTGATGTAGGTCCGTGTATAGTTTTTCTAGCAGCACCAATTAATCCACTAGCTTCAAACTTTTTCATATTTTGTAAAGAAGTAAATGTTTTACCTAATTTACCTACTTTAGATAAACCTAGGGTAAACCAAGCTGTAGGGTCGCCATATATCTGTGCAACTAAATCAATAGCACCAGTCATAAAACTATATGCTTTAGTACCTGGTTCAATTACTTCATCAAATGGTTTAAACAACCAACGACCAATAGTTACTGTTGGAGCAACACCTGCTGCTTCAAACTTAGCTCTTCGTTCACCCTGGAACTGTACTCCTGTTTCAGCTTTAAGTCTTTGTTCTTCGTATATCTGTGGTTCTAAAACATTATCTAATACAAACTGTCTTGCATCTACTGGACTAACACCACTCTCTACTAAATTTTTATATTCATCAGTTGTAGTTGGGTCAGTGCTTCCTAAGAATAAACCATCTCCTAAGTCACCTTTACCTGTGATACCTGCTTTAAACAATTCTGTTTCAGAAGCTTCTGTAGCTTCTTCGTGTGTCATACCTTGTTGTCTAGCTTCTAAGTACCTTACTTTCTCTGGTAGCCCTTCTTCCCAAGCTGATTGGAAACCAAGAAACAGTCCTCTTAAACCTGCTTTACCTTTTTCTTTTGCAAAGTTACCAGCAGTTTTAACAGCACCGAATCCTTCTTCTTCTTTAAGAATTGAATCTTGTATAACAATTTGTTTTAGTCTTGGGTCATCAGGTGATATGTTTAAACGAGCAGCACCTACGACTGCACCTGCAGGAAGTGTTGGATACTTGTTAGCTATAGAAGCAGCTTGTTGAGCCATCTCTTTATTTATAGTGGAAGGTGTATTTCTTTTATCTTGTTCTTTTCTTGCTATATCATCATCTGCAATATCGCCATCAAATATTGAAAATGACATACTAACTCAATAATCTGGCTAAGTCTGGGTCACCTGTTAGGTCATACATTTCTTGTACTAATTCTCTTGTACTTCTCATATTGTTAGGTACACCTAATCCTGTTCGTACATTTTCATTCTTTCTATTAGTACCAGCAAAGACATCCAAATCTAATTGTTTTTGTACAGTAGGGTCAAGAGGTATTTGTTGTGGAGCTACAGTATCTGTAACAATTTCATTACTAACTGTAGGTGAGTCATCTAAAAATTCTTTCATCTTTACTTTTTCTCCATAACCCATCTTGCTATTATCTACAAAGTTTCTACCTGCTGGAGGTACATTCAATGCTGTTTTTGTTACTTTAGGTGATTTAGGTGCTCTACTCATTCTTCTTCATCTTCTTCCTCGAAAAAAAATTGAAACACTGAATTCACAATTATACTACCAAAAGGGAATCCCATTGGTGGGTATTTTCCCATATTAAATCCACCTCGTGGTTTGAATATATCTTCTTCTAAAATAATACCATCACATATTTCATCTACATCTGTTAAACAGAAATCTACTATTTCTTCAAATCTTTTATTAAGAGGTGCCATTATTGACCTAACCCTTGTAATAACTGTGCTATACCAGGTGGAGCACCTTGTGGTGGCAAGGCAGCTCCTTCTGGTAATCCTTGTATCAGACTTTGTTCTGCTTCAGGAATTTCTGGTTCCTCTGCAGTAAAAAATTTATCCAATATATTTTGCATATTACCTGGATTACTTCTTATTTGAACAACTGTCATTGTTGCTTTAGGGTCGCCCTGTTGGGCTTGTGATAACAGTGTTTCAAATAATATTTTGTCTGCTTTTTCTTTTGTAATTCTTTCATTGACTCTAACAATATTATCAAGTCCATCTAAGTTTTCTTGTAATGTTTGACTATCAATAATCCCTGCATTAAGTAATTGCAGTCCTGTAACTATCTTCTGTGGTTCATCATATCCAGCCATAGCTCCGTACACTCTTCGTGTTTGAAAAGAACTAATGTCTTTAGCTGGGTCATAGTTTTCTGAATAAAAAGTATTATCCATATAACCAGATAATGCTTTAGTACTACCACCATACATTTTTTTATCCCACTCTAATCTTTTAGAGTCAATCATTTCTATAGAGTCAGCCATAACAGTATGGTACTCTCTTATCATAAGTGACATAGACGCTCCTAGTTCTTCAAGTCCTCTACCAGTAGCAAAGCTAAGTGGCGACTGCGAATCATCTTGAGAAGGATAAGAACCACCAACACGAAGTTGTCGTTCTATTCTATCTATCTGTTGGAAAATTTGATAAGGAACATTAGATGCTGGTTTAGAAACCTGTGTACCTGGAGCTAGATAGTTAACAGCGAATCTACCTTTTCTATATTGTCCTGATTCTATCTCTCCAGATATGTTAGTTTCTGTAAACACTGCATCTTCCATTGCTATTATTGACATCACATTAATCTTTGCCATAGAAGCCATAAGTCCTATGATTTGGTCATACTGTCCTTGCATTCTGTCAAAGCTAAATTTCTTAGCAATAACAAATGCTGGTCCACTATCCAGTGGGTTTGGTATGAAGTCAAGAATAGTTGCAGAGGTCATATGGAAAATATAAGTTCCCTCTAAGTTGTAATACTCTGCTATTAAGTCGCCATCACCATTACTGTTAGCCCAAGAGCCATTGTATGAATCAGTGTAAGCAGAAGCGTAGGAATTACCTGCACCTAAGAAATTTGTGTTATAAGCATCCTTATTTAATATTTGATTTTTATATTTAGGGTATGTTCTAGCTAGAGTTTCTTTAGGAACTCTACGAACAATAGACATATCTTTAGGTTGTTGTTCTGCACCAAAGTAACCTGGGAAACAATTGTAAGGGTCACGAAGTTCAGCTATAGGATAAGATACACCATTGGCATCTTTTTTCTCTCTAATAACCCAAACAGCAAAACCATAACCAGGTAGCCATCTACCTACTTGTGGCATTTGTAAATCTAATTTCTGTACATCATCATAAGCATTAACAATTCTGCCAATCTTTTCAGCTTTCTGTCTTGCTCTATCGCTATCCTTACCATTAGGTACATCTACTTTTAAGTTAGGAATACGACCAATCTTTTGTGATAAATGTTCTAAACCAGACATCATAAGGTTTGGTACAGGTACTTGCCAGTCTTGGAAACCTTTAAGGTTATCACCAAGTAAAGCTTGGATACCATCAGGTCCACCATTCATAATTGCACGAACACGACCTCTAGTAGAGTATGCACTTTGGTTATCAAAATGTAACTGTGTTATAGCGTGTTGTATCTGCTCAGGTGTCATTACCAAGGACTTTCATTCATATCGCTTATATTCCATTCTCCAAAACTAGGTTCGTAATCTAATCCTACCTCAGCCAAGCGTTCTTTGCCTAACCTTCTAATAACTTTTAAAGGAAACCAAGATGCCATTACAACATCTGATTTGTAACTTTTATTGCCTTTAGCTTTACTAGCAGCTGAAGAAAAATAAATTAGTTGTCTACGATATATATTACTCTTAACTTCGCTATTTGGGTCACCATAAGGTAAATTAATCAATCCTTCTTTGAACAAACCTGCCATTGAACCTACACCAAATATTGGGTCAAACTTGTTTCTCTGGGTCTGATGCCCTTCTGTATAGATACCAAATCTTGCACAGAGGTCCCTAATCTTTTCATCTTGTCGTATTGCTTTTTGAAATCCGTTCTCTTCTATAACCCAGTGAGCACAATTATACTTTTCATACCATCTCTTAATAGATTCTCTTGCTTGTATTATTCCTCCACCTTCTTCGTTTTCTATATCTACTAAGTACAACTGACCTGTTTCTGGATTAGCAGCCCATAACACACAAGCCTGAAATCCAGTAGAAGCTGGGTCAAGTCCTGCTATCAAGTGTGTACCTGCTGGTATGTGACCTATGCTCCTATTAACATCTCTACAATTATCTATATCCTCAGAGTTAAACATTGTTATACCATCAACAAATGCTTTGTTAAGATACACCATTTCAAATATAGCTTTACCACCTGTTGTTTCAGCTGCAACTTTTCTTGACCTCAACCATTTGTAAGTTCGTTTAGTTTTCCACAACATACAATCAGTATGTACCTCTATTTCGTTTTCTGGCAATGTACATTCTGCATTATGTGCTTCTTCTACAATCGTGGTCATCTCTGGGTTTTCTAAAAGAAAGTTATATAAATCTTCTGGATGCTGTCTAGAGCCAATAACAACTACAGCAGTATGTTCCTCTTTCCTGGAAGATAATGTTGTAGTCCACCATTGTCTGGTCTGCTCTCTAGCACTGGGTTGTATTGTGGTTCCGTGGTCCTCAATGTCATCTGCAATAATTAAGTCACAGTCACGAGAAAGTATCTTTCCACCTTTACCAACAGACACCATTGTCGGGCTTTTGATTCCTGTAACTGTTCTGGTACCTACAGTAAACTGTCCAGAACTCCAGGACTTACCACTTCTGTTCTTAGGTTGAAATTTATTACCAGGTCCACATATCTCTTCTATCAACTGTTCATTGTTTTCTAGTTGGTCAAGTACAGAACCTACAGCGTTCTTAGCTATATCTTCGTTACCACCAACCCACATAATTCTTATGTTAGGATTTTTACATATCTGCCATACAGCAAAGTGTGTAAGTAAATCAGT
>TARA_R110000823_G_scaffold24540_3_pt1 | contig 10157 bp, 5 predicted proteins | sample TARA_R110000823 | Tara Oceans TARA_R110000823 (sample SAMEA4397722) | marine metagenome | biome: Polar Biome; feature: [DCM] deep chlorophyll maximum layer (ENVO:01000326); material: water (ENVO:00002006), including particulate matter (ENVO:01000060) such as... | depth 20 m | reverse complement strand
CTGCTGCCATATTTTATTGTTTTTAATCTTATTTTGGAAGAAAGTAACTAGTTTGAGTAGGTAAATTGTTTATCTCTTGATAAGTATCAGTAGCACTTTCAAAATTACCTACAACATTGTAGTCAGCACTACCATCTACAGGCATACCACCATTTCCTTTAGGAAAATTTGTATTAGCAGCAGCGCTAACTATATTATTAATAGACTGTGCGTTTGCATTAGCAGCAGAAGTACGAGCTCCAAATACATTTTGTTGCATTTGTTGGAAGTTTTGATTAGCTCCTGTTGCTTGACCAAACTGCATGCCTAAAAGAGTTGACTGTCTACCCATGTTTAAACCTTGTAAAAGCTCATCACCTTGTTGAACTCGTAATTGACCTTGAGCAGCTAAAACTTGATTTCTAGATTCTTGTTGCCCTATGTTAGCAGAAATTTGTTGCGCTTGTAAAGCACCTTGATTTGCTAAAGACTGTGCTAAACCTGCTATACCACTAGAACCAGCAGCACCTCTTAACCCCTGCATTATGTTTGCTCTTTGTTGATTTCCTTGTTGTGATTGAAATTGAGCTTGTTGCTGATTAACTGTTAAATCTTCATATACGTTTTCAGCATAAGGATTTCTAAAGCTTTGTGCTTTGTAAGAGTCCATTTGCTCAGCTAACAACTGTTGTTGTCTTTGTTGTTCTTCACGAGCTATTTCTGCCTCTCTTTTAGCAGCACCAATATTTCTTCTGCCAGCTCTTGCAGTTGCTATACCTCCTATTACAGAAGCCGCAAGTGGAATCCACCAAGCCATTATTTAATGTTATTTTTTAAATCCATAATATATTCTTTGTTATTTATAATTACACTTATTACGTGTTATTTACTACTTTGTACTACTTCTGAACTTAAAGCAAAAAGTTCTATTTTTTCTGTTGAGTTATTTCTTAGTTGAACTTCTGCAAAATAACCACTAACACTACCTAAATTAACAACATCGTTTTTAGAAAACATAATAAAACTATTAGCAGTTAGATTAACCGGTATAACATCTGGTACACTAGCTAACACATAATTACTTATTTTAATTTGATGAGCTCTATACTGACTACTTAATTCTTCAACTGTACCAAGCTTTGTAACACTGTCTTTAGTGGCCACATCGTACCCACCAGCGCTATTAGGCGTTGTATACCACACTGTATCACCTATTTGCAAAGAAGAGTTTAGAGGTTGTTTAAAAGTTAGCGTTATTTCCATGTTATATTATTTTTAATATATTGTCTATAGCAAGTGTTAGTGTTATATCGTTGTCACCATATTCTAGTATTTCAATATCAGCAGTTATTTTAGCAGCTCTACTTGTACCAGTGTAAGTTATACTTTGCTGTGACTCAATAGCTTGCGTACCTGATGTTGTTATGTTGTTTGATGATATTGTAGAAATAGTAGAAGTAATTGTTAAATCACTAACTTGATTTGCACCACCATTATGCAGCCCAACCCCAACACCTGTTATACTATTATAAGCAAAGTTTATAGTTATACCATCGGAAAAAGTTTGTGCTGTAGATAAAGTTATTTTTTTCAAACTCGTATCTATAGCTGTTATAACAGGATAACCTATTAAAGATCCACTACTTATTATTGTTAAAATTTGACCAACACCTAAGCTAGTAACCGCTTCGTCTACGATAACAGTTTTTGATGCTGTTGTTGCGCCATTAACAGTTAACGCTATTTTTTGTTTAAGACCATTTACATTAGCTGAAGCTATAACTGTATTTGATGTTGCAGCTGTAGTTTTTATTGTAATATCACTTAAAGAAGCTTTTATATTAGAAATCTTAAATCTAGTATTATTATAAGCTTTTGCATTACTACCACCAGCTCTAAACTTCACAGCTTCATCAGCGCTCCAAGATTGAGCTTGGCTTAAAACTACGGTACCGTGAAAACCTTCTTCAACGCTAAAATTATCATCCGTGCTTACAACTAAAGGAATAACATACACTGGGTTTTCTAAAGTTGACTTGCTTTTACTTCTAAAACCTTTTATAACTTTCAACACCACCGTACCATCACCAATTCCATCACTTCCAGAAACTACTATCATACCAGAAGAAATACCTCTAACATCAGCTAGCTCAAGCTCTGTAGTGCTACTACTGCTAGAAGCAGAAAAAGCAGTTGAATTTATAGTAAACTCAAAATCTTTAAAAACAGGTTGTCTTAAAATTAAAATTGTATCAGAAGAAACAGAATAGTCAAAATCAAGAGAAATTTTATTACTAATTTCTTGTTTTTCAATTTGACTACTTTTACCAGAAACAGTAACAGATGTTGGACCACTTAAACTTCCGCTTTGACCTCCAGCAAAAGTTATAACAGTGTCTGCTAGTTTTTCAATAGAATCTAAAACATAAGAGTTTTTATGTAAAAAAACTTCAGTGTCAAGCTGTGTATTTGCCCCTGTTAATAAAGTTATTTTGTATTTATTATCATCAGCGTGTGATGGAAAATAAATTTCACCTTCATAAACACCAGTGTCTATTATTTCTTTGTTTGACAACGAAGAGAAAGTTGAAGAAAAAGCTGGAGCAGGAGCAAATATACCTTGTTGAAGACTTGTTTCAGTGTTCTCAGGAAAATTGTAATAAAGACCTTCATCGTCAGTAACTATTAAAGTAAAAAAACATCCTTCATCACCAACAACAAAATACTTTTTACTAGTCAAACTATTACTTGACATTGCTAAAGTATCTATTTCAAATTGTTTTATTATATTCATATTTTATGTTTAAAGACCTCTTGGGCTTACCCAGTTTGGATCTCCTTGATTTATAGTGTCGTGGTCTATCTGTAAATTTATATTAACATCATGATCTGGCATGATAAAATCAAGTTCAATAGTAAGTTGTAATTTATATGGAAACCACTCGTAACCTGGGTTTATAATTAATTGTTCGTCACTGCTAAAGTAATAATATTCTTTTAGTTTTATTACAGCAGTTTCAACTACAAAAGTTGCGCCGCTAGGATCTAAAGTGTCGATGTTATCATTAAAAAATACTTCTCTAGATGGTTGTAAACCTGTTGGGTCAGGTGAATTGTGCCATAAAGACAAACCACCAGGAACACTTCCTTCTTCACTTTCAACATTATATATTGGAAAAGGATTATTACCACCATCAACATTTAAAATCCTAATACTTGCAGATGTTAAGTTGTTTTTAGCATTACCCCACTGCTCTCCTTGGTTTTGAAAACCATTTGTTTGTGTTATGTTTGGATCTGGACCACCAGGTATTGCAAAGTCGTAAACTGTTTCAAAGTTTGAAATTGTTGGGTGTGGATGAGGAGTTAAGTCAACAACAATAGTCTCTGTAACCTCTTCTCCTGGCGCGTAATCACTAGCTAAAACAATTGGGCTATTATCTGTATTAAACAAAAAGTTTCTACCACCTAACAAACCAATAATATTGTTAATTACGTCTGTATATTCACCAGTTGAACTAGCGGGATCTGCAGATACAGTAACATTATATCTTGGTGGAGGGTAAACACAAGCTGTTGGATCAGATATTTCCGCTGTTGAATCATAAGCAGAAGAACTTTGATCTAAACATCCAAACTTAGGAATTATCATGTCAAAATCTAAATCAACAACCATATCGGTTGTTTTTTTGTTTGTTGGGTGATACTCAGGAAAAACAAAAGCGTTTAAACGAGATGGATAACCATTATGCAGTACGCTAGCGTAGGGATTGTTAAAGAAAAAGCTTGCTGTTATCCACTTTAATATGTTTTCTTCTACAGCTGGTGATAAGTTATCATTAGCAAACATACCACTACTCATTTCATATATATCTATTAAATATATTTTACGCCAAGTAACTGATTCATTAGAATCTATAAACTCACCATCACAATAATCTGAATTATCAAATACATAAGGACCTTGAAACCTGTAATAACCATTACCAATAAAATTAGAGCCTGTAGGAGTTCCAGCACCCCAACAAAGACCAGATTGACCTTGACCGCTTAACACGTATGGATGTGCAATTGTATTTTTTAATGATTGACCAGCATCAATACCATAATAAGGTGGTTTTGGTGGAAAACAATTAAACTGCCCATCGCCATTTGGCAAGTTTGAGTTCCACTCCCAGCTACTTATAATATCATCAATTTTAAAATTACCAGCAATAACTAAATCTGTGTTATTGTTTGGAGTTATTGTCATTTTATAGAAAGGTACACCAGAAGCAGTAAACTGAACAATTGAATTGTTTAAATCATCTACATTAACATCAGAAACAATGTCTACAGAGTATAAATTATTTGGATTGTGCGTTTTATTATTATGTGACATCTTCTCTATTTGTATTATTTTCTCTTTGCATTTCAATTCTTCTTGACCTGTCTGGCGGTGGAGGCGGCGGCGGTATTACAACATCGTCATCGTTAACGTCTCTTATTGTCAAGTTTGGTATTTCACAACTTCCATCATCAACTGTAGCAGTAGGGTCATAATTAAGTGCTAAAGGATTAGTGCACCCAGTAATTGGTGTTGGTGGCGGTGGTGGTGGCGGAGGTGGTGGTGGAAATTGACATAAATTAGGATCATCAACAGTAGCTAAATTATTGTAGTTTAAAGCGTTTGGATTCATACAACCTACAATACCTGTTGGATCACTTGGTGGTGGTGGTGGAGGTGGTGGTGGAGTTGCTATATATTTTGTAAAATCAACAGCAATATTTGTAGATTTACCAACACCTTGAAAAGAAAACTTATCTGTTTTTAAATCTAAAGTTTCAGCAACATCGTTACCTCTTATGAAATTAAACCATTTACTTTCTTTTTCTATAAACTCTGAAATACGACCTTTATCTTTGTCTGTTTCAATAAAAGGAGAGTACCAACCATTTTTATTTATTAAATTGTAATAACCAGTGTTTACATCTGTTGTTTCTTTAACAACTCTAGACTGAGAGCCTTCGTAGTTTAAAGTTTTAAAAGATTTTATTAAACTAGGTTGGTCATTTAACAAAACAGAAATACTTGACTCATACTGTTTTTCATAGAAATAATTTCTATTTATTTTGTTATCATTTTCATCAATCTCTACATGGTGCTTGTACAAATCACCTTTATCAAAAGTATAGTAGTCATTAGCCATACTTATAGCATGTTCTGGAACAAACGACTTAAAACTTGGCCAACCTTTAACTTTTTCGTCAAAAGATACTGTTACATTTTTTGGTGCTAAAGTAATATTGTATTCGTTTTTATCACCATCATAACTACCTAAAAGTTTTGTACTTTGTTTTAACTCGTCTCCAAAGTAGTCAGACATACCATAATCAGAAATAGCTGTTAAACCATCCATAGAAAGCCTTAAAACAGCTCCTCGTTGTTTGTCTGTAAAGTAAGCTCTGTAACTGTCTGAAGCAAAACTTTCTGGATTTTTAGATATACCATAATCACCAGAAAAAGGAAGTGTTTGGCCTAATACGTTTGACGAAGCTATTAACTGAGGGTTTCCATCAGCGTTAAATATAGCGTCTTTGTTTGCAGATATTCTTATAACCCTATCTTCACAAAAAGCTATTAAATCTGTACTTCTACTAAAAAGTTTTTGTATACTACCATAAGTAGGGTTTAAATCTTTTGTTATTTTTTCTGCTTGTATAAATTGATTTAAATTATTAACACCACTTGTTGAGTTGTACAAGCCAGAGTATATTAAACCACTAGATCTCCTTTCTTCTTCATATGGCTCTTCTACAGGCGCAGAAGCTTTAGCCCCTTTATCTATAATCACTTGATTAAAATCATCTCTAAGTCTATTTGACTCTACACCGTTTCTAAAAGAATAACAATTATTCCAACTTAAACCAAATTTTTTATTTACTTCTTCTTGAAACCTAACAAATTTAGAAACACTATTACCTCCACCATCTTCTACAGGACTAACCAAACCGTCAAACCTAAGTCTTACGTAAGCACCATCTTTATCTGTAAATGTAAATAAGTTTCCTTGATCTAAATAAGCCGCGCTCACAAAATTATTAAAACCTATTATGTTGTTGTTTATACTAACAACTTCTGTATCTACAGGTACAGTGTCTGAAATAGCGCATGTAACTGTAGTTCCTATTGAAACTAAAACATTAATTGATTTTTCATTTAAAGATATAGGATAAACTTGACTTGCTTCGTAATAAATATCTAAATCAACATTTTCTTTTGGTTCTGTTTCCCATATAGCTGGGTTGTCACTAGACAATCTTTCAGTTTCATCATATCTAATTCCATAAAACAAAAACTGAATAGGCTTGCTTTGAGTAGCGTTTGTTCCGTTAGTAATATTATCACCTGCAGTAGCGCTAAACTTAGTAAGGTTTATAATGTTACCAACTGAAGAAGCAGTTGAAAGTGGTTGATCTGGGCTTTGCAAAGCTTTAATAGGTATCTTATAAGTTAATCTTCTATTGTTAGGTTGAATAAATTTTGCAAGAACATTACTTGCGTTAGCGTATGGAGTAAACAAACCTGTAGCAAAACTTGCGGATATTCTTGAAGTTTCCCAGTCAAAAGGACCAGTATGATTAAACCTTCTCATTATTATTGGAGAATCATTAATTACATATTTAACTTCGTTTATATCACCAACTATTGAAAATATTCCTCCAACTTTTAATTTACTAGCAAAAAGTTCTTCACTAGAGTTTAATTGCCAACACCTATCATCATAAAGATCTTCTATGTCTTTAATAACACCATTGTTTACAATACGTGTAGATGGTGTAAATTTATTTAATTCAGAAAAAGAAATTTCAATGTACCATTGTTCAACACCTCCTATTATTTGAGAGTAAACACCTTGCTTAAAAGAACTTGGATCTTGTAATGCCAAAGCTCTTGTTGAAAGATCTGTAGAGCTTATCATACCAGGAGCCCAATCAACACTTAAAAAATCTAAAACTTTGCTTGAACCTTGGTAGTAAGTTTGATAAGTGTAGCCCCAAGGTGATTTTATAATATAGTTGTCTTGAAAAACTCTTTCTACATTAACCTCGTTAAAACTTAAAGGTGCTTGCGCTCTGTAATGTGCTTGATCAATAAACCAACTATTATCTGCTCCTATAAGATCTCCATTAGAGTCTGTTTCTTGACCAGTATCTAAAACTAGTGCCCACTGAGAATCATCTCCAGAAACATCCACTTGCGAAGAAGTAAAAGGACCAACGTTTATTTGGGCTTGAGAAAAAGGATCATAACGAAAACTCCAACCATTTGAACCATATTCAAACAAACTATCACCTCCACCAGTTATATTTGCCGAGTGAACAGTACTTGTTGTTCCAATAGCGCCACTCATATTAGGAGCAGATGAGTCTGATAAATAAAATACTTGAGCAGAAGCAACAGATGCATACTCTGGATTTGCTTGACTAACAGCGTAGGCATAAGCATTAGATACATCGTCATTTTCTATTTTAACAAAGAACTTACCTTCAAACTCAGGTCTTTCAACTATTTTTAAAGTGTTGATAATAACTTCTAAAGAAGTATCTAAACCAGTCTTAGTAGTATCAGGCGAACCTGTAAGGTTTGGGTCTACAAGATCTTTATATATAAAGTTATCTTTTTCTTTAATAGTTGTTTTAAGTGTTATTGTATACTCTCCAGATGGATCGTTTAAATCAGTGTCGCTAGTAACATTTAAAACCTCATACTCTTCACTATACAGGTTGTCAGTAGTTCTTTTAAAAGTTATAGTAAAATCACTTTTAATAGACTCTAAATCAGGTAGTGATTGACCAAGAATTGGTGTTAACCAATTTCCTTTATTTATATTAAAAGATCTAAACCCTACGTTAGGAGTTGCATTGGGCTGAACATCAAAAACATAGCTAATAGGAGGGACGGCTGGCGTGCTAGTATCACCTGCAGTTTCTAATAATAGCTTTTTTTCTTTTTTAATAAATTCTGGAGCTTCGTTTTTAATAGATATAACTTTGTATTTAGCTTCTTCTTTTACAACTGAAGAACTGTCTACTGATTTTTTCAATATTAAAAAAGTTTCTTCGTCTATTTTGTTTCTTTCAGAAGAAGGAAAAGATAGCCACAAGTTACCATCTTCAGCTTTGTAAACTTTATCCATTGCTAAGTTATAATACTCGTTAGCAGTTTCTTTTATGTAAAACTTAAAGCTTTTAGCCCAAGATGGGTGAGGTGTTACAATGCTAGTTGATATTTTACTTGAACTTTGTGCGCTTAATTTAGGAACTTTAAAAGTAGCTAAATTATTAGTAAAAACAGGAGTTTCTCTACCGTACTCGTCTATATAGGTAATTCCTAGTTGATATTGCCTGAGAGATTTTAAAGACTTTAGTGGATCGTTATTGTTAACTTCTAACCCTTGAAACCTATCTTCATACGAAGCACTTATTATAGGTTTTTCATAATAGTTAAAATTGTTTTTTATATTGTAGTTTTGAACGTAATTACCATAAACTATTCTACTACCAGTTATTTCTTGAGCTAAAGCTTTTCTTGGAACATTGTCCCAAGGTCTTAATAGTTGATTAGCAGGAAGAGCTGCTTGTATAATATCTGAGGTTATTTCATAAGAATTAGAATCCCAATGATTAGAGTTTTGAGCAAAACCGCTTGAACCTATAGAGTTTGTTGTTTTAAAATCTGTTTTCTTTATGTTGTCTACAAGATAAACTACAGGTGAATTAGACTCTTTATACAAAATATCTACTTGCACAACATCTTCAAGTATATCAGGTCCTATAAAACCAGAAACTTTTAAATCACTTATAAAGTTTTCCATACCCGTATTATAAGCATACTTTGTTTCGTAATTAAACTCTCCAGGTATAAATGCTATTTCAGAAAAAGGAGCAAAAGTAGAGTATTCTCCATCTTGATACCTGTATCTATAACTAAATCTTACAAACTTTTTTTCAAAAAACTTTTCGTTGTTGCCTCCTTGCTGTATTTTATAGTTTACTAAAGCTGAAGTTATTGAAGCCTCAAAAGATAATACTTTTACTTCATACGTGTTTGGTGGGTATGGTAAAGAAGTAACACCACCACTGTTTCTAGTGCTAGTTACTTGACCACTAATATTTTCAACAACTCTAAGTCTAATAGAAGCATTTTCTGGAAAAGAATCTTGTGAGTTAGAGTCTAGTAAATATAAAGTTTCACCTTCTGTAAAGTTTAAACCAAGTGTTATGTTAATATCTTGTATTATAAAAACTTCACCTATCGAGTAAATAACATTGTTACTGTCTGCAAACTTCATTTCTACGTTTCCTAAAACAGCGTTTTCAGCAGAAATATCTAGTTTTAATTGTTTTTTAGGGGATTTTTTAATAACAGTTATGTGCTCTTCTCTAACTTTAATACTACTGTTAGTTGTTATTTTTCTTTTTGGAACAATCAAAAAAGTGTGTGTATAACCATTTCTAGGTGTACCTTGTTTTGATATGTCTATATTTATTTTTTTTGGCTCTGTAAAATTATCTGTCCAAAACAATAGGTTGTCAATAATATTTATACCGGTTATAAAATTATTAGGATCAAACTTTAAAACGTTTTTATCAGTATCTACAAAAACAGGTATTACGTTACCGCTTTTGTATTCTACAATCATGTCTATATATAAACTAGTAATAAACCAATATAAAGCATCGTTTTTTTCATCAGCAATTGCTCCAACACAAGTTGAGCCAGCAGGTATTATTGTTGAAAGCTTGTTGTTACCTAATATGTTTTGAACAGTACCTACATCAGAACCTTCTGAAGTAGAAACCTGTATGTTCATCGCATCTCTATATTGTCCATTTTCTACTAGTCTTTCATCAAGGTCCTTGTTCATCTTACCTTGATTGAAAACATGTTTAATCTCTGGCATATACTAGTGTTTTATTTGTTTAGATTTACCTCTAAGTATTTGAGTTAATTCTTCTAATTTTAAATTTGATAGTCTTAGCTTTGCTTTTCTTGTTGCGGCAAATTTATCTTTTTGAAACCTACGTATTACATACTCTTGAACATTAGCACGCGTAGACATTATAGCGTATGCTATACACTTGTACATTGCGTCTTCAGCAAACTTGTGTACACGCATTTCAGAATCAGTACC
>TARA_R110000823_G_scaffold242573_3_pt1 | contig 10159 bp, 12 predicted proteins | sample TARA_R110000823 | Tara Oceans TARA_R110000823 (sample SAMEA4397722) | marine metagenome | biome: Polar Biome; feature: [DCM] deep chlorophyll maximum layer (ENVO:01000326); material: water (ENVO:00002006), including particulate matter (ENVO:01000060) such as... | depth 20 m | reverse complement strand
TAGGAGGAGCAGAGAGCAACGATGCTAATCTTATAAAATACCTTTCCACGAGATGTGATTTAGTTTGCTGTAAATCTCGAAGCTTGACAAAAGAAGATATAAAAAATGCAGATTCTGTTATAGTATCTAATTTTATTGACATGCCGGAGGAACTCAAGGACAACATTAGAGAATCTAAGTCATACATTATTTATGAACACGATCATAAATATGTGAAAACCAGAGATCCATCAGTTTTTATTAATTCAGTAGCCCCGCGTAATATGATAATAAATGAAGATTTTTATATTAAAGCTAAAGCCGTTGTTGTCTTAAGTAAAATTTGTAAGGAGATACTCGAAAAGAATATACCAGAGGCCAGTGTGCATAATATCGGGTGCAGCTTATGGTCCAAAGAGACATTTGACTATATTGAAGCACTGTCGACTAGGGAGAAAACAGAAGACTTATGTATAATGAAAAGTAGCAACCCATGGAAGAATTATGACAAGGCTCTAGAATATTGTACACACAACAGTATTTCACCGGTAGAGCTAAAAAACCCCAATTACAGGAAATTTCTAGAACAAATGTCTTCTTGCAAGAGGTTTTTGTTTTTGCCCGGACTTCTTGAGACATTTTCAAGAGTCTCCGCGGAAGCGAAGATGATGGGCCTGTCTCTTTTGACTACTCCAAAAAAGTTGGGATTTTGTAGTGAAGAAATCCACAAATTATCAGGTATAGAATTGATTAATCAGTTAAGAAAAAGAAACGAACAAGCGCTAGTAAAGTTTGAAGAATTATTGGAGTTATAGTGATAGTGGTAACCGGTGCCTCCGGCTTTATAGGTAAAAATCTTGTCGAAAAACTGTCGTCAATTACTGATGAAAAAATACTACAAGTCGATTATTTAGAACATATGGATCCTAGTGATTTTTTATATAATCTTCAAAACGATTTTTTTGATAATCCGATATCTGTTATATTTCACAATGGAGCCTGTTCGGACACGACAGTTAGCGATCCATCTTATATGATGGAAAGAAATTTCGATTATTCAGTTTCTTTGCTAAAAATATGTATAGAGCGTGGATTAAGATTGATTTACGCCTCGTCAGCATCCGTATACGGAGATGGCCCTTTTACTGAAGATTCCTCATCCGATCCAAAAAATCTTTATGCACTCAGTAAGAGTATGTTTGACAATTACAGTCAGAGTTTTATAGATAATATTCCTCAATTAGTCGGTCTCCGGTATTTTAACGTTTATGGAAAATATGAAGAGAACAAGGGAAGCATGGCATCGGTAGTTTATAAATTTTATAATCAACTTGAAGAGGGGGAAATTACATTATTTAAGAATAGTGATAAATATTTGAGAGACTTTATACATGTTGATGACATCGTTTCAATGAATATAAAATTCTTTTTAAATCCAAAAATAAGTGGATTATTTAATGTAGGTACGGGCGCCGAAAGAAGCTTCCAAGACATTGCAGATATTTTTAAAAAAAGATACAAAGCTTCTATAAAATATATTGAAATGCCCGAAAAATTAAAAGGAAAATATCAAGAATTTACAAAATCAGACAACACAAAGTTGTTTAAAAGTTTTTCTCATAAGTTTCTCTCTTTGGAACAAGGTATTGAAAAATACTTAAATTATTTGGAGAAATCGCCATGAGAAAGGGATTCATAACTGGCTGTTTTGATGTTTTGCATGTTGGGCACATAGCTATATTAAAATATTCTAAATCCCACTGCGATCATCTGACTGTGGCGCTTGATACGGACGAAAGGGTGGCGGCCGCAAAAGGCCCTGATCGGCCCTTTAATGTTTTGAGTGACAGAAAGGCGGTTATAAGGTCGATTAAATATGTTGATGAAGTTAGGATATTTTCATCAGATAGCGAGCTTAGGCACTTGATAAAAGAGGCCCAGACAGATGTATTGATTGTAGGATCTGATTGGGAAGGCAAGACTATAATTGGAGAAGAATACGCAAAAGAGTTAAAGTACTTTAGGAGGATAGATGGCCATTCCACGACAAGAATCTTGGAAAATCCTACTGATAGGCGATAGTTGCAAAGACATATATCACTATGGTACATGTGACAGGATGAGTCCAGAAGCCCCAGTCCCAATATTAAAACAGATTAGGGTAGAAAAGAAAGAAGGAATGTCTTCCAACGTTAAACTTAATCTCGAAAGCTTTGGTATGAATGTCAAACATTTTCATAATTTGGAAATTATAAAAAAACATCGTTTTGTTGACAGTCGATACAAACAGCATCTTTTGCGGCTTGACGAGGGAGAGGACGTGAAAATAGAGCCTTTCAATGTAGATATTCTATCTGGCCTCTCGCAATTTGATGCTGTTGTTATGAGCGACTATAATAAGGGATTTTTACCCAACAAGGTTATTTCACACATCTGCGAGCTATTCAAGGATAAGCCGGTGTTTGCAGACTCGAAGAAACAGGACTTGTCTTTTTTTAGTGACTGCATTATCAAAATAAACGAAAAAGAATTTAATTCTTTGACCAACATGCCTAAGAATAGCAAGTTTGTTGTGACTCTCGGAGAGAAGGGTGCAATGTGTGATGAAAAAATATACTCGACTGATAAAACAGAAGTTTTTGATGTTTGTGGCGCCGGCGATGTTTTTCTTTCTGGACTGGTATACGGTTGGCTACGATGGCAGGATCCCCGACTATCGATAGAGCTAGCAAATAAAAGCGCCAGAGTTTCTGTATCAAAGATGGGAACGCATGTTCTTACAAAGGAGGACGTAATTGGTTTATGTATTTGACATTGATAATACAATCTGTTATACTAATAATAGTGATTATCAAAATAGTGTTCCCATGGAAGAAAGAATAAGTAAAATAAATGCTTTATACGCTGAAGGGCACACGATAATTTTCCAAACCGCGAGAGGAATGGGCAGAAGTAATAATTGTGCAGCACTTGCTATAAAAAATTTTAAAGCCATAACCGAAAAGCAACTTAAAGATTGGGACGTTAAATACCATGACCTTTTTCTTGGGAAGCCTTCCGGAGATGTCTATATCGATGACAAGGGGGTGAAAGATGAACAATTCTTTGCCAATTAAACATGTCCCCAAGGGATGGGGATGGGAGAAATGGATTGTAAATTGTGAAGAATATTGCGGAAAGTTACTTTTCTTTAACGCTGGCAAAAAATGTTCATGGCATTATCATGTGCTAAAAGATGAGGTTTTTTACTTGCAATCTGGCAAAATGCGTGTTATATTTAGCGAAGAAGATGATATAAACAACGCGCAAGAGATAATTCTTGAAACCGGCCAAAACTTTCATGTGTATAGAGGCTTGAGACATAGAATGATAGCTATAGAAGATAGTGAACTGTTTGAATTCTCAACACAACATTTTGACAGTGATTCTCACAGAATAGAGAAGGGCGATTAAGTGAGTGATAAGATATTGTTCGCCGGCCCATGGTTGGGAGAATTCGGCTGGGAGCTTTTCTGTTGGCATGCATACATCAGAACTTTATCCAAATTTTACGACAAGACTATCTGTGTATCCAATGAACACTCTAGATTTTTGTACGAAGACTTTTGCGACCATTTTATTGCATTTTCGCCTGAAGCGGGGGGGAGCAAAGACTCTTTTTACAAAATTGGCTTTAGTATTACTAACGAATTAATACACAAGCAGCTTGTGGAGTCTGGATTCAACACAAAGGATAGTAAGGTAAGCATCTTCGCGCCCAGAAGGATAGGAGACCCTCCTAGAACTCATTTTACAGAGTCCTTCAAATTCGGTAATAATGTGGTGGTTCCCGAATATAAGAAGTATGGGACTCCACAAGAAAAATACAAAGATTTTATTGCTGTACATGCAAGAGACAGGCTTTTAAGAGCAAATGACAACTGGCCAGAAAAAAAGTGGGCTTTATTGGTTGACAAGCTGAAGAAAACAGGTTATAATAATGTAGTGTCAATTGGTTTAAAGAAAGAATCAATGCACATTGAGGGCACAACAGACATGAGAGAATGCGAACATGGAGTTTTATTAGATCTCCTAGCGAGCGCAAAGTGCATCTTTGGCCCCTCCTCGGGAGCTATGCATTTGGCTTCACTATGTGGGTGCCCTCAAGTTGTCTGGTCGACCGACTACAACTTTGACAGATACATAAAAAATTGGAATCCGTTTGGCGCCAAAGTGGCGTTTTTGTCCGAGCAGGGATGGAAGCCTACCCCGGAGTACGTTTTTCAAAATTTTATTAGCAATTTTGAGGCCCAAAAGTGAACAAGGTTTATTTTGGTATAAATGGTCAATTTGGCGATATAGTGATGCAAGAGCCAGCCCTTAGATCCTTCATAGAAGACAACCCAGAAACAAAAATAGTACTAGGGTGCTCTAAGCGGTACGAAGAAATACTACCTCTATTCGAAAACTATCATGAGAATATAATTGAATTCCATGCTTGGGAAGGGTACGATGATTGGCCAACTAAAACTGATCAAGAATATATTGAAGAACAAAAATTTGACGCCATGTTCCCAGACAAGATTCCTATTCACGACCAAGCTGACTGGGCAAAATATAGACACGCTACGACAGAAACAGGCCTTATGCTGGGCGTGAATGCGAAAACAACAAACATAAGCCTAAAAATACCCTCCGGAGTGGTAGTGGAACCAAACTCAGTAGCGGTTCACCTATTTTCTAGTAAGTGGCCTCAAGGCTTAAGATCTATAGAATTAAAGAAACAAAAGCTAATAGTCAGTTACCTGCGACACCGCGGTCTCAAAGTATACCAGTTATCAGGCCCGGGCCAGCCTCATCTAGAGGGCACTATATTATCAGAGAAGCCAAACTATTATAATAGCTGCAAAATAATGCTGAGCACACAGTTTCTTGTAACATGTGACTCTGGCATGCCATGGGTAGCTTCAGCTTATGACCACCCGACGATAGGCTTATATTCTAGTGCCTATAACACAGCCGTTGGGACTACAAAGAACTGGCAGCCATTAAATCCAAACGCAGTTTACCTAGAGGCTCCGTCAGCTAATCAAATATCAATTTACGACATAGTTCATCAAATTGACAAAAAACTAGATGAGTTATCCAAATGAGAATAAGCTTAATAACGCCCCCATCACAAAATATAGAGCCAATGGTTCCGATCTTTGAAAAGATGGGAGTTAAGGTCGACGTTAATAAAGTAAATCCAAAGGCTGATTTTATCTTAACAACAACGCAAGTCTGGATAGAGCAAGTCGACTCCTTTCACAAAGCATTCCCAGCCATACCTATAATAAGTTATGTATTGGATTTTTATAAAACTGTCTGGACAGCCCCCAACCCGCACAACTACAATTGGGTTATGTATAAGCATTACTTAAATAAAGCTGTTGAAATATGGTGCCCATCTCAAGAAGTAGTCACAAGGATGGAAGAGGAAACTATAGGGGCAGACAAGTGCAAAATTATTAAACTTTGGCCTCGCAAATTCGAATACACTGGCGAAGTGGCGGATAAGCGGTATGTTCTACAACCAATGAGGCCTTATCTTTATGACAAAAACTATGGCTGGCTTAAAAAAGCATGCTATGAGTTAGGTATTCCTTTAATAGAGACTAACCACAAGTTAACGGAGAATCAATTCCAAAAAGTTATTGCAGGATGTAGTTTTATGTGTACAGAATATCATGAAGCTTCAACTGGAGGGATGACCCTTATGGAGGGGTATCGCTTAGGAAAGCCAGTTGTAACTAGTGACTCCAAGTACATGGGCGCTAGAGACTATTTTGGTGAAAAAGCAATATACTTTGACGACAACAGTTATGAAAATTTCAAGGATACAATCAAAGAAGTATGGGAGAATACTCCTCGCCTGAGCAGGAAAGAATGCACAGAGTTTATTGATACTCACAATCCATCACTAGAAGAGATGGTCACTGCGATGGTGGAAAGGTTAAAAGTGTTAAGCGGGAAACAGATTTCATGAAAAAGATTCATATCGCGACCTCAAGAGAGGTGGGAGGTAAATGCCAAAAATGGGCACAGGGCAATATACCTCCCGACTGTATGCTAACCGGAGATATGCATGAGGCAGATATTATCATATCAGTTTTATACGATAAGATATTATCATCAGACATACTCAAAAATAAGAAATGTTTCAACTTTCATCCCGGTGTCTTACCGGAGTACAGGGGAGCCGGCTCCTTTAGTTGGTGCTTAATCAATCAAGAAAAAAAAGCTGGTGTTACTCTACACCTTATTGATAAAGGTATAGATGCTGGCGACATTATAGAAATAAGAGAATTCTTAATATCAAGAAATGATACTGCCCACTCTCTGCATGCGAGAGGCCAAGACATCATATTCAAGATGTTTAAAGATTGGTTTAGGGATCTGTTAAGCGAAGACTACACAGCCGTCCCACAATGTCGTAAAGACGGCCACACATACTTTAGAAAAGATCTAGAGCATGCAAAAAACTTGACAAAATATGTGAAGGCTTTTTATTTTCCCGGCAAAGAGCCGGCATATTACTTAGACGAGCTAGGTAATAAAAAATATATAACTTTTAAAGGATAAAAAAATGAGAAATATTAGAAATACTAACGTTTGTGTTATTGGTGGCGCCGGCTTTCTGGGTTCCCACTTGGCTGATTATTTAATAGAGAAAAGAGATTGTAAGGTGTTGATCCTAGATAATCTAATTTCTGGCCTAAAAAAACACATCAACCCCAAGGCTAGTTTTATGTGGCATGATATTCGTGACGATGAACACGAGTTGGCCAACATACTGATGAAAGAAGAAATAGAATATGTTTTTAATTATGCAGCAGAGCCTTATATTCCCGAGTGCTTTGAAAGGCCAATGCACTTCTTTGATATCAATGCGACATCTGTGTTAAAAGTTTTAAATGCATGCCAAATTGCCAAAGTAAAAGGTCTATTGCAGGTGTCCTCGGCCGAGATTTACGGCGACATGACAGGTAAGATTAGAGAAACCGACCCAGTAGCACCACACTCTACCTACGGCGTATCAAAGCTTGCAGCCGACGGTCTGGTGCAAGTTAGGTGGAAGGAGGCAAAAGTCCCCGCAATTGCCATGAGGCAATTTAACTGCGTCGGAGAAAGAGAAACTCATGCGTATGTTATTCCTGAAATTATATCTCAAATGGACAAAAGCAATATTATTAAGCTCGGCAACAATTCCTTCAGAGATTTCCAATACTCCGGAGACGCCATCGCCATGGCCGTCGAGTTACTAGAAAAAGGTGAATTTGGTGAAGTATATAACATGGGTAGTGAATCTGGTATCAAAATATATGACCTTGCACGTCTGATCGGTGAGCTAATGGGTCATGAAAAGGTGGAGATTGTAGTTGACGAAGCCAGAGTAAGGCCGTGGGAGATTTGGCACCTCCAGTCGGACAATACAAAATTGTATTCAGCTATCGGAGAGCGAAAACCAACCTCTTTACGCCATGCCCTAGAGAAAACAATAGAATATTACCGCATGAATGACAAAAAATGGGATTGGTAGAACTTGGAATTTGAGACATTAGAAAGAGAATTCTCCGATTACATCGGCGCCGATGGCTGCGTGGCAGTTAACACAGGCACATCTGCCTTGCACTTGGCCCTTGAAGCCCTCAAACTGCCAGAAAACTCGGAAGTGCTGGTTCCTCAATACACCATGGTTGCAACTGCATGGGCCGCGTATTATGCGAGGCTTAAGCCAGTATTTGTTGACTGTAAGGATGATCTGCTAATTGATCTGGAAGATTTAGAGTCAAAAATCACTAAAAAAACGAAAGCCATAATGGTCACACATATATACGGCCGTGTAGTAAACATGACCAAAGTCATGAAGATAGCAGAAAAATATAATCTCAGAGTGATAGAGGATGCCGCGGAAGCTCACGGCTGTGAATGGTCTGGAGAGAAAGTTGGCGCCTTCGACATTGGTTGTTTCTCTTTTTATCGAAACAAAATTATTAGTGGTGAAGAAGGGGGAGCTGTTGTTTCTAATGACGAAGAGTTTATAAAAACTGCAAAAGATATGAAAAGTATGTCTTTCGGCGAGAGCCATAATTATATGCACAAACAAATTGGCTTTAATTATAGGATGACAAATTCACAAGCCTCCATGATATTAGACTCTCTGCACAACGTTGAGAAGAATATAGAACTTAGAAAAAGAAATGAATCCCTGTATGACTCCCTTATAGGCGAACAATATAGAATGCCAAAACGAAATGTCCCATGGGTTTACGATATCAAAGTCAAAGACAATAATATCGTTGACGTTCTCAGATACGAGAGAAATATACCAGCAAGATATGGTTTCAAACCAGTGGGCATGTGCGCCCCTTTTCATATTGATGCTACTAATACAAACGCCTTCAAGCTGTCAAAAAATATAATGTATCTTCCGGTCGACCCACACTTGGGAGAAAAAGAAATCAAAAATATAGTTTTAAACTTAAAGGAACTGTTGTAAACAATGAAAATACTAGTAACCACATCAGACCAGTACTTGCACCTTATAGAACCTCACGCCGTATTATTCAATAGGTATTGGCCAAACCAAGATGTTACCATACTAGGTTTCGATGATAAAAATATACCTCAGCTTCCCGATAACTTTGAATATGTTTCTTTGGGCAAACAAGATGACTTCGGACGTTATTGGACAAACCCTTTAATACCATATATCGACAAAGTTAAAGATGAATATTTCGTCGTTATGATGGGAGATTTTCTCTTAACTGATTATGTCGATTTTGAAAAACTTGAAGCTCTGGAGAAAGAAATACGAGATGGTGATGCAGATAAAGTAGTTTTGGATACACACTTGAGCGCGTATACTGTTGAATATAAACCCGGCGTTAGAAAAGTTCACCAACTCGCGCCTTACAGGACGACCTTGCACCCAGCCATCTGGAAGCGCGAATATTTTAAAAAGTATTTAAACCCCAACTATACAGCTTGGGACTTTGAAATTAAAAATATGCCCGAGTCACAAAGGGACGGCGCACTGATACTGCTCCCAGAGATGCCCGCGGGCATAACCTCTAGAGATCCTGCACAAGTATGTCAAGAATCAGTTGAAAATAATGTAATAAAAGCCACTAATGTTTATGTCAAAGGTGTGCCAATCCCTCGTCCGGGCCAAGACCTACCGTTCGGCGCTCCCAATAGTATTACGAAAGAAGATATTCTTCTTATTATGCGGCATGTGAATCCGAAACTTTGCGAACAACTCGCCGCAACCTTGAAAGATGGAAAGAGATATAAATAAAATGGAGTTAACATGAAACAAGAAGAAATCTTGATTACCGGCGCCGCCGGTCAAGTGGGAACTGAATTGAGGGCTTTATTCCCTAATGCAATACATGTCACCCGCAACGAGTACGATTTAACCATCGAGAAGGATGTACAACGCATGTATAGGGAAAAGAGGCCCAAGACAGTGATACATGCCGCCGCTCGTGTGGGGGGCATCAAAGATAACGTAAGTTATCCTGCTTGTTACCTCGATGATAATGTATTAATGAATACTTTGCTTCTTAAACACGCACGTATAAATAAAGTGGACAGGTTCGTAGCAATCTTAAGTAGCTGCATATATCCAGATATGGCGGATGAATATCCCCTTAAAGAGGGAGATGTATTTAAAGGAGCCCCAGCGCCTGCAAATTTCTTTTATGCTTATTCCAAGAGACTAATGGCGATTCAGATTGATGCTTATAATAAGCAATATGGAACAAAATATAACTATGTGATTCCTTGCAATCTTTATGGACCGAATAACAAGGAGTACTCAACACGAAGTCATTTCCCCTTGGCTCTGCTTACTAAAATAAAAAGAGCAGTTGAAAACAATGAAGATCATATAGTTTTATTTGGCGATGGCAAACCAATGAGACAGCTTATGCACTCTAGAGACTTGGCAAAAGTGATAAAAATCATGATCGATCAGGATATCCATGAAAGCTTCAACGTCGCCCCCGAAGAGAATATGACCATTGACGCTGTAGCAAAAATAGGCCTTTCGGTAACAAAAAATGAGCACTTGAAAATAAAATATGAAGACTCTTCGCTCGCCGGTCAATACCGCAAGGACATATCAACATCAAAGATGAAGTCGTTGATTGCA
>TARA_R110000823_G_scaffold186069_1_pt1 | contig 10207 bp, 10 predicted proteins | sample TARA_R110000823 | Tara Oceans TARA_R110000823 (sample SAMEA4397722) | marine metagenome | biome: Polar Biome; feature: [DCM] deep chlorophyll maximum layer (ENVO:01000326); material: water (ENVO:00002006), including particulate matter (ENVO:01000060) such as... | depth 20 m | reverse complement strand
CACAATATCAATTTTAATTAAAGTGTGTGAATTCTCAATTGGAGTGATTTTCATTATATTATATATACAGATAATAAATAATTTTATCTTTATATATTAATTAGTTTTTCTATATAATATTATTCTTTAGTTTCTGGGTTTTCGATATCAGATACTATTTCAGATAATTTTTCTGTAGCATCTTTAGTTTTCTTAAGACAAGTTAAAATCTCGTCTTCAGTAATGGGATCTTTATTTTTTATTTTCTCTATTAAACAAAATGCTAGATGTACAATGCCATTTGATTTACCAGATGATACACCCAGTATCTCTGATATTATTAATAATGCTGTTGGGATAATAGTTACCGCTACGCCCACTGCTCCACAAGATCCGTATAATGATGCGTCCATTTATGTATTATATAATTAGATATTAATATGTCTGGATTTATTTTTTGAGATTAGGGGGGATTTAGTGGGTCCAAAAAGATTTATAAAACGGACACCGTCTTTGCAGGTCGTGTTTTTGGGATGTGTTGTATTACCTCTATTACTTATGAATTATTACTTACTATTACTATATTATATACCATGTAGATGAAAAAGATGAAAATAGAGATAAAAGTAAAAAAAATAAAATAAAAAAAAAAAAAAATAAAAAATTATTATTTATATATCGTTTGCCATAAAATCATCCTTTTCATCCCCCTAGCATTTCATCGTGTTTAAAAAAATATAATATCTATCTATTTACACATTAATAGAGGGCAATCACAAAATAACACAAATTTATATAATTTTTTATAGACATAATACAAATCCCCTAGCATCCCTTAATATAATCTTATAGGGTTTTTATACAAAATATAACATATATAATATTATACTCTCTATAAAATCTGTTTAAAAAATTTATTATTTATTTTAAAATCTGTAATATATATATAGAAAATGAGCGAACGTAACCAATCATTTGCCGCAATCCAATCATTAATGAATAATAACGAAATGCATAAAAATACCGTTGCAAATATTGATCAACTACGTGATAACTATTCTCAACAGACGGACGAAGAATCTAATAAGGCGACACAAGATATATCCGATGCATTCGGTACAGTCATAACAGCTAAATCATTAGAAGGTACTGCAGATAAATTAAAGAAAAAATTGATCGCAAAAACAGGTGACTTTATCGGCGAAAAGGTCGAGCAAGCGGCAGAGAAGCAAGGCCTTGTAAAAACAGCACAATTTGTTAACAGATTACGTAGTGGCGGCATCAATAAAGCAGTCGGTGGAGCTATATCTGACGCAAAAGAACTTGCAGAAAACACCGCCAAACAAGCATTAGAAGACGGCAAGGCTGCGGTAGGAGACGCCGTCGAGGAGGCGGGGGGAGCAGCTAGGCAACTCGGTCAAGGTGCTATCGAGCATCTTGGCGAGCAAGGTCGCAACATCATAGATATGTTTAGACGTGGAGTTAATGCTAATATGGACGCAATACACGACGCATTAAACCCATTTAAGGCATTAAGCGGTGACGCTCAGCGTGCTTTACAGGAGGGCGGCGGTGGTAGTGGAGCTGCTGATATAGAGGCACAGTTAAACAAACTTGCTGGGGCGGCGGTCGATAATTCGGATATTGATGCAGGTGTGGCGGGCGAGGCCGAGGGGGCAGCTGCTATGCCTGAGCAAATTGTCAATAACGTCCTCGGACATGGAGCAGCCCAAGCGGTGGAAGAAGGAGCAGCCCAAGCGGTAGAAGGTGGAGCCGCCGACGCTATACACGCTGCCGAACCAGTAGCCGCAGACGTATTAGATGGAGCCGCAGATGCCGCAAAAGGTGCTGCATCCGCTGCTGCTGATGCGGTTGCGGGTCTCGGAGAAGCGGGTGCAGAATCTGGTATCGTAGCCGGTGGCGAAGCGGCGACCGCAGCATTGGGGGCGGTGGATGCCGTTGACCAAGAAATTCCTGGGTTGGATGTGGTTACTGACCTGGCGACCTTGGCGGTGGGGGGAGCCACGTTGATTGCTGGTCAGTTATTTAAAACTCATTCTAGTGAGGAAGCCCAACAGGTGCAAGACGCCCAAGATAAGGCACAAGACGCGGGACCTAATGTAGGTTACGAGATGGGTGACAAATAAATAAATTAATTGTTTTGTTTTTATAGATAACTTTGTATGAATTAATATAAATTTTGTATAAAAATAAAATCTCTATATACATTATATGACTGATATTGACGATGACATTTTTGAACAAGACGCCGAACCTGAGATTATTGTAAATACTAAAGAAAAAAGCGAACCGAATACAATACCGACGCCAGAACCAGAGAGCGGCAATGCTCGATCGATTAAAAAGAAACAGCCAGAACCAGAGAGCAGCAATGCTCGATCGATTAAAAAGAAACAGCGTAAAAAGCGTGAGTATACTCCAGAACAGAGAGCGGCAATGCTCGATCGATTAAAAAGAGGACGTGAGAAATCCCTTGCGAAACGCCGTGCTTTAAAAGAAGCGGGCGTCAAACGAGAATATAAAACCGAAAAATATATAGAAAAAACTCTAAAAAAAGAGGCACTTGATAAAAAAACCGTTGTAAATAACTATTACGCAAATGATAAACCAGCATTAGATTTTGATACCTTCTCAACATTCATGGATAAATATAATGAGAAGAAGATTCCAGTAAAACAACAACCTTTAGAAAAACCCAAACCCGCCGTGCCGATCCCCATCCCACCCAGAAATATAAAATACTGTGGAATTAATTTTTAAAAAAAATATTATTTGATAAATAAAATCTTATCATATTATATAAAAACATGAACCGCTTTATTAAATATCAATCATCCGAGGCAGGCAATTTCACAGCAACCAGAAACAATGTAACATTTCATATCCCAGCGGGCGATTACAATTTCTCAGAGTCGTACGTAGAACTTAGCATTTCAGTCGACGGTGAAACCTACGCAGACGCAGGGCAGGCGGGATGTGTTGCATTATTTAAGACTTTAGGCCGTGGCGGCGGTGTCAGATGCCCACGTAATGAAACGATGGTCAGACGTGTGAGATTCTCAACTCAGGACCAAATGTTAGAAGATATTGACCGTGTTGATGTCTTACGTCAGACTCTAGGCACATACACAACGGACCCAGTAGAGCGTCTTGGAGAAAGTTACAAATCCCTCTCCCAGCCAATCCAGTATGGTCAGATGTCAACTGTTTTCAGAGATGCTTACACGCTCGGCACATCGGCACAGACGGCACGTGCTGTTGAGGCGAAAATTCAGATTCCGCTTAAGGATTTAATTGAACTCGGCAAAGAAACCGAGATGCCATTATCTCAGTTAGGGGCATCAAAATTAGAATTATTTTTAGAACTCGGCAATATTGTATTAGACCCTACTCAGGCTGAGATTATTGGGCCAGCCGCTGGATTTAACCCAGCAGGGGCGACTACGGCAGAATTCACTGCGGCAGCAGGTAACGGCATAACCCAGACCGAATTTTTAATCCCTAGGTCGTTTGCTCAGACGGAGGCATACGGCGATATTACCGAATCAGCCAGCGAATGGCCTTTCTATATTGGACAGGCGGTTACATTGGCGACGAACGCTGCCGCTCCCGTAGTTATTGTAGGTCCTAATAAAATTGTTTCACTTATCCGCTCTGGCGACGATATCAAAGTAACATTTGCGACCGCTCCTTTTACCACACTTGCGGACTCTAGTGTTGCAGACGTTGTAATTACAATTACTGCTCCAGCCACATTACCCACCAGCAAAGTTAAACAGGCGGCAATCGTATTATCCCAATACACTCAACCCCTTCCTAAAGTTGATGAGATCCGCTATTCAACCTACACGACTGAATTAATGAGCGAAAGTGCCGAATCTATGTACCGCCAGACTCTTTTAGAACCAAGTGCATTTAACGTATTCTTATGTGATGCCACATCCACGCCATTCTCATCTGGTACGAGTTGGGCAACCTACCGTCTATCGGTTAATAATCAGCCAATTTTAGACCGTCTTGCGGATGTAGGACCTACGTCACGTAACGGCGAGCATTATGAATTAATCGGCAGAGCCCTTGCCAACGGTGGTATGCCATTTAACAGCATTACCGAGGCGACGTATAACATGGATGCCACGTCTGAATCTATTAACGAAGAAATAAGCCCAATTGACAATTTCGTAGTCGGCGATGCCTCTACTGTCAAAATGATTGCTGCCCCTGTCCCAATGTCAACTGAAATGAAACCGCTCCTTATAGAATTAAACGGTAACGCGGCGATTGGACAGCTTGCCCTTTACAAACAAGTCTTAAGAAGTGTCAAATTGTAAAAAGTGTAAAAACATATAATATTAATTTTTTATAAAATAATCTTTAAAAAAATAATATATGCCTATTATATAAAAATGCCAATCAAATACCATCTTGTCCAGCCACAGAATCTTAAATCCACTTATAGTGAATTTGACCAACTTGACTTTGATTTAGTCAACCTCGGTAAAATTAAATTAAACACTGTCCGCTTTTGCTTTAGCATTACCACCCCGACTGGAGCCCAGGGCGAACTCCTAGCAAACACCACCACGAAACGTAATCTTTACTACGATAACTTAGCCGGCGGTCACACATTCATTGACTCCATCACGACTGAATTTTCAGAAGGCAAAAAGGCCGGTGTTATAGAAAATATCCAATCTTACCCACGCTATGCCAAGATGGTTGTATCTGGCACTCAGTCTGGATTAGATCAGCATAACTCGTCTGCCGTTGTAGAAGGCCGTGCGGCATGCCTCAACGGTGTAAATAACTTGTTACGTGGCGAGATGACTGGTCTTTCTGCCGCTGGCGTATATGCCGCTGACTCCACACACCGTGTCCCCTCGTTTGCCATCAAACCGAGATTTTGCTTAAACTCGGCGACCGCCTCAAGTGGAGCTCCCGAACTCTCAATGCGTCAATCTGGTAGCGTCCGTGTATCCATCCGCCTAGCGAGAGATGCCCACGTTTTCTTTGGTCAGGATGCCGTTGGCGTATCATATGCATTATCTAACTGCCGTTTAACATACATGTCTACCGCGGATGATGGCAAGGATGAAACCGTTTTCATGAACACCAAAATTAACATCAAAAAATCAATCAACGCCAATGCCACGCAGATGAGCGTCCGCATCCCAGCGGTTTGCCAAGCAGTGAGTGCTACTTTCTTAGACCAAGCAACGCAGAACGATACTGCTAACACCAACACACTTTCTCTCCAGCGTCCCGAGCAGGTTTCACGTGTTATCTTTAGTTTTAACGATTCCCTTAACCGCCTCATCTCGTATGAACTTGACCAAGAGATACCGATTCTCCATCATTACTTAAGAAGTTTCAAAGCGGAGATTGATGCTAACCAGTCGTCCATTGGATTATTAAAATCTAACGATTCGTATGGTGTGGGCGTAAATTTCAACCAATTCGTAAATCTCGAGAACCAGCGATTTGGCATAGAATTACAGTCACAAGTTGGCTCGTCAAACAAAGTTTACATTATGTACGCCTATTTCCATTCTCTCATTCAAGTTTAATTTAAGAAAAAAACATTAATTAATATAATATTTTTTAAAAAAATAAAATATTTTATTATAGTATAAAAAGATGCAATACAACTCAAGTATTCGTAGCCGACTTTTAGAACCCGTATTAGACTTAGCAGATGACCGCATAGAATTCAGATTTGCCGCAAATGAACTTTACAAGACTAACATGCGTCTTATGAACATGGGATATGTAGGATCCGCATCATCTACCCTTAACCCCAAAGCAGGCATTCTTGCTATGATTGAAGAGGTTACCCTTTATGATAATAACCAGATTTTAGACACGGTCCGCCCCGCATACAATTTCTTATCTTTTAAATCAAATCTTGTATCAAACCGAAAACAGATTGGCATGAAAACCACATTAGTAGGTAGTTTAAAAAACACATCAACCACTGAGATTGGACAGTTATCAAACATATTGGCACCGCCATCAGTCACCGAGGATAGCACCACTACCGGTAATTTCACCATCAACCTCCGTGATATTCTCCCAATCTGCCGAGCATCTGATTACATGCCAACTCAAGTATTTAAGAACCTCCGCCTCGTTGTTGTATTTAAAAAAGGAGTCACAACGGTTTTAACTCAGGATATTACCGCCTCAGAAGGCACCACGAAAGCAAACCCTCTTTTAGCAGTTGACATGGTAAACAACCCCAGCGTTGTTGCGGATGTGCTTAAATCTTTCAGAGGTGTTGGATTTAACGCTATAGAATATGATTCATTTACTGACGGTGCTAATAGCTCTGCCACTGGCATACAGACGACTGTAAGCAAACGCCTTTTCGGTTTAGATAATAAATTCGTCAACCGCATGTTAATTTTCCGCTCCCCTCTCCGTGTAGCAGATTTGATTGATGACGATAGTCAATTAGTATCCGCTGGCCTTGTCCGTGCTATTGCGAACGTAGCTCCGACCTACCAGATTTCATTAAACGGATCAAACATGTTTGTTAACTCAATCACTGAATCTGCTGAGGTCACGGCGATGACTCACGACACGTGGGGTCAGTTTGCCACATCTATTGTAAGCAACAAATACGGCACATTCGGTTACACGGATGATGGCGGAGTTACTGCCGAACCAGTATCCGCCGCCACGATAGGATACGCTGACGAAAACACCTCGTCTGATGGTTATTTCGGTTGCATGATACAGAACCGCATCCAGTCGTTAGAGGTCAGCGTTGGTCGTTTCCAGAGGTCTGCTCCTGCTGCTGCAGTTAGTGCCGACACTGTCCTTAATCAGGTCCAGTTAGTCAACATATGGGCAGAAGTCCGCAAATCAATTGTTGTTGATGCTAAACTCGGTTACGTCGTAATTTACAATTAAACAATATAAATAAAATATCCCCTTATATTAATATATATAAGATGATACGTCAAACATATTTAGAAGCAAGGCAAGAGGGTACAATGACATCTCAGGGCGTGTTAAATGGTGACTATACTACAATATTAAATCAACCATTGGTTATATCCGATGGAGATGAACTTAGTTTAGAAAAAGCATTCGTCGATACAATTGATATTACAGATAATCACATATTAATTGATGAAGATATAACAGCAAGTATAAGTTATTACATGTATGCCGATATGGGCGGATGGGGTGTCAATATCAACGTGGGTCAAAAACAACCAGCCTTAAGTTTTTTACAGAGGTCTAGATTTTACGGCATAGCGGCAAATTGCCCTTTTACCTCTGGACAAGGTAAAGCAATTTTATGTCAATTTAAAAACAGCACATATCTAGCAGATTATGAAATAACAAAAGTAGTTACATTTAGAGCAAATACGATTGCTATCCCGACTTTCCTGGGAGGTAATATTACTGTAACTTATAATAGTTTTGATAATGTGAGACGTACGAACCAATATCAGTTACCTGAACAACCAAGTAAAGCATTAGGGACAAATGACACTAATACATACTTTATAACTTTGGGGACGAATGAATTTCCTCAGATGATTGTAAGTAAAACTAACCCCGATATTAGAGTGGCAGCTGCTGACTCAATTAAATATAATGTCACATTTGCAGGCTCAGATGGGTCTGATAACTTTGCTGGTGATACATTAATACCGACCTTACGAACAATGACCTTAAATATTAAAAAGGGTCGTTATAATCCAGAGGGTATAGTAAATGAATTAAATTCCTCTACAGGGGGTATTGCTGGATTGCAAGGTACTACACCCAAAGATCCCAGTCCTAATATTCAGTCCTTATTTAAAACACCCTCATCAGATGTATCGGATGAATTAGGTCCTCATTTTCTAACAACAAATGATTTCATATCAATGGGTGAAAACGCTGGAACAGATAACGACAAATTTTATGATAGGTATTTTTTTGCCCATAATAATGGTTTGACATATCAAGTATTTATGTATGATTTTCTGAACTCTGCGGACAAAGGAGCCATGATAGGATCATCTCAAGGGATACAGTTTGAATATGACTCATTGACATCAAGCATAAATATAATAGCAATGCATACCCCTTTATTTATTCCAGCATCTAGCTCTAACACCACTGCCCTAAATCTAGGATTTAATTATCAAGTTTCATACGTTAATGACGGCTCCACTGGCTCCGATATAAGCATAACCCCATATATTATAAATGATAGCAAAGATACCCCACCCCGACCAGACCAAGGCATCCGAAACACATATCAAACGGACTTAGGCGGAGTTTTTATTTCCGATTTACAACCACGCTCATTTTGGGAGAGTCTTGGGTTTAATGTGCCACAAATATCAGCAAATCCTATTTATGTAAACGGCGAGTATCCTTTAGATGGGATTGTAGGTCCAGACGTAACAACGAGTCCTATGGCTAGTGTTGAATTGGCAAAGTTTGATTTAGAAATTACCAAAAATTTAACTGGTAATTTTGTTGATATAGCATCTATAAGAAGTCTTTCTAGTTTTAATAATTATGTTAGAGCCCCAGATATTAATGTTGGTATGGATGACAATCTGGGTATTGGATTAAATATGTTTGCGTCGAGTGTTACCAATACTTTTAAAATAGAAGCGGATAGTAGAATCACGGGATCTGAATTAGATTCCGCTTATTATTTAGTAGAGGTTGACCTCCATCAAAATAAAATGCTCGATGCTGATGGCGGTGAAAAACGCACAATTGCTGGTATCATAAATAGATTTTATTCTATTTCATCGTATACAGCATTAGAAGGCGGATTCACATATATTCACAGAGGTGAACCCATGATTATAAATTCATTACATATTAGAATATTAATGCCTGATGGGACTCTAGTTAAAAATCTTGGGACTGATAATGCAGTGTTTTTAAAACTGGTAACACGCATACAAGAACAAATACAGAATATTAAAAAACCTACGAAATAATTATCTGTGTCTATTATATAAAAATGCCAATGAACGCTTATATGACAGCCTTGAGTAAAGCACGTAAATCGAAAGCAAAATCGTTTGTTTATAAAGGGACCACGTATGTAATGGGTAAAACCAAAACTGGTTTGATTATTTACAAGAAAAAATAGAGAAAATATTATCATAGTATATATTATAATAATGTTTGGCCTTGATACTATTAAACGTTTGATCTGGGGTGATTTAGAAAAAGATATTGTCCGTAGATGGGCATCTGAGAAAATACGCAATGAAAAAGAACATCAAGAATTTATAGAAAAATGCAAGACGACGCCATCATTCTCAAGATGTGTTATTCCTAATAAATCATATAAATCAATAGAAAAATCTCAAAAACAAAAGTCACAATTAAAATCGTATAGAGATGCCGTCGTAAATGAAATATAATTATATCTGTTTATACTATAATGAAACTATTAAAAATATTAAAACATATCGACAGTGAATTAATGAATTTTTATTTTGAAAGGTACGAATCCGATGACTTAGAAGAATTGATTTCTTGGTTAAATAAATCTGGCAATAATAAAAAAGATATTATAGAAATTTTCCAAGACTACCCAATTTTTATCCACGCCTACAATATGTTTTTAGAAACATACGAATAATTTATAAGAAATACCTTTGGGGTAAATGACATAATAGAGCAAAAAGATAACTTTATCTCCTTTTATTATGTATTAACGGGGTCACAAGGTGTAATTAAATATTTAATTACACCTTCCAAGGAGGTTAATACATTATAATTAGTTATAATATTATCTTTTTTGTGGTATTTGTCGTTTCTACGTATATCTGAGCAATGGGTATATGCTCTAAACGAAAGATAGATCTCCAAATTTTAACAAAAGGATCTGTCAACCACGCACCATAAACATAATCTCGAGAATTGAATTCTTTACCGTTGAGATATTTCATTTTATAATATAAACATAGATTTTTATATTATACAATTTTTTAATTTATATACTCCATTTGGTTTTCAAATAATCTCTACAAGCGTATGTTTCTGCTACGTTTAATATACCATCAAAATATATAATTTCATATATCATACCATTAATACCGTAACCCGAGGCTGCATTATACAGACTACCTACGGTAATTCCGTTCATCTCACCAGTCCCAAGACTGTCAGAAGTAAATACTCCGTTTTGGTTTGAATTACTATAGGCAGATATACTGCTATTATCTGC
>TARA_R110000823_G_scaffold41260_1_pt1 | contig 10216 bp, 14 predicted proteins | sample TARA_R110000823 | Tara Oceans TARA_R110000823 (sample SAMEA4397722) | marine metagenome | biome: Polar Biome; feature: [DCM] deep chlorophyll maximum layer (ENVO:01000326); material: water (ENVO:00002006), including particulate matter (ENVO:01000060) such as... | depth 20 m | reverse complement strand
TGGCAGTTGCTCCGCTACTTCCTCCTGTAATAGTCTCAGTGGCTGTGAACACCCCTGTGAGGGCCCTGACGGTGATCGTGGTAGCTGCTGCGGTGTAAGCATCAACGACAGCGGTGAAAGAAGAGGTCCCACCAGTGATTGTCTCGCCAGCAGTAAATGTACCAGAAACTGAGGAGATGGTAAATGTCTCAGTAGTAATGAAGGTCGTAGTCTTCTCCAGCCACCACCATGGAACTTCTGGCAGAGTCTCGGAAAGGATCATATTGATGTATTCCCGAGCTTGGTCCTTGAATGTGGCGTTGGTTATGCTTAGTCCTGAGCGCCTTAGAACTGTGGTGATGGCTGAAGATAAGAGCATTACATTCCTACGCTAGACATGTCAGGTGCGCCCTCTGAAAAGGTGGCTCCTTCTGGAAGGCCCTTTCCAGCAGCGATGTCAGACATCACATTGCCATCCAGACGATTACCCGTCTGTCGGACGTGAAGCCAGTACTTGTATTCGTTGGTAAGGATAGGATCTCCCTGAGAGTCGCGAGCAGCAGCCTTGCCCCGTGGGGCCCTAATAACTTCCTGCTCGCCTGTAACGGGATCAATAACAGGATTACCCACTGCATCGGTTGTATAGAACTCTTGGTGCGGAACTTCAAGGTAGTCTGTCGTGCCACCACCCACGGCTTGATACATTGGAATAGTAGAAGGAGGTCTGGGTTGGAACCCTGGTCCCATGTCTACTTCGAGCCCTCCATGGACCCGATTGGACTTACGTTTAGGATTGACCCGCCAGACCCCATCAGGGGCTCTCTGTGCGGCTGGAAGATTGGTTGCCATTACCCGGCGCATATCTTCCATTTCCTTACGCATCTGGCCTACTTCATCATTCATCACTGAACTAGCAGCCACTGCGTTTGCTTCAGCAACACTTGGCATTTCAATCAATTCGCCGTTAATGTCACCGTCTACATAATCTGATGTTTTGGGACGCCCTGGTGAGCGTTTCACAAGTTCCTTCTGTGCCATCTGTCTATCCTTGATTGGTTAATTAAGGTGACTTGATTGTCACCTAAGTCGGGGAGGCACCCGCTAAAGTGCCTCCCCGGTCACTTAGTTACTAACGTTTGTCACGAAAGGACGATTAAGGGAGACTTCAGCCAATCCCGAGGACGGAGTGTCCAAGGCAGAGGTTGTAACCATCCCAGAAATAGCGTCACCTGCAACAACTGCGTCATCAACACTGCCATCGGTAGCCGTCAAATAACACAACTTTGCGGTGGCAAGGCTAGCAAGGCCCTTAACAACTCCAAGACCCTGAATCTGAAACCATCCAAACTCACTGGCAACAGTAGCGGCCATCGCCAAACCAACGTCGCCAACGTCATTGGCAACCGCGAGGTCTGTGGTGCCGTCAGAGTCATAGACTACAACGGAGCCAACTGCTGTCGAAGCAGAACCTTTCAAATAGATGAACTCACCCATGCCATAGTCCGTGGATGCAACGTCAACTGCTGTAACAATGGTGCCAATCTTGGCCTTCTGTGTCGCAGAATTGACGTTAATAGCCTGTCCTACGGTAATGGCCCCTGTGATTTTCCAGTCAGACATTATGTCTCTTCCTTAGCTACCCGTGATCGCTGTGGCAACACCAAGGCGACGACGGTTATTGGTGGAAAGCTGTACAGAAGCAACAACGTAGGCCAACTGCGCCAACTGACCGTTACTCTGGAGCGAAACAAACGGAGTCTTCTTAAAAGAAGCCTGTTTGAGGGTATTCAAATGCAGGTGGCGCTTATCTGCCACATACGTGTGCAAAGCGGGGCAATCATTGTCAGGAATGACTTTGACGCCATACCAATCCGGGGCAAGAGAGCCACCTGGACCCTTGGCATTGCTCAACTCTGTGCGGGCATAGCCAGCGGAGCTAAGAGCAGTGCGGTAGGAACGCGCAATGCTGAACGTGGTGAACATATGCGAAGGCTTACCACCCTGGATGCGAATGCTATCCAAGAGCTTGTCCCATTCCGTAAACCCGTCGAACACGTTGGCTGTGGTCTGGGTCAGGAAGGTCTTCGCCGTGGTGTTACGCTGCGACTCCCACGCCGTGGTGGCGCTGGAATCAATGCCACCAATAGTAGCACCAGCGGACGTGGCCATGATGTTAGGGAAGCCAAGCAGGTTCTTACCGGCCTGTGCCGTGTAAACATCTTCATTGATAGCCTTCACCAACGAATCCATGGCGTTGTCGCCAAGAGCCTTAAACAGGTCGAAGACCCGTTCTTTGCCCATGTTCTCCCAATTTTCCGTGTCCGAAAGGATCACAGGAACGGCGTAGTATCTACGATTGAAGAACGCAGCCTCAATAGGATCAATAGGAGACTTGCCCAACACGTCGTATGTGTCGAAAGACTGGGCCGATCCACCGTTGGTCTGGATATTGACCTGAATCTCTGAAGAACCACCATCGGTCTTCAGCATGTCAGATCGGAGTGCTGCTACCGTTGGGTAGTCCTCGAAGAAAGAATCTTCGACCCCCGGACGGATTGTTTTACGAACGGAGGACCAAAGGCTGTCCGCCGATTCGGATTTGTTCTGTGCTGCCATTATTCTCTACAGTTCTGGGTTTAATTACCCAAGGATTCTCTCAATTTCCGCTTCGGCATCGCTGCGGTCGTGTATAACGGAGTCAACGTTCTGCTGACTGCCATTGGTACCGGCTTGTTTCTTAAACCGGCCACGATCATCTCGCGATTCCGAACGCGCCTCGTTGGTCACTCTAGCAGTTTCCCCACTGGCCATCCCGACTAACTCGGCAACGGAGTAGGGTTCTTGAGTGCGAGGGTTGCGACTACCAAAGTTGCGCTGGATAAATTCGATGTTGTCACGAACAGCTTGTTCGCTGAAGAGGCTTACTGCCTCATCCCCCTGACGTCTCAATTCTACGTTTTGGGTCTTCTGCCGATCATCTCTGAACTGCTGAAGAGTAGCCTGGGTGCTCTCAGACTGTGTGCCGAAATCCGACTGTGCCTGCTTAAGTTCAGCAAACGCAGTTTGGAGTTCCAGAAGCTGTTGGTTGTTATTTGCCAGTGCCTGCAACGCAAGAACCTCTTCCCGAGTTCGGGCTGGGTCATTGGCTGCTTGCATAAGCGGATCTTGCTGATAGCTCTGAATCTGTTGGTTCTGCTGCATCTGCTCCCGTGCGACTTGCATCTCTTGTCGCATGGTTGCAAGTTCAGCTTGATTCTCTGAACGCTCAGTATCGAATGCTCTGCGCTGTTCGGCTAGATCTTGAGTCTTTCTTGAGTAATCTGCCCTAAGCATGGGACCCTCGTCGGAATCTTGAGGGCCGTTAGTTTCGATTGAAGGAGTGTTCGTTTGCTCATTTGGTGCGTCTGAGTCCTGCGCGGAGTTATCATCAGAAACTTCTTCCCCAAAACCAAAGGGCGAGTGTTCCTCACGGCTCTCTGCTGGTTGTTCGTCTACACTATCTGAATCGAACTCTGCCATAGTTTATAGTGATCTCCAAGAGTCTATAAGACCCGTATCTTTGTCCTGACCTTCTCTTCCAGTCAGTGAGCCAGTGTTGGCCCTGTCATACGCTGATGATGCAATTTGTTCCTGCAAGGCTTCTATTGAGTCAGCAGATATCATGTTTGGATCTCTGCTGCCCCTAGACACCGAAGCTTCATCATTCATAATGTCGTCTCGGTGTTCAATGTCTGTTTCCTCAATGCCGTGTTCCTTGAGGTATGCTTTCTTCTCTCCGTAGTCAGCGAAGGCTACTCCAAACCTAGGGTCTACCTTGCCATACAATCCAGTCTTGGATTGGTGGAGGTGGTTCTGCTTGCTTGACATCCAACCCACCTTCTCACCGCACTTGCAGGAGATTTTCTTGGGGATTGTCTTGGAGGTAACTGGCCAAGAGTCATGTTCAATTCCACACTTGCAAGTTTCATAGTTTTGGTATCGAAGACCCATGTTGATTCCAACCTCTTATAGAAAATTGTGAAGGCTTTAGTTATAAGCTCCAGCGTCCAACGTGTTGCTTACGTTCTGGGCATTGCCTCTCACTGTAGACTCCAAACTGAGGTTTGGATTGCTTGGTGGTGAGGTGCCCACATTGACATTCTGTTCCTGTTCAATGGCCTGCTCATGTGCTGCATTGTGCTGGTCACGAACCTGAATAATCTGTTGTATTTGCTGCATCAACTGAGGCTGTATGGGCGCACCTGAAAGGTCTGTCTCTTGTGCCGACTGGATGGCCTGCTGTAGCTGCGGAGCCTCCTCAAGCTTGTTGTGCGTATCCATGTGAGTCTTATGGTCCTGCCCCTCAAAAACTCCGGGGTCCTTACCTTGGAGAATCTGTTCGTTCTCCATCTGAGCGGCTCTCGTAGCCTCTGGGGTAAGGTTAGACACCATCACCTTCTCCACATCAACAATGTTAACTGACATCGCTAACATGCGGTCAAGTTCGGTCTTGTCGAAGTTTGGAGTTCCGTAGGCTCGGTCGTAAAACTCAAGGAATTTCTGAGATTGGATCTGCTCAAACAAAGGCTGCATAGAACCAGTTTGTGCTTTAATCTTGTAGGTCCACAGAAAGTCCGCGTTGGTAAGAACCCGCTTTATGGCCTGCTGCCCATCTGGGGCGACATTAACCATAAAGTTTTCTGGTCGATACCTGGGATCTCCGAAGATTTGAAAGCAGGAGCGTATTGTGTTCACGTAGAACTCCGACACCTTAGTCTGAATTGCTTGTCGGTTCACGCTGAACTGTGCGCCCACCAAAGATGCCTGCGTGGCCGTAATCGGTGTGTCTCCACCACCATCAAAGTCTGAGGTGCGGGAGATCTCCTGCTCGTAACCAATCGCGTCTTGTTCGATGCGAAGTTGGTCCGTAGGAACCTCCCCATACGCAAGTTCCTTGAAGTTGTTTGTGTCAAGAACCTCATGCCACTGCCCATCTACGCCCTTTCTCAGGTCGTCCAAGAGATTGGGGTTCTCTAGGCGCTCACGCTTATTGGCTAGTCCCTGTCGAGAAGTTCTCTTCAGTAGGGCTGCACGGCGTGACATGGACTCCACTACTAAGCTCTGGAGATCCTCCAGGTATGCAAAATGGGGACGAGGGTAGTAGCTCTGGGCGTGTTGATCGAACTTCATCGGAATCAATGCGAATCCGTCGTGAACCAGCCAGCCTGGGATATCCTGTCCGTCTTTGAGGCGAAAGATTGGCTGACCTTCCTCATCGAGGATAGGGTCACCGAAGGGGTCGAGGGCCTCTGGGAAGGACTGCTTGGCAAAGGGGTGCTTCTCCACCATGATAGCTTCTGAAACACCACTGGCAAACATAATGAGACGCCGGTTTATGCGGTCGTGGATGCGATCACACAAGACCATGTTACCGTTCTCAATGGACTCCCTGAGAGCCTGCATCTCCTCACCGTCAAATTCGGTGTTTCTGTTGCTGCCTCCGCTATAGCTCTCCCCAAAACCAATGTCCTCGTTTCCAGCTACCGCAGTAGGTGTGATCTCAGACTTGCGCTTGATGCGATCATCAGCCTTGAGGGACTCCATAGGAATCCACATCTTCTCGCGGATGTAACGAGCGTGAGACAGCCTGTGGGGTGGGCACTGAGGATCAACGTGAACCATCCATGGCGGTACTCTAGAGACACTGGTAAAGTCCTCCTGTGCCGCCGTGTTGGCCGTATATGGGGGGATTAGGTCGTCACCCACCTTGTTGAAATCAATCCGCATCCACCCCACTGAGCAGAACAACGCGTCGAAAATCACCTGATGGACGTGAGGCTTCATGTCCATGATCTCAAGTACAGCGTCGGACGCTCGTTCCATAGTCTGGGTTATAGCTTGACCTTCAGCCTCCTCAATAGCAAAGAATAGCTTAGGGTAATTAAATGACGTGCTGGAGATGATCTGGCGGGCAATCGGATAGAACCGGGAGATTTTGACCATCTCTTCCGGTTTGAGGTCACGAATGCGGTTAGAGAACTTGAGGTCGTATTGGTCAAGGAGGCGTTGCCACTCACTCATCTTGGCCTTATACACCCTATCTAGGGTGCTAAGTTCTTTGCGCCAGAACTTCTTTTCTGCTTTGGTTAGTTCCAAATCGGAGGGTTCCTTAATGAGGTTGTCTCGCTACTACCGTATAATAGAGATCGATGTGCCCAAAAGGTCAAACAGTTAAGTAATGTCCATCTTATTGGTTTCGTATGTGCAGAAATTATAGGCCATATCTCGCCACTTGGGAGAATCCAGAGATGTGAATTTTTCTGGGTCAATCTCTGCGTATATGTGCCATTCAGAGTAGGATTGGAGGAAGTCCGCAGGGTCCTCACGGATAGAAATAATCTTCTTTATATGGCTTGGAAGGTGCTTGGCGAGGCCATTCTTTTGCATCTCACCCCTGGTGGCCTTGCCGTTGGGGCCCCGATTGATGCACTCCCACGCTGCCCTGACCTCATAAGAGGCAGGGGCGTGGTAGATAGAGTGGTCCTTGATGGCCTTAAGGACTACTGCCTGAGCAAGCCTTTTCCAGCCATCGTCGGGGTTCAAAGAACGTTGCCCTCAGAGTCAAAGATGGCAATATCAGTGCGGCTGTCCAAGTCGTCGAAGCCAATATGGCTACCAAGTCGAGCTACGGCCTTATTGTAGTTCTCGATCTCTTCGTCCGTAAACTTGTCGAACCAGTTCATTGCCCCCATGAATGTCACAAGGGTCATATCTTCATACCACTGCTTGCCACTATCATTACTGAACTTGTCAGCCGTATCTACCATTGCGTCCTTTTCCCATTGCCTTGAGTGAGTCGATGATAGCCTTACCATCGGATGCTTCTGCCAGTTCCTTGGCCTTGGTAGCGCCGAATACATGCACTGCTAGATACCTCAGAGAATCTACTGCATGATCCTCTGAGTCTGTGTTGATGTCTTCTGGTTTCTTAAGGTCCCTTGGGACCGCTGGAAGGGTGCGTATGAGGTTTGGGCACCATTCCTTGAAGATCTTGAGCTTGCCCTTGCTCATGGCGTCGTTAAGGACCCGCCAGCCGTTTACTCGGTTGTTGTTACCCTTGGTGAGGTGTAGGCCCTCAACAGCGAAAAAGTCAGCCGCCGCATTAAGAGGTGCTTCATCCAGCCTTCGTCGAACAAAAAAGTTGGGGTCAACGATGTGGTAGGTCGGTTCTCGTTGGGAGTGTGGGCAATCGTCCTGGGTTGACTTAACGGCAAGAGCATGTTGACTAGCACTAGCTCCCTTGGCGTAATACTCATTGAAGATGATAAGGTTGCCATCAAAATCCTTAGCGGCCCAGAGACAGCAGGTTGGGCTCTCTTCTCCATAGTCCATTCCGGTCAGAATAGGCCATTCCTCTGGGATGTCGAAACTCTCGACGAGGTCAACCTTGTTCCAGTTTTGTGAGAAATAGGCCCCTACCAATGCAGACCAGTCACCTTCAAGCCATGCCTTCACCAACTCAGGATCTCCCACCCCAGCCAATCGATGCACATACTGAGGGTCGAAGTCCATGAGGATCTTGTTGTCCTGCACCCTAGAAGGGATGAAGACCCTCCACATCAGCGTGTCTGGGTCCTGTGTCGGTCTTGCGTCCTTATACGTCATAGGACTAGTAGGAATCTGGAAATACTCCTGTATTGCCGCATGGCCTATGCCTCCGGGGTTTCCAGTGCCCCGCATACGTTTGTTTTGGGCCTTACCCCGGAGGCGAGATTTCATTCGGTTCCAACAGGCCATGTCTGCCCATTCGGGCAACTCGTCGAAAGCGATCCACGAATAAGAGTGTCCCTGATACTTGATGAAGTCGAAGACGTTCTCCATGTGACGAAACTTCAGTATAGCACCGTTGGGCCATTCCCATTGGGACTTACCTACTTTGTAGTCACCCCCCGTCTTTGGGTAGAGTTCTGTGCTGCGCTGAACAAGTTCTTCTAGTGCTGGGTAGGACTGCCGAAATATAATCCCCTGCCAATCACTCCCCTGGCCCAGGTCCATAAGGAAATCGCCCAGAAGGAAGTCAGACTTGCCACCTCCCGCTGCACCGCCGTAGAACATCTCATCTACAAAGGCGGCTCTAATGGCTGCTTCTTGTGGCCCAGGTTGAGGGGACCATACTGTGTCCATCTCACTCATCGTCGAAGACAACCTCTTCCAACAGGTTGATGAACATGTCGTGGTAATTCTGTAGGTCGTCCATGAGGTGCTTCTTCACCTTCTCATACCCCTTCAAGTCATCAATCTCTGCCTTAGGGATGGTGATGGGCACAGAGTAATACTTCCATTCGTAGGGCCCGTTGTTCAAGTTGGTTGCCAGTTCCTTAGCAGTTCCTGCTCGTCACAGTCAGGCCACTCCCAGAAGTCCACGCTGTTCGTGGGCTCATTGCCAATGTCTCGCTCGAAGTGGTCGATGTAGTCAAAGTCACCACAGTCGTAGAAGACAACCACACTCCAGCCATATCCCAAAGGAAAGCGAACTTGGTCGCCTGCACCTTCCTCTGGAGACTGAAGGGGGATCTCAGCACCGTCTAGCATGTCAAGAAGAACGTTAATAAGTGTCATGTTTCCCAACCTCTATACTTTCCGTAGTATGGTTGACATTCAGGGTCTATGTGGGCCCTACGACGCTCTATACGGGCCTTAGCCCGCTTCAGGTAGCGATGATACCCATCCAGTCGCTTACCGTTGCGCTTCCTGCCCCTGCTATCGCCGTCTGCTTGCTCCATTGGTCCCATGTAAGTCCCATCTTAAGTCAGGTTGTTCTCCAAGCACTTCAACCGATGTTCCTCAAGCCGCATATATTCCACAATAGCTTGCATGGGGGTCAGGTGCGGTCCCATGCGGTATGCTACTCTAATGGGGTGCCTATCTGGGTCGGAGGGCCGTGGGTCCCTGACAACCTCTACCATCGAACTGCCATCCCTACGATACGCTGAGAGGTGAGGCTTCATTGGTGACAAGTCACGCCTGAGCCTTGTTCTGCTCTGCCCACTCCTCCGCACTCACATTACGCACCGGAGCCACTATCTGGCCCAACTCACCACCACCAGCACCAGTAAGCTCCTGACGCTCGACATAGCCACGTTCCTTGCCCAAGCACTTCAGACCAAAGATCACCGCAGTGATGTGGTTGCGGGACTGAGGGTCCTCAATAGCCGCTTGTAGCCTACTCTCCATAGTATCAAGGTTAATCTCTCTTGTCTCATTGCGGATGTCCTTGAACTCCTCGTTGGTCTTAAGGAACGTGCTTAGTCCGCTCCTGCTGACCCCTAGAGCCTCCGCTGCGTTCTTGATGATCCCGTTAGCCATTAGCATCTGGGCCAATATTAGGTCTGGCTCCAGGTCCTGACACTGGAGGTATCTAGGGACCTTCATTGGACTGCGTTCCTGCTGCTCTGTTGATTTGTCCATTTTGCTACCCTTTGGATGTTCGGAATGTGGTTCTTGCTTCATTGACACAGTGAATTGCCAGTAGGAATGCTTCATGGTTGGTGTCTGGAATCAGGAGGTTCTTACCCTCTCGGCAGAACACCTCAAAATAGCACTCTATGGCGTCTGTATTTTCGTTCTTGGCTTCAAAGTAGTTCATAGAGGTCACATCGTCTGCATCTACGTAGACGTTGAGGTTCACCTTAGCTAACATACTTGCCTTCTGGGAAAAAGTCTTACTACTAAAAATGGTGTGTACGTGTTCCTCATTACTCATTGGGCCTACTGAAAAGTGTATCTGGTGTATCTCGTGTATCGTTTCTCCCTCCTACATATATGAGAAACCAACAGATGTTATTTCCTACGCATGGGATATAGATACACTTGACTCACGAGATACACTTTTCGAGGGTCACGAATGCGGTAAACTGGGAGGCAAGGGAGCGACCCTTGCCAGAGATGGGAACGCGTTCCATCTCCGCTATCCCGTTTATACCTGTTCAGGCTTCGGTGAGCCAAGTTTTTTATAACGCTTGCTCTAAAAATATATACTACGCTGCCGTAAGGTCAACGGTTGCTCTTGCTGTGGTGTGGAGAAAAAGTCTTATAGGTAGTCTTATGTCGGGCTGTTGGCAATTCTTTCCTTCGGCATTTCCGGGTCGCCAGTTGAGATCTCATTTTCCATTCTCGCCCCTTCGGTCCTGCTGAAGGCCCCTAGCAGCCCCGTCAAGGCCCGTCTTGGCTGTGCCCGTGGTTATCGTGTGTCAAGCTG
>TARA_R110000823_G_scaffold87624_2_pt1 | contig 10282 bp, 5 predicted proteins | sample TARA_R110000823 | Tara Oceans TARA_R110000823 (sample SAMEA4397722) | marine metagenome | biome: Polar Biome; feature: [DCM] deep chlorophyll maximum layer (ENVO:01000326); material: water (ENVO:00002006), including particulate matter (ENVO:01000060) such as... | depth 20 m | reverse complement strand
TTCTTTTTAAAATAGAATTGCCTTCACCAAACATTTTAAGACTATCAACCCAACCACCTAATGGTCCTATTTGAAAAGTACCTTGTTTTGACTCGTTAAAATCACTTTTAGGTTGTGCCTTGTCGTAATCAGCTTTTGCTATACCCACTAACCAATCTTCAACTTTGCCTTCGTAGTCAGTACCTCCACCGTCCCAAACGTCTGCGGCTTGATGAGCGTAAGCAAGTGTTAGTTCTTCTTCTGTAGCGCCTGGATTCATTAGTTTGTATTGATCTACGTAATTTTTAGTTGCATCTTCTCCAGATAAATTTGGATCTATAAATAAATTTCTGTTTGCTTGAACAAAAGATCCACCACCTAAGGTACTTTGAAAATCAAAAGCAAGGCTTCTGATGCCATTGTTACCATACTTAGGATCTTTTAGTTGTTGCATAAAACTTCTTATTTGATCTCTAGCATCGCCTTCGTTCCACTGCTTGTTAGTGTTTTTTCTTTTTTCTCCGTTATTTTTTATTATTTTAGCAAGATCACCGTTATTGTTGTCAGTGTTCATATGGTTTGTAAAAAAACCATTCAGCAACTCATCAGGGCCAAACTCAGCTGTTTGCATATTCACAACATCATTAGTGTATATCTTAACACCATCAGTAGTAAACCTCATAGCATTGTCTAAATCACCCGTAGTGTTGTTTATTTGTAAGTCGGCTATACGGTGAAACGCAGCTCTTGATACACCAGCAGATCTATTTAGCCAGTTTTGATTTATATTTTTTTTAACATCAGCTAAGACTAACAAGTCAGCTTTGTTTTTTTCTAATACTTTTTTAACATTGTTAATATTTGCTACTGCTTGTTTGTATTTTTTAGAAAAAGGTAGATTAACAGGGTTTCTATAGTCGTTAGTAGATTCATTCCAAATCTCTTTTGCGCCCATAAGAAAATCCATGTTTTGTTGCCCAAAAGGTCCGCTTGTCATCGCGTCAGGCATTTCTTTAACATCAAAAGCTTCATTACCATACGATGTTAATTCGTTAGCAACACTCTGCTTTGTAGCCGCGTATTTACCTAACGCAGCTATACCTTTCATTATACCACTGTAGTCCCAATCTTTAGGACCCATTTTACCTGCTGCTGCTATTAAACTTTGATCTGCTCCCATATATTTATTTGTTTTGTTAGTCGAAGTTGTTTGTCGTGTTACCTATACCACCAGTAAAAGCGCTAGCAACACCACCTATTATACTACCCCACATTGCTTTATTAGCGGCTATTGCTTGCTGTGCGTTACCTACTTGTTGCATAGACATACCAAGCATAGTAGCTTGTCTATCCGCGTTCATTTGTTGTAAAGCAGCTTCACCCGACTGTACTTGCCCCATACCTTGACGTTCCATTGATTGTAATCTAGAAGCTTCTTGAGCTTGTAAACCTTGGTTTCTAGATTCTTGTTGTCCTATTGAAGCAGAGGCTTGTTGAGCCGCTGCAGTGCCTTGATTTGCTAAAGCTTGAATATTACCAGCGTTAAAACTACCTCCACCTTGAAGAGACTGTAGTATGTTTGCCTGACTTTGTTGAGATTGTTGAGCTTGAAACTGAGCTTGTTGCTGGTTAACTGTTAAGTCTTCCATAGTATTTTCCATACCAGCATAAATATTTTTAGCATAAGGATTTTTATACTCCATGTTTCTATAAGCACCCATTTCTTTTTTATAATCAGCTTCTGCCGACGCCAACCTTCTTTTATTACCTCTACCAGCAAAAAGACCACCAAGAAATCTAGCTGGTGATGCTTTAGAGCCAGAACTATGTATTATTTGTTTTTTAATTAAACCTATTGCCATAATATTATTGTTTGTTTATTTATAATTACACTTTTTACTAGTTATTTACTACTTAAAGATATTTCAGAGCCAAGAGAAAAAAGCTCTGCTTTCTCTGTAGATTTGTTAACTAGCTTAACTTCTGCATAGTAACCTTTTATATCTCCTAAATTAGCCTTGTTGTTTTTAGAAAACATAACGAACAAACCGTCTATGTCTGCAAGCGTAGAGCTAATAGAATCTACAACTATAGTGTTGTTATTTATTTCTTTTACTTCGCCAATTTTAACAATATCTTCAGTGTTAGCAGTGTTGTTAGAAGTAGCTACATACCAAGCGGTATCACCTACTTGAAGAGAAGTGTTTAAACTGTTAAATGTTAAGTTTATTAATGCCATATTAAGCTACTGTTAAAATGTTATCTAATTCTAATGTTAGTGTTAAATTGCTATCACCATACCTTGCAACTGTTACGTCTGCAGTTATTGTTGCTGATCTACTACTTCCAGTAAAAGTCATTGTTTGTCCGTTTTCTAATGTTTGTGCCGTGCTAACTGTTACGTTAACACCATTGCTAATAGCGTCTACGTGCGGTGATGAAGTTGTAACACCTATACCTGTCATCAATACTGTATCAGCAGCTTTTATGCCTTTAGTACTTGTTATAGGTATTGTTGTGCTGTTTGAAACAGCAGCGTCAGTTGTTGTTATTACAGGGTCAATAGCTAACTTAAAGTTTTTTATATTAACTCTTGTAGAATTAAAATTTTCAATTGCATAGCCGTAACCTTTAAATGTTATAGTTCTATCGGCAACAAAAGTTGAACTAGCGCTAAGTATAACAGTACCTCCAGGACTATCAACAATTTGATTGTCACCAGCGGCTTTAGGTATAACGTACACAGGTTTTGCAAGTGTTGATTTATTTAAATCTTTGTAACCAGAAATAATGTTTGTTATAGTAGCTCCACTAGCTATACCAGTTCCACTAACAGCCATACCAATAGAAAGACCTGTAATATCTTTTAGTTCAAGTGAAGTTCCTGATCCAGCGTTAAAAGTATCTTTTGTTGTTGAAATGTAAAAATCACCAATAACAGGCTGTCTAGCTATAACAAAATGAGTTAGCAAGTCATCATCACTTAATGTTACTGGCCAAGATATTGAAAATTCTCTTGTTTTAATTCTTTTTGAAACTATAGTAGAAATACCAGTAGCTACTACATTGCTTGGTAAAGTGTTGTAATCACCATTGTTAGCAGTAGAGCTTAAAGAAAAAGTTAAAGAAGTGTCTATTATTTGATCTATTTGTGATGGTAAATAAACTAAACCGTTTGAAAGTGATTTGTTAAAAACAGTTTCAAAAGAAGCTTCGGCATATATAACAGTGTGATAAACATCATTACTTGTAACTTTTGGAAGATGCACTATTCCATAATAAACACCACTGTCGTCAATTTGTTGTAAAGAAAGTTTTGAAGGAGTTGAAGTAAAAGAACCAGACGGAGTAACTATGTCTTCTTCTAGACTTATGATAGTGTTTTCAGGAAAATTATAATAATTAGCATCTTCATTAGTAACAACCATGCTAAAAACACTGCCAGGATCTCCAGTTACAATATAGTTAACAAAGCATTGAGAACCTTGAACTACTGTTTTGTCAAAAGCAAAAGTTTTTATTTCTTTCATATTAATCTATATCTTTATTTGTTACTCTTCCTTGTGTTCTTTTGTTTGTTTCTTGTTCTCTAACTAAAACTGGCGGTTCTGTTTCGTTTAAAACATCAATAAACTGCTCTTGCTCTTCTTGAAAAGTTAGTGGTAGTTCTTCTATTACTTCTCCTACAGAGTAACTTGCAATACCAATACCTTGAAAAGAAAACTCTTCGGTTTTTATATTTAAAGTTTCTGCTACGTCTTCTCCTTTTATAAAGTTAAACCATTTACCTTCTTTTTTTACAAACTCATCAACAAGCCCTTTTTGTTTTTCAGACTCTATATATTCTGCATACCAAGATTTAGACCCGGTGTAGTTTAAGGTTTTATAAGACTTTATTGAAGATGGATCGTCATTTAAAAGAACTGAAACATGTGAAGGTGTAAAATCTCCATAAAAAGTATTTCTATTAACTACTTCTTCGTTGTAGTTTTGCTCTAAATGATGCTTGTATAAAATACCGTGCTTAAAAGTATAATAGTCGTTTGCCATACTAAGACCTTGCTCTGGAATAAAAGATTTAAAACCAGACCAGCCTTTAACGTCTTCGTTAAAAGTTATTGTTTTAGAAGTTTTGCCAATTAAAGAAACATTATACTCGTCTTTGTTTGTGTCATAAGTTCCAACTATGTTTGTTGCAGTTTTTAAATTATCTTTAAAATAATCTGACATACCATACTGAGATATAGGTGTTAAACCGTCCATAGAAAGTCTTAGTACAACCCCACGCTGCTTATCTGTAAAATAAGCTCTATAAGACTCTGAAACAAAAGATTCTGGATTTTTAGATATACCATAATCACCTGAAAAAGGCATTGTTTGTCCTAAAACATTTGTTGTAGCAACTAAGTTAGGATTTCCATCAGCGTTAAATATTGCGTCTTTATTAGCTAGTATTCTAACAATTCTATCTTCACACAAAGAAACTAAATCAGTATTTCTACTAAAAAGTTTTTGTATACTTCCGTAAGTAGGGTTTAAGTCTTTAGTTATTTTTTCTGCAGCAATAAATTGATTTAAATTATTAACACCGTTTATAGAGTTGTATAAACCAGAGTATATTAAACCGCTTTTTCTTCTTTCTTCTTTATAAGCAGTGTCTGTAGTTGAAGAAACAACAGCTCCTTTGTCTATAACTAATTGATTAAAATCATCTCTAACCCTATTAGACTCAACTCCGTTACCAAAAGAATAACAATTATACCAATCTAAAACGTGGCTTTGATCGTGTGTTGATATATCAAAACAGCCACTAGCTTCATGAAAAATGTTTAAATCAATATTTTCTTTAGGTTCTGTTTCCCAAATAGCTGGATTACTACTAATTAACTGATCTTCATCACCTCTGTTTATTTCTAAAAACTGTATACCTTGTGGTGTTGCATTGTCTGCTCCATAAGTAGTATCTAAAAAACTATCGTAATCATTACCACTGGCATCAATAAAATTAGAATTAACTGCTGGGTCTGCTGAGTCATCATCTAAAGACTCTACACAAAAAGGAATAACCCAAGTTACTCTTCTGTTCGCGGGGTATCCAAAATCGTCATACATTGAGTCTAGATTGTAACCTTCGTCATTGTAGTTGAAATACCTATGCGGAGAACTAGATGAGTAGCTTCCATTGCGCCATACAGTGTCAAAAAACGTGAACAACTCTTCGTAATTCATGTAGTTGTACCTTTTTATTTTTTGAACACTTCCATTTATTTTATAAATAGTTTTTTGTTGATCACCTAAAAATTTAAACAATTTATTTTCTGACAAACTAGATACGATTTTAGATTCTGCTATGTGACTTTCGTTTGAGCTCGTACCAACACCAAACATAGATAAATTTTCAAGAGGATCTGTATTTAAATCTCCACTTCTAGCATTAGTTTGATTTCCTCCTGGGGTGTAATTAACTATAGCGTCAAAACTGCCACCTTCTCCTTTGAATGAGTTGTCAATTATATTACCAAAAGAAAGCTCCATGTACCATTGGTCTTTACCATCAATTTGTTCTTTGTATACACCTCTACCGTAACCAGGTGTATTCCACACTGGACTTGCGTCTAGTTTACCATTAGCTTTTTGTGTTCCTTTATAAAAAGCTTGGTCTATAAACCATTTACTTTTTTCTTCTCCAGTGTTTATGTCGCTTCCAGCATCAAAATGAAAATTTTCTTGCCAATTTATTTGAAGTTCACTACTGTTATGCCCGTTATCACGGGTAGTTCCTCGATCATAGTTGCTAGTACTGTCAGGATCTTGATTATCTTTCAAACCAAGACTATTAGTAAAATCTGCATAAGTATCAGATAAATAGTAAGCGTTTGCAATAGCAGCTGATTTAAAAACTCTTTTTCCAGCAGCGCTTTTTAAAACGTATTTTTCAGTACTAGCGTCGTTTTCTATTTTAACAAAAAACCTACCATCAAACTCTGGTTTGTTTTTTAATTCACTTTTATAAAATTTTAATATTAAATTTGTATTTAAAGTATCAGGAGTTTGAGCAGTAGCCGTGTCATAATCTGTATAAATAAAAGTATCATCTAAAGAAAAATTTCTATCTAAGTTGATAGTGTAAGTGTTGTTAACAAAAGTAACGCTAGTTATGTTGTAAAAATCAGAAATAACAGACGTTACTTTATCTTCAAACCTTATACTTAATGCCTCTTCAATAGTGTCAAGGCTAGGGGATCCACCAGCTTTAACAACTTGCTCGTTTACTTGAAAACTATCATTGTTTTCTGAAGGTATTAAAAGAGGATCACCATTACTGTCTTGAAAAAGAGCTGGTATATCATCACTGTCACAAATATTAACTGGTTTAGACTTTACAAAGTCAGGAGCTTCGTTTTCTATTGCTATTATTTTATATCTTAAATTTTCTGCAACTTGAGTGTCAGCGTCTAATTGTTTTTTTAATATCAAAAAAGTTTGTTCATCAACTTTATTTCTATCTGACGAAGGAAAAGATAGCCATATATTACCATCTTTAGCCCTGTAAACTCGGTCCATAGCTAAATTATAATACTCGTTAGAAGTTTCTTTAACAAACATTTTGTAAGATTTAGCCCAGTCAGGCGGAGATGAGGTTAGTTGAAAGTTTATTTGATTTGAACTGGCAGACTCATTTTTAGGTATTTTAAACGTAGATTTAGAATCTGTAAAAACAGGCGTTTCTCTTCCAAAATCATCTAAATAAGTAACTCCTAATTGGTAATTTCTAAGTGACTTTAAAGATTTGTTTGGAAACAATACTTCTTGGTTTGCAATAGTCCTAAGATCATACCAAGCTTCAACAACTGGTTTTTGATCAAGATTATAGTTTTGAACGTAATTACCATAAACAACTCTGTTACCAGTAATTTCTTGAGCTAAAGCTTTTACAGGAACATTATCGTAAGGTCTTAAAAGTTGATTTGAAGGCAGTAATGCGTATATAATATCAGAGGTAACATTGTAAGTGTTAGATATCCAATTGTTTGATAAAACATTGTCTATCGAGCTCAAAGAGTCTTTAAATTTAATTTTGTCAACTATATATACGTTTGTAGAGTTTGACTCTTTATAAAGTATGTCTATTTGAACAACATCTTCTAAAATATCTTGTTGAACAAAATTACTTATAAATAAACTTTTTAAATAGTTTTGCATACCCGTATTAAAAGCTCGTTTTGTTTCGTAATTAAAAGAAGAAGGTACAAAAGCTATTTCAGAAAACGGTGCAAAAGTTGAATACTCACCATCTTGATACTTGTATCTACAGCTAAATCTAGCTAATTGTTTGTCAAAAATTGCGTCTCCTGTAGAACCAACCCTGAAAACTTGCCAGTCTAAAGTAACAACATCTAAATTTGTTGTTATTATTTCTACTTTAAAGCTGTTAGGAGGAAAATTTCCTCCACCACTTAGTTGTACTCTTGAGCTTTGACCGCTCACGTCTTGTAAAACTTTTACTTTTATGTCAAAAAGTGATGGTAAAGAGCCGGGTGAGTTTGTTTGTTTAAAAAGTAATATATCGCCAACAGAGATTTGGCCAGTACTGTTAAAAACAATACCTTGGGCTATGTGAATATCTCCAACTATAGCTGGTTGATTTGTAGTTGTGTTTTCAAAAGAACCAATAAAACTACCAGTTAAATCAACAGCAGCGTTTATGCCTAAAACAACTTGTTCTTTAGGTGCTTTTTTAATAACCGTTATATGTTCTTTTCTTATATCTATATTGTTTATGTCTCTTTCTACAACTACCAGCTTAGTGTGGATTAACCCTGAAAGATCTGTACCTCGTTGACAAGTTTCAATATTTATTTTTTTAGGCTCTGTGCTGTTGTCCGTCCAAAGAAGTAAATTGTCAATTATATTTATACCTGTTATAATTGTGTTTTTATTAAACTCTAAAACATCTTTATTAATATCTACAAGCACAGGTGTTATACTACCTGAAGAGTTACTGTATTGTAAAATAAAATCTACTGTTCCAGCAACAAACCAATATAAATTATTGTTTTTTTCATCAGCAACAGCACCTATACATACAGAGTTTTCAGGTATAAAAGAAAGCTGACTAACAGTAGAGTTACCTAAAATGTTTTGCACAGCACCAACATCAGATCCTTCTGAAGTTGATATCTGTATATTCATCGCATCTCTATATTGACCATTAGGTACTATTCTTTCATCAAGGTCTTTGTTCATTTTACCTTGACTAAAAACGTGATTAATCTCTGGCATATGCTAGTGTTTTATTTGTTTAGATTTACCTCTTAATACTTGAGTTAGTTCTTCTATTTTTAAATTTGACATTCTTAGCTTAGCAGTTCTTGTTGCTGCAAACCTATCTTTTTTAAATCTTTGCACAATATACTCTTGCATGTTAGCTCTTGTAGATATTATAGCGTATGCTATACACTTATACATTGCTTCTTCTGCTAGCTTATGCACTTTCATCTCCTCGTCAGTACCAAGACTGTCACTTATATACTCTAGCACAATAGTTTTACCCGCAATAGAAGAGCTAAAATAAGCTAGACCAGTGTTGTCATCTATATAGTATGAGCCATTAACCTGCGCGTGCTGAGGATCTATGCCATATCTACGACCTTCATTTGGCCAGTATAAATAATCTTCATAGCTATCGTTTTCAGTTGACGCAGGTGTTAGTGATTTATAACCAGACCAAGAAGTTGACTGCTTGTTAAGATTTACAAATATAACTTCTTCACCTAGTATTTGAGGGCTTAAAGGATAACCGTTTTCAACGCCAAAAGAGCCATCTAGTAACCATTTTTCATAAACTGGATTTGTCATTATTATACCCATACCAGGGTAGTTATCACTTGTAGAACTACCAACCGAAGCAACTGTTGTGTTCCGAGGTATACCAGGTCCAAAAACAGTCATACCAACCTCTATATCGTGATTAGCAGTGAAAAAATTCATTTGCATGTTACTACCAGGTCCGTATGCTAGTTCTCTATTTACATATCCACTAGCGTTTGTAACGGCTACTCTAGTTTCTTTTGCAAACTTAGGAAGTAAGTTGTCAGATTTAACATCACCAGTACCAGTCCCTGAAGTTGTTTTTCCACTTTTTGTTATACCATACTCTTCGTATTCGTTTGTAGGTGGTATCGATGGTGAATATATTCCATTTCCATCTTCATCAACTCCTATTCTGTTTTCACCAGCTTTAAAATTTCTAATAAAACTATTTGTTTCTAGTTTAAAAGAACCATCTGCGTTCTGTTGGTAGGCAGCTGGGTTTGAGCTTTTGTTTGTTTTTTGTAAAACTCTTTTTATACCATCAGCCCCAACGTAGCAAAGCTTTATGTAGTTGACGTAATCTTGAGGTAAAGGCATTTGAAGACTTGGTGGAACAACATATTCAAATGATTTTGTAGACTTAAAAGTGTCAAAAGATAATTCTTGCAAAGCTCTTTGCGCATGAAAAGCAACGTCAGCTCTTTTTATTTTAGATATTATTTTATCTTCACCAACATACGCTATAGTAAATTGATTTATTATGTTTTTTAAAGATATAAATTGGTAACTACCGTAGTTTTCATCACCACTATTTTGAACGCCATCACTTCCTTCGTAGTATTCTTTTTGCGTTTGATTTATTAGTCCCATTTATTATTGTTTTTGTTGTTGAATACTTTTAGTTTCCTCTGCTGAAGCAGCTTGATAAACTGTTGCGTCTTTAATTGCAATACCAGCTAAAGAAAGAATTTTCATAACTAAATTGTTTTCCTCTGAAACATGTAGTTCAAAATTATCTGAAGATGACTCTTCGTATAAAGCATTTTCACCTACAACAACATATCCCCAAACTGCTTTTCTCGGCTTTGCAATGTAACTAACAAGCACTCTTTCTGTAGGCGGTTTTGGATATGGATATACTTTTATTCTCTCTCTATCAAATTTACCTGTAGATCCAGTTTTTGCAGGGTATCTAACGTATAAAGGTCTTTTTTTAGTTGGTTTAGTTAAAGGAGAATCTGCGTAGGTCATTAATTCTTTTAGCTGTATATTTTCAGCTAATGTAAAACTTGGCTCACTATCATAATCAACTCTAACCATACCTAATCTATACAAGTCTTTAAGTGTATCTAACACAACGTCGCCGTAATCGTTAGCAGCAACAAACCTAGTGTCGTAACGCTCAAATATGCTTATTTTTTCTTCTAAATTCTTTACCATGTCAGCATATGTAGTGCTATTACCATGTATTCTTATGAATTGGTTTTCG
>TARA_R110000823_G_scaffold276800_1_pt1 | contig 10287 bp, 7 predicted proteins | sample TARA_R110000823 | Tara Oceans TARA_R110000823 (sample SAMEA4397722) | marine metagenome | biome: Polar Biome; feature: [DCM] deep chlorophyll maximum layer (ENVO:01000326); material: water (ENVO:00002006), including particulate matter (ENVO:01000060) such as... | depth 20 m | reverse complement strand
AGGGTATATATGGCCCTCGGCCCCTTGTACCCCTCTACCCGTATAGAAAATGGGACTTGTTTCTTCCTTTCCTATTTTATAGGTGGGGATGGTTTCTTGGCCTTCGTACACTTTTACTTGGGCCGAAAGCCCCGAAATGCAGAGAAACCCCAGAAAAAATGGTATTAATGTCCAGCCAATTCCTAGTTTTTTGTTTTTCATTTTCTTAACTATTTAGTTGTTATTAATTTAATGATTTTAATCTGTTTCAGAAAGATTATTCATTTGGTTAAATGCCGAACTCGCCCGCTATCCCTTTTGGGTTTTACCTAAAGGAATAAGTATTGATTTAACTTCTAAAAACCGAATACATCCTTTGGATTAAATCCAGAGGGTGGACTTTTGTTGAACTGTATAAACTTATCAATTATAGCTTTAAACGTCATTGACAAATGGTTAATAGTGTGCAACAAATGTTCAGAGCAATAGCATTAATTAAAACTAGGCTAATATTATGTTGGAATTTAGTGGGATGAATTCTAGTAGAGATTTAATAAATTCTGACATGAAATATAAATCTCTGAGTTTATGGCTAATGGGTAAACAGAATTACAATAATTGCCCCTAATCTCTCATTACGAAGGCCTTTGCGATATCAAAATTTTGTTGGCCTGATCCCATAATCTAGGTTTTTGGAGGAGTTCATTATTTAACCAAAAAGTAAAGTAGGAACCTAGTATTTATAAAAAGGGCCATTTAGATAATCGACTGCTCTTTTCTATATACTTTGGGCAATTTTCCTGTAACCTTTTTAAATATTTTGGAAAAATAGGAAACATTCTCCAAACCTACCTTCTCTGAAATTTGCCGTATGGAATCGGTAGTAGTAAAAAGTAACAATTGGGCTCTTTCAATGCGTTTCATCCGAATATACGTACTTGGCCGCATTCCAAATTTTTGACTGAAACTTCTTGAAAAATGGTCGTTACTAAGATGACAGTAGTTCGCTAAATCTTCAATGCTCAATTTGGTGTGTAGATTTTGGGAAATATATATTAAAACTGTATTTAGTTTTCCTTTGCTTATTCTTTTTTCTTCGAAAACTTCTTTTTTGAAAAACTTCGATAAAAGCACCAAAAGAATCCCCTGATTTTCTAGATAATGTTTAATGGGCAAGGCATCATTTTTCTTGTTGTACTGTTCCAAAATGGGCTGTTTTTCATAGGCTTTAGGGTCATTGTTAATAAGCATTCTATTGGGGTTGATCTCAAGCAATCTTTTAAAATACCCTAGGTCTTCCTCTGAAGCCTTAACTTCATAGTTAAAGTGTTGAAGACTGTAAATAGATAGATCTTCGCCAATACTTTCAAAAAAGCTGATATAGTATTGATTGTGGAATTCATCGCATTTATACCTGCTAAAAGTATAACTCGGAATTAAATACATATGCCCTGGTCTCAGGGTAAAAAGTTGTTTGTTGTGATATACTTTCGCTGTGCCTTCGGAAACATAGTAAATTCTTGAAAATGGACTTATTACGTTGTCAAAATCCCAGCGGCTGTCTAGGGAATCATATCCAATATTCAATAGGCTCAACTTTAGTTCTTGTAGGTATTCCTGCACATTTCCCAAATCTATGTTTAGATCATATTTTATGAGTTCAGCTGTTCTTTTCTAAATTTTGCAGGCGATTTCCCTGTAATTTTTTTAAAAGTCCTTGAAAAATAGGACATATTTTTCATGCCTACGTTCTCAGCTATTTGTTCCAATGAATCGGTAGTGGTAAGTAAAAATAATTGTGCCCTTTCAATTCGCTTCCGCTGTATATAACTGATTGGCCGCATTCCAAACTTATGTTTAAACACCCTGGAAAAATAATCGGGGTTTAGGGAACAGTACTTGGCCAATCCGTCCACAGTTAAATCTTTATGCAGGTTTTGAGCCAAATAGATAATGATCTTGTTGAAATCTCCCGTATGCGCAATGGTCTGTTTTGTGGCAACGGAATCCTTTATAAATTTTGAAAGGAGAATGGAGATAATACCTTTGGTCTCTAAATAATGGTCGGGCGCAATAGAATTTTCGTTTTTATTAAAATTGAGCAGTGCCGGGCGGTTAATAGAGGCCTTGGGGTCACTATTTACAACGGCCATATTGGGGAGCATGGTCAAAAGCCTTTTAAAATAGAACAGATCGGTCTCCGATGCTTTTACCTCATATACAAAATCCTTAAGATTGTATATGGATAAACCGTCTTTTATTTCCTCAAAAAAGCCAATGTAGTATTGTTCGTGATAAACCTCACATTTATATCTGTTATAGGTATAACTTGGGATCAAGTACATATGACCCGGCTTTAATACAAATGCCTGATTTGTGTGGTATGCTTCCGCCTGCCCTTTGGTTACGCAAAACAACCTTGTAAACGGACTTATTACATTTTCATAGTTCCATTTATTATCCAGTTTGGCATGCCCTACATGTAAGATGTTAATTTTTAGGGATTGAACAAGGGCATTCATAATAATAAGGTATTAAAAAAAAAGAATTATTTACACTATAAATATAGACTATAAACGTTTTATTCGACCCTATAATTCTTAAAAAAGTCGGATATGTACATTTTATAGCCTGATTGGAAGGTATATCTTTTTACCTTAAAACTTAAATTTGTATTCAATGTAATTTTAATTTGTATGGTCAAAAGCAAGTATTTTTTCGCTCTTTTGTTTGGCACCTTCCTACTGTTTTCCTGTGGAGGACCAGAACTGCCAGAAGCTGTGGCAATAGCCTATGACAAACTGCCCGAGAAAATTGATTTTAACCAGCACGTTAAACCCATTTTGTCCGATAAATGTTTTATTTGTCACGGACCGGACAAGGCCAAGGTCAAAGCAGAGTTGCAATTGCACTTGCCAGACCTGGCATATTCCGAGTTAAAGGAGTCCCCGGGCAAATTTGCCATAAAACCTGGGAATCTTAAAAAGAGTGAGACCTTTTACCGTATCATTTCCAATGATCCCAATTATGTAATGCCAGAACCGGATTCTCATCTTACCCTATCCGATCATGAGAAGGCCCTTTTAATTAAATGGATTGAAGAAGGTGCAGAATATAAGGACCACTGGGCATTTTTGGCTCCAGAGGAACAGCAGCTGCCAAAAGTGAAAAACTCCAATCTGGTAGCTAACCCGATAGATAATTTTATCTTGGAAAAACTTGAAGCGCAAAATCTTTCACCGTCGGAAAAGGCAGATAAGGAAACATTGTTGCGCCGCCTGTCTTTTGATCTTATAGGCTTGCCCCCAACTTTGGAGGAGGTCGACAGCTTTTTGAACGATACCGATCCCAACGCTTTTGAGAAACAGGTAGATAGGCTTTTGGCCTCTAAACATTACGGTGAGCAGAGGGCTTTGGATTGGATGGACCTTGCCAGATACGCCGATACACATGGGTACAGTGTGGACCGGTATCGCGACGTATCGGTTTGGCGCGATTGGGTTATTAAAAGTTTTAATGAAAATATGCCCTATGATCAGTTTATTAGCTGGCAATTGGCCGGGGACATGATGCCCAATGCTTCCAGGGAGCAAATATTGGCAACTACCTTTAGCAGACTACATCCCCAAAACTTGGAAGGTGGTATTATAGATGAGGAATTTCGGTCAGAATACGTTTCGGATAGGGCCAATGTGGTGGGTGAGGGACTTTTGGGACTTACGGTAGCATGTGCCAAATGTCACGACCATAAATATGATCCCATATCCCAGAAAAATTATTACGAAATGTACAGTTTCTTTAATAATATAAATGAAACTGGCTTGATTCCTTGGGACATGGCAACACCGGTGCCCACTTTAATGTTGCCAACCAAGGAAGAGGAACAACTATTGGAATATTTGGAATCTTTGGTGGAAGGGAAAAAATCCTTGGTAAAAAATGTTGCGGATACCGAATCCGAGAATGCCAGGAACTGGATTGGGGACGAAGGCTATAAAAGCATTTCAAGGCAGGGCAAACCACATGGATTGGTGGCCGATTTGGATTTTGACCAAGAAAAGCTGATCAATAAAGTAGCACATAAAGAAAGGCAAAATATTAGAATGAGGCAGCAATTTGCCGATAATCAAAAAACCGTTTTTAAAGATGGTTTTACAGGAAAGGGTCTATCTATGGACGGTGATACCTGGTTGGATTTGGACAAAATAGGCATTTTCAAAAGAAGTGATGCCTTCAGTATAGGCATACGGGTTTATGTACCGGAAGATTTGGAAAAAGGGGTCATCTTACATAAGATGCAAGGTCCGGAATTACATAGTTATAGAGGATATCATGTAATGATCAAAGACAATAAGTTGGAAGTCTTGTTGGCGCATGTCTGGCCGGATAATGCTATCGCAAAGCATTCATTAACTAATATCCCCAGAAATCAGTGGGTGCAACTTACAATGACCTATGATGGCTCCAGTAAGGCCGAAGGATTGAATTTGTACCTGAACGCTAATAAACTGCAGATGGAGGTCGTGGTGGACAACTTGTATAAAGACATTGTTTTTAACAATTTAACAGATGTCATATATGATGGTCCTGTAGAACCCGGCTTAAGAATTGGTGCTATATGGAGAGGTAAAGGAATAGGAGGGGGTAAGGTAGATGATCTATTGGTGTTTGACCGGGAACTTACCCAATTGGAAGTTATGCAAATAGCCGATAAGGAATCCCTGAATTCGATTCTTGCCAAATCTAAAAATGAACTATCCCAAGAAGAAAAACTAAGCTTGGAAACTTATTATTTGGCCACAAAATCATCCAGGTATAACAAGTCTTTGAGAGATTTGGAAAAGGCACGGGAAGCTTATGTGGATACTACCGAGACTATCGAGGAAATTATGGTTATGAAGGAAATGGCCAAACCAAGGCAGGCCTATATTCTGGAGCGCGGACAGTATGATGTGTATGGTGAGGAAGTATTTCCCAATACCCCTGAAAGCATTTTTCCCTACCCTGACAGTTTGCCAAAGAATAGGTTGGGACTGGCCAAATGGCTTACCGATGAAAGAAACCCCCTGACGGCGAGAGTAGCTGTCAACAGATATTGGCAAAATATTTTTGGCAAAGGAATAGTAAGAACCTCGGAAGATTTTGGAAATCAAGGAGAGTTGCCCAGTCACCCGGAATTATTGGATTGGTTGGCAATAGAATTTATGAAGTCTGGATGGGATGTTAAGGCGCTCCATAAACTTATGGTAATGTCCAATACCTATCAACAATCCTCCAAGGCCACTCCAGAAATAATGGAAATTGATAAAGCCAATCGATTTTTGGCAAGAGGCCCTTCCAAGCGACTTACCGGTGAGATGTTGCGTAATAACGCCCTCACAAGTTCAGGATTATTGAATAGGAAAATTGGAGGAAAAAGTGTGAAGCCATATCAGCCTGAAGGATTGTGGAAAGTAAATGGAGCAGCTTATGAAGAGGATACAGGCGAGAAATTATACAGAAGAAGTATGTACACTATATGGAAGCGCTCGGTGCCACATCCTACCTTGGCCACCTTTGATGCTCCCGAACGTTCATTTTGTACCGTTAGAAGGCAAGAGACCAACACGCCCTTACAGGCGTTGGTGCTGCTCAATGATCCCACATATATAGAAGCGGCAAGGGTTTTGGGCGAAAGCATGTTAAAAGAACCGGATATTAAAACGGCAATTTCAAAAACCTTTAGAAAGCTAACGGGACGTACCATTAGGGATAAGGAATTGTCCATTTTAGTGGAAATGCAGCAGCAAGAATACCAGAAGTTGCAAGAGAACAGATTGAAGGCGAAAGGCTGGCTCAATACGGGCGAATTTCGAATAGCTTCGGAAGATGACCAGGCTCTTGTGGCAGCAAATGCCATAGTAGCAAGTACTATTATGAATTCCGACGCCACCATTACTAAAAGATAAGAAATTATGTGTAATCATCATGATATTTTAAGGTCCGATAACCGGGATTTGCAAGAGTTGGAAAACCAAGTGAGCCGAAGGGACTTCTTAACAAAAACGTCTTTGGGCATTGGAGCCTTGGCACTTGGATCCCTGTTGGGAACCGATAAGGCCTGGGGAAATATCAAGGGTTCCGATGCCGATACAATTTTGGAATCCTACAATAAAAATAGATTGGGCCTGCCACATCACCTGCCCAAAGCAAAACGTATTGTGTATTTGTTTCAGAGCGGAGGGCCCTCGCAAATGGATTTGTTCGATTATAAGCCGAAGTTGGTAGATATGTTCGGCAAAGATCTGCCCCCTTCCATTAGGCAGGGACAACGACTTACCGGTATGAGTGCGGATCAAACGGTTTTCCCAATTGCCCCTTCTATTTTTAAGTTTAAGCAATATGGGGAATCAAGGGCCTGGGTCAGCGAGATGATGCCCTATTTGTCCGAGGTAGTCGATGATATTTGTTTTGTAAAATCGATGCAAACGGACGCTATTAATCATGATCCCGCCATTACCTTCCTGCAAACAGGGAATCAACTTCCCGGACGCCCGTCCATAGGGTCGTGGTTGAGCTATGGTTTAGGTTCCGATAATGACAATTTGCCCACCTTTATTACTTTAATTTCCAAGAATGGAAAGGGACAACCTCTGTATTCACGCCTATGGGGGAATGGATTTTTACCAACGGAACATCAGGGTGTACAGTTCCGTTCCGGAAAGGATCCGGTTTTGTATTTGAACGATCCGGAGAACTATGACGGGACTGACAGAAGGCGTATGTTGGACTATTTGGAAAGGCTCAACGGTGTTCAAGGGGATGTCTATGGTGATCCGGAAATCAATGCTCGAATGGCACAGTACGAAATGGCTTTCCGGATGCAGACCTCCGTACCTGAAGTAACAGATCTTTCTGACGAACCCGATTATATATTTGATATGTACGGAGAGGACAGTAGGGACCCCGGTACTTATGCTGCTAATTGCCTAATGGCGAGAAAACTGCTCGAGAAGGATGTAAAGTTTGTACAGTTGTACCATCAGGGATGGGACCAGCATATAGGATGTCCGGGAGGAGTGAAAAGCCAAAGTAAAAAAACCGATCAGGCCAATGCCGCACTTCTCAAAGATTTAAAACAACGGGGCATGCTAGAGGATACCCTTGTGGTCTGGGGAGGTGAATTTGGCCGAACAGTGTATTCCCAAGGACAGTTGACCGAAAAGAACTATGGACGGGACCATCATCCAAAGGCCTTTACCATGTGGATGGCCGGAGCGGGGGTCAAACCAGGGTTTACCTATGGTGAGACTGATGATTTTAGTTATAACGTTGTAAAGGACCCTGTACACGTCCATGATTTTCATGCTACATTATTGCACTTGTTCGGAATTGATCACGAAAGATTGATTTTTAAACATCAGGGCAGACGCTTTAGATTAACAGATGTACACGGTAACGTTGTTAAGGATTTATTAAGTTAGAATTTAAAATATACCAAATATAACACCATGGGCAATAGAAGAAATTTCCTTAAAAAAACCTCCTTGGCTGGCGTAGCTCTTGCAACCACGCCCGCTTTGGGTTTTAATATTTTAAAAAAAACCGCGGCAGAAGATGTTATTTTGGGACATGGGGATTACCGCTACAAGGCGGTTTACGACTGGGCACAAATAGGCAGTGTAAATACACCTATTTTAAATTGTCATGAAATGGTCATGGATAGTAGGGGCAGATTAATTATGATTGGTGACCACCCCCAAAACAATATATTGATTTTTGATAAATCCGGTAAATTGTTGGATTACTGGGGAACCGCATACCCTGGAGGCCATGGCTTATCGTTGGCCCAGGAAGGGGGGGAGGAATTTTTGTTTTTAACGGATTCCGGTTGGTACTTAAATAAATCTGGGCAATGGATAAAACATAACGGCAGGGTGTCCAAAACAACACTGGATGGGCGTGTTTTATTTGATATTGGCCATCCACAGACCATAGGAGTGTATAAACCGGGCGACTCTTTTTGCCCTACAGAAACTGCTATAGGACCCAATGGGGATATCTATGTGGCGGATGGCTATGGCATGGATTACATTATTCAATATAATTATAAAGGGGAATATATTAGACATTGGGGAGGAAAGGAGAATCCGGACAAAAACTATAGGTTGAGCAATGCACATGGCGTAGCCATAGACTATAGGGATAAGAATAATCCCATGGTAGTCTGTACTTCCAGGAATGAACAGTCCTTTAAATGGTTTACCCTGGATGGCAAGTATGTAAAGTCTCTTCATTTACCAAATATGCAAGTTTGCCGACCTGTTTTTGATGATACCAATTTATATGCCGGTGTGTGTTGGTCCCAACCCAAGGAAGGACAGACAGATTGGAAAGACCATACCGGTTTTGTAACCATACTGGATGGCGATACCGTAGTTTCCAATCCTGGGGGAACTGCTCCGCTCTATGAAAACGGTGCCCTGCTAAAATCGTATCAATTAGAAAACAAACCCATTCTTCACGGCCATGATGTATGTGTGGATGAAGATAAAAATTTATATATCTGCCAATGGAATGCCAATAAAACGGCCCCCATAAAATTGGAACGGGTATAGACCAATCATTTTTTAGAATAGCTTACATATGAATGAAGTTTCAGATTTTGTGCTCTTTCTTGGGCGTTTTCATCCTTTGGTAGTGCATCTACCCATCGGATTTTTGATGTTTGCATTTTTACTCGAGATTTTTGGACGTTATAAAAAGAATGAGGCACTAATGGTCGCCAATCCATTGGCTTTGTTTGCCGGAGCCCTAAGCGCTTTACTTGCCTGTGTATTGGGCTATTTTTTATCACTGGGAGGAGATTACGAGTCCGGAATGGTGGATTCCCACTTTTGGTTTGGAGTGGCTACTACTTTAATAACTTTTTTGGCTTGGCTAATTAGGATAGAAAAAATTAAAATCGGGAATATAGATAGGGTCAAAACCAATATTTCGGCCTTGACCTTAATAGTTGTCCTGATAAGTATTACAGGGCACTATGGAGGAAATTTAACCCACGGAAGTGATTATTTGGTAAAATATATGCCATTTAGCAAGTCAGCAAAAAAAGAGTTGTTACCTGTCGCCAAGGTAGAGGATGCCGTGGTGTTTGATTATTTGGTTGTGCCCATTCTTCAAAATAAATGTGTGGGTTGCCATAATGAGAGCAAGAAAAAGGGAGGATTGTCCTTTGCAGATTCACTATCTATTGTGAAAGGGGGTAAAAATGGTGATGTTTTGATTGCCGGTAACGCCATGGAATCTGAAATGATAAAAAGGGTGCTATTGGATCCACATCATGAGGATTTTATGCCTCCTGAGGGTAAAACCCCGCTTACTGAAGAAGAAACCGCCATTTTAATGTATTGGATAGACCTTGCCGAGGCTGGGTACAGTAGCAAGGTAGGTGCCATTGAAACATCGGACGATATTTTGGACATAGCCTCTGTAATGTTGGGACTTGGGGGATATGGAAAGGGAGGAACGGTAACTTTGCCCAAAGCGGAAATAATAGGGGAAGGGGTTTTGCAAGATGTAATTGCCGAGGGATTTAAGCTTACCGAATTGGTTTTTGATTCTAATTTGTATGAAGTTGTTTTGCCACCAAAATCGGTCACCAAAAGTAATGCCGAGGCCATAAATGCCAAATTGGAAAAACTAAGATTGATGAAAGATAATATTCTGTGGCTATCCTTTGAGGACAATTTAGTAACGGACAACCAACTTAGGATTATAGGTCAGTTTGGAAATTTACAAAAACTGAAACTAAGTAATAATGCAATTACGGACAAGGGTATTTCCGATATCTCGGAGCTGCAATATTTAAGTAGTTTAAACCTGTATAGTACAGGGATAACTAAGGCAAGTCTGGAAGTCTTCTCCACCATGCCAAATCTTAAAAATGTATTTGTTTGGAATACCGCTATTTCGGAAAAAGATCTGGAAGCCTTTAGGTTAGAGGATGGTTTCCCGGAGATTGTGTCGGGCATGTAGTAGGCCATGAACCTTCGGTTTCTATACGGTCTAACCCTTCGACTCCGCCTGTCTACCGACAAGGTAGACTCAGGGTACGGCCAGCGTATCGAAATTTGAATCCTAATTTGCGCCGAAGCACAACATATAAGCATGACCCTATATAAAAGCCAAATTCATTTTGGTCTTAGTAGTATATAAAAAAACTCCCAGCGCCAGCTCCCTGGTTTCGAAGTCGCAACAAGCCCAACCCTAAAATAGGGATACGCAATATAAATGTATAGTGATAAAAATAATATCCTAATTGTGTAT
>TARA_R110000823_G_scaffold172187_2_pt1 | contig 10325 bp, 26 predicted proteins | sample TARA_R110000823 | Tara Oceans TARA_R110000823 (sample SAMEA4397722) | marine metagenome | biome: Polar Biome; feature: [DCM] deep chlorophyll maximum layer (ENVO:01000326); material: water (ENVO:00002006), including particulate matter (ENVO:01000060) such as... | depth 20 m | reverse complement strand
GCTCTTTGTCGGCCTGTTTGATTGGTAATCAACGCCATAAGGCGGGTCGGTAAACACCATGTCAGCCTTAACACCGCCCATCAACGTATCCACCGCATCAATGCTGGTGCTATCTCCGCACATCACGCGGTGATTGCCCAGCAGCCAAACGTCGCCTTCGACTGTAATTAGGTTCTCCGGCACGTCCGGCACCGCATCCTCGTCGGTCAGCCCTTCAGTTTCATCAACCAGCATATTTGCCAGCATATCGTCGCCAAAGCCAATCAGGCTCAGGTCAAAACCATCCTCGCCAAGCCCCTGCATTTCAATCTTGAGCAAATCCATATCCCACCCGGCATTCTGGGGCAGTTGATTATCCGCCAGCACATAGGCTTGCTTCTGGGCTTTGCTCCAGCCGGTCGCCGTCATGGTTGGCACTTCCTCGATGCCCAGCTTCCGCGCTGCCATGACGCGGCCATGCCCTGCGATGATCTCACCGTCCTCGTCAATCAGCACCGGGGTCGTCCATCCCCATTCTTTAATCGACGCCGCGATCTGCGCCACCTGTTCGTCGGAATGCGTCCTCGCATTTCTCGCATATGGTATCAGCGCGTCCACGCTGCGCCGTTCGATTTTATCCGCTGGCCAATCTTTCATTTTGCTTTCCATGTTTGTGTAAAAACCTCTAGCCCGCATACGCCGCCGCCGCGCTTCCCCGTTACCCTTTCGCAGCTACGTGCTGCATTGCCGCCATGAGAATACCCCGCCGCTGGTTTAGGATTTCGTCAGTTGCCCCCGCGTTGTCCGTGACTACTCGCCCGCCCTTGTATCAACGCGCCCCCGATAACCGCTTGCGGCCCGCCATTACATGTTCTCCCGTCTGTCTACTAGCCACATTGCCGCCACGATTGCGAAGATAATGCCGAACACAAATCCGCCCGTGAATATTGCTGCCTCTATCATTTCCCGCCCTCCTGCCGTGGCCATATACGGAAACCCGTATAAATTTCATTTATACGGTAAAGCGTCTTTTCGGTTAGGTCTTTCATGCCGTGGCCTCTCTGTCGGGATATCCCCATTCAAAATGAACAGGACGCCAGCCGTCTGGCGAATCCAGATCGTTGTAAGTCTGCCCTGAATAACTGGCATCATCAAAAGTCAGGTGTGGACCGTGGCCGTTATCGGGAAACTTCATCGAAACTTTCCCCTCCCACATAATCCCGCCCGCCTTGAGTTTCTTGATTTCGCATTCATTCGGGTCGCAGCATTCGTCAATTGCCCAAAACAAATCATTCAGCGACTCCGCCCAAAAGATGCCGACCGCTTGATGATCTTCGGAAAGCCTTACTCCGTATGCGCTCATGATCCATACTCCGCGTTTACCCGCGCCCATTTCTGCTGCATAGCCCCATAAAGGCTCCTAAGCGCACCGCTGTCGCGATACTCGTCCGAGTTGGCCTCTACGTCCCGCATTTTTGCTGCAAGCCGTCCCTGCGCGCTTCTAAGGGCGCTAAACACGCTTTCGTCCGGTTCCTGTCCCGGATTCCTCTCGGCCCACAGCGACAGGTCAAACGCGACACCGACTTCAGCCGCTCGGCGTCCGTGGTGTTTCATTACCTCCGACGACCATTTCCACGGGTCAACCTTATCGACTGGCGGGCCGATTGCCCGTGTTGTCGTCTCTTTCCGACCTTCTTCGAGATACTCTAGGAGCGTTGCGAAAGTAGCCCAGCCGCGCGGCTTATGACGATAGCGCATGATACGCATACCATTTTTGAGAGCCTCCGTGCTGTAATGCCGGTCGAAAATGTCCCCGATATACTGGTCTTTCATTTCGCCGTATGCCACCGGGTTGCTGTCCGGGGAGATGGGCGGGATACGGTCGGCCATGCCGCCGATAACGATTTCGAGAATGTCGATTTTCGTGGCTGTCATGCTGCTGCCTCCAAGATTGCGTGGCCTATCATTTCGGGGATTTGGGGGACGACGGCGTTTCCGAGTGCTCTAAGTCGGTCCACCCTTCTGGGAACCCCATGAGCCACTCGACCCACTGGGGGTTCAGACTTCCAGAGTTGGGGTCCGCGACCATGCTCAATGTTAGTTGCTTCCCTATTTTCTGCCGCCGCTGAATACTCGGCATTGACAGGTTGCCGCTGTCCCTGTTGTCGCTGGCATTCGGCGTGGGCCACAATCTTGCCGGAGAACCAGCGTTTGCCTCTGCTGACAGCGTCGGCGTTTTCCGCGTGTATTCCGCTGGATATCCGCCCTCTTTGACCATGTGCGCTGTCGGCGTGTGCCAGAATCCAGACACGGTCTCGTCTGTGCGGGGCGTCAACGGCACAAGCCGGAATAACGAACGGTTGGACGCTGTAACCGAGTGTCTCCAGATCAGCGAGACTGCGGTCGAGGCCCAAGGGGTTTGAAACAAAGCCAGCGACATTCTCTCCAATGACCCATCGAGGCTTAACATCGGCAATAATTCGGCACATTTCCGGCCAGAGGTCGCGGTTATCGTCTGTCCCTTTTTGTTGTCCGGCGACACTCCAGGGCTGACAGGGGAACCCTCCGCAAACAACGTCGATTGATCCAACATTTTCGCCTCTCAGGGTTTTTACGTCGTCAAAAATAGGCACGTCCGGCCAGTGTTTCGCCAGCACCTTTTGGCAATAGGCGTCTTGTTCGCAGAAGGCCACCGTCTCAAAGCCGCCTGTACGCTCAAGGCCGAGTGAGAAACCGCCGATCCCGGAAAACAAATCGAGGACTTTCATTTTCATGTCAGCGCCCTTTGTGTTTTAACAATTCTGAGATTTTCGGTAACAGCAGATTCCGCCTCGCGCCGCCATTTCTCCCGAAGCGCCGCGTCTACCCGTTCCGCGTTGGATTGCTGGGCCGAATAGTCCTGCTCCCAACCCCGGTATTTCAGCCACCGGCAGACGTGCTTCGTGTTCGTATCCGTGGCCCGGCATTGTGCGGAATATGCAAGCGCCTTGTCGATTATCAGATTAACGTCAACGCATATCGTGTGCCGCTTCCATTCGTCAAACGCCTGCTGTTTGTTCCCTGCAGGCGTTTTGTAGGGTTGCCATGATTTCCAGAAAAGCTCAAACGATCCGGGGTAGTCGGTTCGCTTGCGAACTGACAAAAGACTTTCTGTATTTTCTATATCTGTATTTTCTAAACTCTGTTCTTTATATACAGCCGCCTTTTCTGCCGGCAGGTTTTCAATCGATTGAATTTCTGCCGGCGGGCAATCCGCCATTTTGCTGTCTAATTCTTGCTGGGATTCGGTCGGTCTGTCATATACGACAGTATCCCAAACCAGCCGCCCGTTCCTGTGGCATTGTTCCCTTTTGGCGTATTTCGCGGTCTCCAATTCCTTGAACGCCGACTGGCAAACAGTCTTACCTCCGGGGCTCTGGCGCTGTAGGTCGGCCATGCTGGTGATCCACCCTTCCGGCTTGGAGAGTAGGTACGCCAGCATCCCGCGCGCTGCCCATGACAGGGCTTTATCCTGCGCCGTGGCGTTGTGCATGACGAAGAATTCAGCGTGAGCCTTGGACCGTTTAATGCTCATTGGTTGCCCCCTTTCAGTCGCGCTATCAGGGCGTCTGCGGCTGAAACTGCCCAGAATGCAGCTTGCTCCGGGTTATCTGCCCCGCCCATCATCGCCGCCATTGCCTGCCCGGCGAAGTATTCGCGGAGGCTCATTCCATGCGACTCTGGTGCGTAAACATACCCGTCGAGATCTGTCGCGTTGGGTATCGGGAACGCGCTCCCGCCGTCGTCTGGTTTATCGGTCATTGGTTGCCCCCTTCTATCGGCATCAGGGCAGCGTCCAGCAGGCCGCGCGCATAGGCAACGTGACGGCGGCTGGTGAATCCGCCAGTCTCTAATGACGCCTTTAATACTTCGTGGGGGTTGTCGTTGTGGATTGCCAATCGAGCGAGGGATTGAATGTCCTCGGCGTCTTCGGCCCCAATTGAAAATTTGGTTTCAACGGTGCGGTGGCGTTTACGGGTGTTAGTCATGGTGCCTCCTAGTGGCGTTGCGATTAGGTTAGAATGCTAGGACAAACACGGCAGCTAACCGTTGTCCCTGTCTCGCCCCTGCATTCTACGGTTTACGCCGATGGCGTGCAAGGGATATCATGCGCCGCCGCCGGTAACTGTGGGTGGCATTGACAAATCATATCTGATTCCCGCCCATGCTGGAGCCGCCCGTGATAGCTGTTCGTGCAAACATTTTCCCGTTTGCCCATGCTCGCGCGATGTTTACCGGAGGCAGCGCGTCGTCGTGGTCGTGGAATAACTTATTTCTGACCGAGGCCCATTCCGGCCATGTATCCGGCGCGAATCCGTAAGAGGCTCGGCAGGCGGCGATATGGCGCTTGTTCTTCGCGGTCTTTGCACCGAGGCCGAGCGCCTTGACTGCCCGGTAAATATGGTTTTCAACGATGCCAGTCTCCGCGACGATTTCCGCGACGTTGTGTTCTGCGGATCGCCATAGTTCGCGAAGTCTGGTGATCTGGTCGTCCGTCAGCCTGAGCGCGTCGCATTGCTTTTTGCCCCGCAGGATTTTATATTTGCTCGCATAACTGCCGACCTGCCGGACGGTCTTTCCGACATGAAACGCGATATCCTCTGTCGGGATTGAGGCGTCTGGGTAATGCTCGCGGATATATTTTTCGTCTGCCGGTGTGAATACTCGTGTCATTGTCAGTCCTCCAGGGTTTCGATTTCAACGCGGACGCCCACCACGTCGTCAACCCATTGCAAGGTCAATTTGTGGATAAGGCAGTCGTCTTCCAGCACTTCATTCGCTTGCAAGGCGTCACCAACGGCCTTGAAAAAGTTGTCTATATCGCGACGGCGCTTGTTCGGTCTGCCGAAGCTGGCGACAACCAAAACCGGGTCGGTAAAGCGCGCACAAGGCTGCTGCTTTATCGCTCGGCTGGCTTCAATCATGTATTGCGTATGAGCAGCCGTCTTGACCCGGCGCTTGCCCATACAGGCTATAATGCTGTTTAGCGACGGGGGGAACGGTAGGACAAGGCAAGCGTAGGTCATTTCGCCGCCGCCAAAAGCCGATACCTCGCCCACCGTTTATCGCCCTGCTCCACAATTTCGGTCAGGATATCGTGGCCGTCATCCCGCAGATCGCGGATACGGGCGGCAAGCCGGAAGCATCCGAACTGCTGCAAGGCGTCAAACGGCGTGAGTGATTGGCCGGATATTAGGTGACTCAGGATTTCGTTCTGCTGGCTCATATTATCCTCAAAAAAGCGGGGCCGCACTTTATTCGGCGCGGCCCCTAGTCGGGAGACAGACGCGGAACACAACCGGCCCGCTGCGGTAACTGGTGGGGGCGGCGAAGATTAGGGTCTGCCGCCTTCGGCTGGTGTGCCGTGCCCCCATAATTCTAGTCCGCGACCGGGATTTGCGATATTTTCGCCATTACCCGCATTGCAGCGGCGTAGCTGTCCGGGTCGTTCTGGAGTGATACCTCGAAGGCCATGTCGAGAATGCGCTTGCGTGTCGCTTGGCTGATTGGCTGTGTCATTCTGTCTTCTCCTGTTTTTCCATGAATGCGCGGACCTTATCGATAGTCCGTAAATGCGGCGACCGGCCCGCCCGGATTTGGAACACAAAACCCGGATCGCCTAAAGCGTCACGACCGAACACGGTGGGACTGAATCCAAACCCCGTCAGAAAGGCTTCGATTTCGTCCTGGAACTGCTGCTGTGATGTTTTCATATCCTATATATATAGGACGTTTCAAACTGTGCAACATATTTTTTATCGCTGATACATATATTTCCTATTGCATATATAGGAAACCGTCTATATATTATATTTAACAGCAACGAAGGAGACAGACAAATGGCTAACCCGAATATTTTCACAATGCCCCGCCCGCATCGCGCCGACACGGTGTTCCACGAATTCACCTGCCCGATTATGGTTGACGGCAAGCTTGTCGCTGAAATCGACATGGGCGCGGATATTACGGTCACATACGACGGACATGCTGCGTTTTTCGACTCTAACAGCGGCGCTGGCGATCCGGGGTCGGGGATGGAGTTTGAGGTGGACGCGGTGCTTTTCCAAGATTTGAACGACGACATGCACCGCTGGCATTTTGCCGACGCATACCTGACGAAACAGGCGCTTGATTACCTGCACACCGCCGACGCTTATGACAGCGTATGCGCCACCCTCCGGGAGGGCTGATTATGAGGTCGCCCGCGTTACGCCGCACGAAGCACACTATCGGGGACTGGCTCGCGCTGGTTGTGATAGCTTTCATGGGCGCAGGTTTCGGGGTTGTGTTTCTGCTCTGGATGGTGGGGGTAGGGAAATGACCGACAACATATCGCTGGACCCTACAACATATCGAATGCTGGACCGCGACCGGGGCGTGCTGAATATCCTCCGCACTAGGCTGGCGCAAATGGGCAAGGCGGATTTGTACCGCGAAGCCGAACAGGAATTTGACGAAAGGACTAAAAATGTCGATTGAAACGCTCAAGGCAGCGATTGCCGAACTGAACGCCGCCCCCAAACTCGATATCAAGGGCAAGAAATATTCCACCATCGCAACCCGCGTTGAGGTATTCCGCAACCATTTCGGTGACGAATACGGTCTGGTTACGAAAGTGCTGTCGATAGAGGACAATTTCGTGCGCGTCATGGCGTCAGTCACGCATGGCGATTATGTCGTCGCTACCGGGCTGGCCGAGGAAAACCGGCAGAACGGCGCGGTAAACAGGACTTCGGCGCTGGAGAACTGCGAGACCTCGGCTATCGGTCGGGCACTTGCTGCCTTCGGGTTGCATGGCGGCGAATACGGCAGCGCGAACGAGGTGTCAGACGCAATCGCACAACAGGAGAAATCAGGCGGCGACTTGGTGAAAACCAAACTTAAAGCAATGTCGCATAGTATCGTCAGCGAACTGCACTCCTGCACCGACAAAGACCAACTTGACGCCTATTGGCCGACCACAAAGACCGACCGCGACAATATGAAAACGCATTACCCGGAAGGATTGAAAGCGATAACAGAAGCGGCGGCGACTATGAATCGAAACCTCACCGACCCGGCAGAACAGGCCGAACGGGAAGCCATTCAGGGGGAAGGCAATGTCTAAAGACCTGTGGATGATGGAGCACGAACGTATCGGGGACGACTACCCGGAGAATATCGACCGCGCCGAGGCGGAAAGACGACTGGCGGCGCTTGGTCTGGACCCTCACAAAATACAGGACGAACTGGACGCACTTGACGAGGAGGATGGGATATGAGCGGCAAAATCGTCACAGACCACGTTTACCCGCCTATCCCGTGGCGTAACTTTGACTGGTCCGCAGAACTAGACAGCCTCACGCCAGACGGGCCGCGTGGTTGGGGCGAGACGGAAGCGGCTGCTATTGCAGATTTGAACGAGCAACTGGAGGACTACCATGGCTGACTACGACAATCGGAATACCGGAATTTTGTTTAAAAATGACAAAGAGGGCAACGAAAAAAGGCCGGATTATACCGGGAAATTCACCGACGCCGACAACAAGGAGTGGCGACTGGCCGCTTGGGTAAAGCAGGGGCAGAAGGGCAAATTCTTGTCTCTCAGAGTATCCGAAGACCAGAGCGCCGACCAGAAGCGGGACGATACCCCCGCGGGCGGTGGGTCTGTGGACCTTGACGAGGTGCCCTTTTAAGGGGATTAACCATGAAGCCAATCCCAATCCGAGACGCCAAGGATATCCGCTGGCTCGTTGATTTCCTGACTGTGGCAATCAAAGACAGGCCGCAGCAGGTAACAGTCTGCGAGTTGAAACGGTCGGTCGAGCAGAACTCTCTGACCCATAAATACTATGCGGAAATTGCGGCGTCTCGGGAGGATATGACTGTCAACCAGGTACGGGCAGAATGCAAAATGATATTCGGCGTGCCAATCCTGCGGGCGAATAACGAGAAATTCCGCGAGACATACGACCGGGTGTTAAAGCCGCTCCCGTATGAAACGAAACTAGAGTTTATCGAGCGGACGGAATTGCCCATAACCAGCCTCATGTCGGTGAAGCAAATGAGCCAGTACATTGACGATATGCTGAAGCATTTTAGGGAACGCGGCGTTTATCTGACGCTGCCAGAGGAAGGGTTTGCGCGATGACCCTAATACCCAAGACAACCGCAGTCCGGGACGAGGCATACCGTAGATACCTCCACGAGCATCCCTGCCGCCGCTGTGGGGCCATGCCTTGCCAAGCCGCGCACTTGGGGCACTCGACAACCTCACGCAAGCCAGGGGACGATCTATGCGTCTCTCTGTGCCCTCGGTGCCATTCCGAGATGGATACGGCTATGGAGGGGAAAGAACGCTGGTGGGTAACTCAGGTCGTAATTCCCGAAGAACGGGAGAGATATCACATATGGAAAGGTGGAATATGAGATCCGCGCTAATTGCCGCCCTGCTGATCCTTGCATCCCTCCTACCCGTAACCGAATAACAAGGGGATACGCCATGCCAGAAATGACAGCATCGCAGCGCCGACGACTGGATCGAGATCAAGAGATCGCCGCCGACTATCTGGCCGATATGTCGCCAGCGGCAATCATGGAAAAGCACGGCGTTGCAAGGCAGACGATCTATAGCGCGCTCGCACGCCAGAACGTGACATTGCGGCCTGTCGGCAAGAGACAACGGACTTTGAACACCACAGACGAGGGAGAAACCGGAATGACCTACACGGAACTGCTGAAACGCGCCGAAGCCGCAGAGGCCGATGCCGCCAAGCTGCGGGGGCTGTTGAGGGAGGCAAAGCATTATGCATGGCAAGATTGTTCAGTAGGTGGCGACGATCTAGTCGCCCGAATCAAAGCAGCACTAGGAGACGACGATGGATGAGCAGGAAGCCGTCGCGCGGGCGGAAATAGAGGTCGTCATGCAAGCCCATTGCTGCCCAAATGGGTGCTTTAGGTCAACGCAGTGCGTTAAGGCGCTTAACGGCGGTCCAGAGAAAGCCCAAGCCGCCATAGAGGCGCTGGACAGGCATCGGGAGGGAAAGTGATGGAATGGCAACCGATTGAGACAGCTCCGAAAGACAAAACGCAAGTCCTTGTTTGGCGGCAGTATGAATATTCATACGACCACCTACTTTTTGGGATCGACTGGTTTGAAGGGGGAGAGTGGCAGAAGAGCCGAAAATACATGCAACCTACCCACTGGATGCCCCTGCCCGAACCGCCGAAGGAATAAACCGCCCCGCCATGGGGATTGACGGGGCGGTATCACGGCCATCGCGGGGTTGGAAGCGTCAGCCGGGATTTTTCCGAGCCGCCATGACAGCCGGGACAATCTTTTCAGCCGACCTGCCGACGACATAGCCGCCAAGACCGATCTTGATAAGGTCATAGATCGACAGGTATTCGGCTTCCGTCATGCCTTCGGCGGCGTATCCGAGCCACCGCGCAACGACCAGCCCGACAAAAACCAGCATTGTGATCGGTCGCCAGTTTGCCGCGAGCCAGTGTTTTGACGACGCCTCGGTATTGATGATCGACGCCGCTGCTTTCTCGATATCGGCGCTGTGCTGGACGAGCGCACGGGAAAACTCTTGCTCGATCTGCTGGCGTTTTGTTTCCTCAGCGGGATCGGGGAACAGACTTTTGGCAATCTGACTGCCAATACCACCGAGAAGGGGGAGAAGTGCTGCTAACATTTTAATAACTCCATATCGTAGGTCGAGGTGCCTCGTCCGGTGTCAGCGTGTCGAGGTGGATAAACCGCCCCACGCCCTTCTGCTGAATACCAATACCGCTATAGACACCCGTAGACAGGGCAAGGAGAGCGTGGGCGTCTTTCCGGGATACAGACACGTCTACGGCCTTACCGCTCGTGTGAGGGCCGTCCATGCCCGTGCTAGACACCTTCGTGTTATACTCCGGGCAGCGATAGCCGCTGGTGATGGTCATGGGTTTGCCGTATGCCGTGCGGGTCGCCTGTAGCAGTGCCATGAAGGCCGGGGCCATATCCGCCTTGCCGCAACCGCAATTACAGCGGAACTCGTATTCGTGGAAATTCGGGTAATCGTCCCAGTCAGTCGTCATCTGAGAGATTCCGAATCCACATAATACCAATGGCGACAAGCGCCGCGCATATCAGGATTGTTGCAAAACTAGCCATTATTCCTCAACCTCCTCACGCAGCCCGGATTTCCTCGGCAGCGATTAACGTGTCCTCGTCGCCGGGGTATTCGTGCCGGACTTCACCGTCGCCTATAACAGCAATCATGGGGATTGATCTACCTAAACCGTCGTCAGTTGGGATAATCGTCGTGATCCTGATC
>TARA_R110000823_G_scaffold2744_1_pt1 | contig 10355 bp, 3 predicted proteins | sample TARA_R110000823 | Tara Oceans TARA_R110000823 (sample SAMEA4397722) | marine metagenome | biome: Polar Biome; feature: [DCM] deep chlorophyll maximum layer (ENVO:01000326); material: water (ENVO:00002006), including particulate matter (ENVO:01000060) such as... | depth 20 m | reverse complement strand
CTCCTGCTCCTGCTGGTCCTCCTGCTCCTGCTGGTCCTCCTGTTGCTCCTCCTACGGCTTTTGATTCCGATGTATATCCCGGTTTTGGTGGCCCGAGTGTTGCTCCTCCTGTTTCTCCTGCTGTTGTTCCTGCTGGTGGTTCTGCTGTTGTTCCTGCTGGTGGTTCTGATCCTCTTGTGGACGAACTTCGACGACGAGAAGAACTTGTTGCACCAACTAAAGTAGCTCCCGTTCCGAGTCTTTCTTCGCTCATCACTAAATTTGATAAGGCGACCTATGACCCCTCAGGGACTCAGAAAAAGATTATAGGGGATTTAGAGACACAGCTTAAAGACGTTGAGGCTAATCTACCTGTTCCGAAAGGGATGAACGATATTCGAGATAGGTTGACGAAGAGGCTATCTGCCCTTGAGAACAGCGGACTCCCATTTATGACTGCCGCCGCTGCTGCAATAAAGGGTAACCAGCCAACTCTTGTTGCCTTTACCAATGCCATGATTGGTTACACGGCGGGGGACGAGAAGGTAAAGAGTCAAGGGCTGAAGATCATGGGCGATATTGTTGATCTTGATGTGAACATTAAAACTCTTGAGGCGAAGCAGATGGATTCCGAGATGAAGGCTCGGAACGCTCTTATTGGTGCGCGTCAGGCAGAGCAAAAAGGCAATACAGAAAGGTCTCAGGCTTTGGTGCAGATGGCCGCAAAGGAACAAGACAGTCTAAGGAAGAATCAAAACGCTATTGCAAAGTCGAAAGACGCTGCGAAGGCGCGTGAAGTTCAGCTTATCGCCGCAACCTTTAAGACTAAGCAGGAGCAAAAACAGTTTTCTGACGTCGTAGCTGCGTTCAAGAAAGATAATCCGGGTGCTTCTGATCTCGATGCTTTTACTGAGGCGTTTCGGATAATGAAGCCCCGAACGACCGATAACGCGTCAAGAAGCTATGGTCTAAAGACGGACAATGAGGCTGATAAGTGGTTCAAAGATGGATATAAGGAGGCATTTGACCGTTATAGAAGAAAAAATAAAGGGAGCAAATTAACTTATACGTCCCCGTATGATAAGGATGTGATTGATTTTGCTAAGGAAAATAACCTGCTGCCATCAAACACTGATGTTCAAGCCAAAATTTTATCTAGATTTAAATCTAGTGGGACCGGGACCGTCACCGGAAACGTAAACTTTACACTTAACCCGTCACCGGCTCCTAAGTAATGGGTGGGATCACCATAGAGGGTATTGGTGAGGTAGAGGTAGGTGATGATTTTTTCACCCTAGACCCCGCTGGTCAGCAAGAATACGCAAACGAAATTGCAAGGCAAATATCCTCAGGCAAAACATCTGCTGGCACATTTGCAACAGCCCAGCCCGACGAAGGCACTTCCATTGGTGGTTTCGGTGATGCGCTATCTGGCATCGCGACTGGATTTACGACGATGGTGCCTCTGGCTGTCGAAGGCGCTGGTGCTTTAGCATACTCTGCTGGACTAACCGATGATCTGAACAATTCTTTTGTGCGCTGGGGACGTCAATCTCAAAAAGAGGTAAGGGATTTCTTCGGCGGAGACTCAAGGTCTCATGCATACGGATTCGGTAACGCTCTCGGCTCGTTTGCCTCCTTCTTTATTCCGGGGTTGGGGGCGGCAGGTTTGGCAGCTAAAGGGTTGAGCCTTGGTGCTAAAGGAGCCGTTGGCGCTCAGAGAGCACTTAATCTCGCCGCGAAAACCACAAAGATAGGCGGGACAGGTGGATTAGCTGTTGGCGCTGGTGCTGGCGAACAGGCAGAGAGAATACTCAATATTGCCGAGACTATGGAGGGGAAGTATCCAGCAGCAACAGAAAACCTCAAGTTAGCAATCCTTACTGGTGGTGCTGTTGGCCTCACAGAACTTGCCCCCGTAGCTCTGGCTGGCAGATTCGCCTCTGCTTTGGTTTCAAGGGGTCTGCCGAAAAGTTTGGGGAAAGATGTTACTAATAAAATTCTGGCAAATGTGGCCCAATTGGCAACAAGGACAGCCCCCCGGCGTGTTGCTAGTGTCGGTTTGGCTGAGGGCGGTCAAGAGGCACTTGCTGGCTACCTCCAAGACCTGACAGAGAGGGGCCTTTACAACCCTGATCTTGAGATCGGACAATCGGCAGCCGCTGATTTTGGATATGGTGGCTCTGCTGGTGCTTTCTTCCAGACGGGCATTGAGCTTGTTTTAGGTAGACGGAACAGGGGCAGACCTCCTCCTACCAATCAGCAAGAGGCTGAACAGGAACAGATTGAAAGGGAGGCCGCTGAAGCCGCCGCCGCAGCGGGCGAGTCTACAGACCCCCTAGCGCTACCGGCTCCAGAGCCACAGTTGCTTCTGCCCGATCTTTCCGGGAGGCAGACTCCGCTCGTTCCCCCGGAGGCAAATGTTCCTGAGTTGGTCAACCAGACTGTTGGCGAGATAGGCGCAGACCTGCCCCTCTCCTTCAACAACGGTTCTGTAGTTGTTACGGACGACGCCGGAACTCCCGACTCTTATAACGTCACTCAAAACGATGAGGGCATCTTCGTCACGTCTAAGCAGGGCACGAGGGTTTCACCTAACTTCTCGTCTCCAGAGCAAGCCTCTGAGTTTAAAGATGGTCTCAACGTCTCGGTCAACGAGATGCTTGTCCAGCAAGACGAAATTGAGACGGAGCGACAGGCGAAGGAGGCAGTGCAGAGAGCTAAACTTGAGGAAACTTCCGCGACCTTGGACGCTGCGAGAGCGACCATATCTTCACCGTCCATTGATTTTTCCTCTGTTCCGGGAGACGCGGCTCAAGCGATAAATGTTAAGCGGGGACAGACTGGACGCAATGCGCTTAACGCTGAAGACACAGTGACCCTTGAGGAACTAAGCGATAACAATGTTTCTCAAGAAATAATTGACGGACTATTGCCGGTATCTCAACCGGCTACTGCCGGGGACGTGCGCTCCTCCGCTGCTTCCAAAAACATTTTAGTTGAAGACGCTGGGTTTGAGCGCTTTGCTCGTAGAAATACCGGCTCTGCAAACATAGATAGAATGTCACCTACCCAGCTTGGCTACATGATCGACGCCATCGAAGGATTGCCCGCGATCCCCGGCGAAACTGCACAGGCACTGCCAGTTATCCAAGCTCCTGAGTTTACGGGTCCTCAGTACAACGCGACCATCGCCCTCGCCAATCGCAAGGGCGAAGAAGGCGTCCTCAAGTCTGAGATTTCCAAGAACATCGACATGAAGCGTGGCTCCCCCACCGAGTCTCTCATAGACTCCGGGGTTAGCAGGGGAGACCTCATACCTCACCCGACAAAGAAGAACAGGTGGGTGAGTCGGCGGTTCTATGAGGAGAATCGTAATAGAGATTCCTCTCCGCTAGAGAGGGGAGAGCAGATAGAGGCAGAGGCCCGTGCTGCCGAAGAGGCGGCTCAGGTTCCAGAGGTGGCGCTGCCAGCCAGAGAGACCCTCGGCCCCGGCATTGTAGTGGAAACCACAAGAGAAGAGGGCGACACGCGCTCTATTCCTGAGCGTAGCAGAGCCTTCCAAGAACGCCTTGGAGAGGTCAGGCCGACGCCTGAGGCCATGTCTAGGCGAGATGAGATACAGCAATCCCTCACTGATGAGCTTAACAGGTTCGCTGCCAGCCCTGCTGGTAAGGCGGCAAAACTGGATGCTAGTAAGATCAGCGTTCAGATTGTTGACTCAGTAACGACTGAGGCGGGGAAAAGGGCAGAAGGCCAATTACTCTCTGATGCCGACAGCGGTAAGGTAATTATCCAACTTGCTTTGGATGTGGCTCAAGAGGGCGCAGCGACCGACGCACAAGTTAAAAATAACCTCAGAGATGTCTTTAATCACGAAGTGGTACACGCTCTAAAAGCGTTGGGAGTTATCAACGAAGCTGATATGGCATCACTCGTTAAATACTCAAAGAACGCTCGTATAAAAGGCTCGAAGAAAACGATTTATCAAGAGATCGTAGAGGGCTATACGGAAGAGAATGTCGGAAGCCAACTCTCCAAAGAAGAGATTGAAGAAGAGGCGGTTGCCGATGCTTTCCGTTACTGGGCTGCTGGTCAACTCAAGGTCACAGGTAAGCCAAGAAATATATTCGACCGCATTGTGCGCTTCTTCCGCAGCATTGGCTCTGGCCTAAGCAACGCGCAAATAACATCTGCCGAGCAAGTATTTGGAAATCTTAGAGCGCCGCCAGTGCAGAGGTCCACTACTGTTCCCGCCGCAAACAGAGAGGCCGCAGCACAGGCTGATCAAAGAGCGAGGGAGAGGGGTGAATCTGTAGGCGATGCTCCCAGTGATGCTTACGACACTAAATACTCTCTATACCCCGCACAGTTGGATGCCCTCGCGGCCAAAATTGCGGGCGTAGAGAACAAGGTAGAGGAGATTGGCGGTCAAAAAGTAATTCGCAAATTCAGAGTAACCGATTTGCCTGATTACATAAAATTTAAAATGAGAGGGGGCCAAAAACTAACCAAGGCAGAACAGGACGCCATTAAGAGGCAGAGGGCCGTAATTAACGGTAAGTATTCCCTCGCGAGAAAACCCATTGACCCCAAGGACCCAGTGTTCACCTCGCGTAATTCAAAGCACGATAACGCAGAAGTAGCGGGTAAGAGCCTTCCCCTGAGAGGTAAAGCCCGACGTCTGTCTGTCCTTGATATTTTGTACAACGAAAATCTTTTGCCTCGCACGGGTAGTAGCACTGGGTACGTTGCCCGACTGTTGCAAGAGAGGGCGAGAAAGGTTTTGGGCGGCAAGCCGATAAATATCGAGTCGGACACAAGCAAGGATGGGTTGCTTTCTGATGTGTTTGCTGCCGAGGCCATTGCCGCTCTTGAAGAGACAGGCAACGCGGCGACTTGGTACAGCGAGAAGGTTACTGAAGCTATAGACGTGGCGTCCCAGTTGTATCCCGAGATAGCGACTGATGCTGATGCCCGCTTTGCTTTTCTGGCAGCCCTTTCGGTAACAAGCCAAAACACTCCGGTTATGGAGAACTCGGTCTACACATCCGAGGTGTACGAGTATTTCCGTGAAAACCAACGCTTCCCTGAGAGTTTCTCGAAGGGTAAGCACGGCAAATCTATGGCGAGTAACTTTGTTCTTTTGAACGCACTATTGGATGAAATGGGGCCAGCAGGAGTTCGGACCTTCTTTGATCAACAGTTTACAGTTAAGCAGTTAGAGAATGCTGGGTTCAAACCGCCGAGTGGCGAGAATGTAGACACCGTTGTTTACGGGTCTTTTCTGCTTGGTCCGAAGATTGGTCAGGGCTTTTATCAGAACCTGAACGGCAACTTCTCTCCAGTCACCATCGATATGTGGCTGATGCGGACGGTAGGCCGTGTGACCGGGCGTATAATTGGCAAGCCTGAGATTTTAGAGAAACAAGCAGATCGTCTCCTCAAAGGTCTATTGGCTGACCCGGACAAGAGGGGAGACAACTTCCGAATTTCTGTTATTAGAGACGCTCAGATTGATGGGAATGTTGATGCTCTTGTCGAGGTAGCCAACGAGTTTCGTCTTGAGCATGATCGTATTTTTGCCACCCCCGAGGTGCAAGCGTTATTCCGTGCGAAAAAATACAATAAGCCGGAGTGGGCTAAAGCTGCCGAAGCAATCATAACGCAGCAGAACAAGCCTCAGGACTCGCCGTCTGGCGGTAACTTCCGAAATGGTGTCCGTCGCATCATGGAAAAGACGCGCAAGAAGATGGCCGACAGTGGTTACGACGTGACCAATGCGGACCTACAGGCAATCCTTTGGTACCCAGAGAAGAACCTGTACAAGAAACTTGGTGTTCGCACCAAGGCAAACCTGAACATCGACTACGCTCAGGCTTTTAGTAAAATCATTAACGATAGGAGTGAGGCGGATGCCCAAGGAAATGTTTTACAGCCCGTGGGGAGAGGGGTCGGAACAGACGCCGTCGATGTCCAAGGAAGACTACCAGACGATGGCATCGCGACTGGCGAAATTATCTCCGATAACTCCCAAGACGGAAGAAAATTCAGTCTCCCCAGAGAAGTAATTGAGGAGAGAGAGGCTAGGATCAAGTACGACGAAAGCCTTGGCGTCCCTGCCGATGCATACACAGCGACACCTCTCTCTAAGATTGCGGGACCCAGCACTCAAAGCCCAAGCGGTGCTCACAGAATTGTTATTAATAACCGAGGTTTGAACGTCTATTTTCCTCTCGGCTTTGATAAATTCAGTGATCGCAGAAACAAGTCTTTCGGTTTCGGTGCTCGTCACGTTACAGCCCGGAAACATAATGCAGATGTTCCATTAAGAACTAACGGGCTTTACAAAAACATCACTGACCTCGCGGCTGCCGCTCTAAATAGCTACTGGCCGGTCAGAAACAATCCCGCAGAAGGCGGCTTTACAGTAACTGAGCAAAAGGGTCCTTATGGAAACCCCATGACTCGGATGGAATGGCGCACTGATACTTTCGGGTACCCTGCTGTCCTGATTTTTGACAGTCATCTTCTTGGCGACGTAATGCCTTCTGTTGCAGAAGAGTTTGCCAACGTGCGCGTTGCTTACTTGCGTAACGGTTTTGTTGGGGCCTCCGATGGTAAGGGTGATAACCCGGTTCCTCAGCCAGCAGTGTCGGTTAAAGAGCGTTCTCCTCTGATTAAATTCGCAGTCGAAAGAGGGATGTCTGATGTCGTTGTTCCAGAGAAAAGAGCGCAGCTAAAGAGAGACACCCTTAGGCTTAAAGCTAAATACAGCCTAAAGCGCAGTGAGGAAAACCTCACACCAGACCAGAAAAAAATACTCAACGACAGAGTTAGCAGTTCACCGAATCAGACATTCTTCGAACGGATAATGGAATCTTTTGACCTGACCGATCCAAGCAAACGGTCGGTGGCGTTACGCATAAGGCGTCAAGTGCTTGATAATTACGCTGGCATTCGAGCTATGGGTAAGAGAGCGCAGGAAGTAGCCGAGTTAACTGCCGAGGCTCAGGTTAATTCAGCTATCGGGCAGCTTGAAAGAAAGCGTGGAGTTGTTGCCGCTGCCTTAAACATAGGTCCTCTTGTTCGGTTTGGTGGGCAAGTCTCAGCTATAAACGAGAATATCGTCGAAAACCTTCAGAATGACGAGGCCCGCGCTCAGTTTCAGGAGGCGTTCGAGCGCCTACAGAGGGAGACACAATACACGGAAACAGACCCCCTTACCGGGGAACAGACCGTAATCCGCTACGAAAGCACTGCTGATCTAAAGGGGCTGGCCGAAATCCTTTCGGAAATTGACCAGCAAAACGAGTGGGCAGCGTTTGTATTATACGCCGCATCTAGACGAGCAAATAGACTTGCTGGGGAGAACAGGGAAAAGACGTTTACTCCCGCCGAGATCGAAGAAGGTCTCAGGATAGGGTCGGATAAACCCGCTATTGCTCGGGCATACAGAAACTATCAACTTTGGAACGCTTCGCTTGTTCTTATGATGAAGGACACCGGGGTGATATCTGAGGATGCCGCTCAGTTGTGGATCGACAACGCGGACTACCTTCCCTTCTACCGGCAGTCGTTTGATAACGAAGGTGTCATTTTCGAGACTTCCGGGGTCGATGTTCAGGAGGGCGCGTCCGGGGAGATGAATTTCAAAGCAGATATGAACTCTCCAATCAACAATATGTTGCCCAACCTTTTCAATATCAAGGCTCCGAAGGAACTGAAGGGAGGCAAGCCCTACTACTTTGTTATGGTTAACGATGTTGCTGACGGGAAGTCTTACGAATCATATGATGCGGCTCAGGATCGCCTTAAACAGTTAAAACAGCTTAACGGCAATGACGTAAAACTTAGGGTAAACAAATCTAATCAAAAGATTGACAACCCAATAGATAACATTCTTCGGAATTTAGATGCGGGGGTTACGTCTGCCCTAACGAATGTCGTCGCCGCTCGTGCCGTGCGCGACCTGCAAAGGCTTGGTCTTGCCAAGAGGCAACAGGCCGTAGACAGAAATTCTCCAAATCCAGACCTAGTTGGGGTCAGGGTTAATGGGGAAACTAAATATTACGAGGTTCAAGACCACCTTCTGCTTGCCACGATGGGCGCAACTGGAAATCACCAGTCTATGGCGCTTGATGTACTAGCCACTCCTGCAAACCTTCTTCGTGAGCTAATCACCAAAGACCCCGGCTTTATGGCGGCCAACATGCTCCGAGATTCTTTGTCTGCGTGGGTGACCTCAGGCATAACAGACATACCCGGACCCGGAACTTTCGGCGGGTTCGTTAAGACAATAACTAAAGACCCCAGCGCTCAGGCGCTTGAGGCCTCCGGCGTGGTCGGTGGCTACGATGCAAAGCAGGACAAAGACGCCGTAAAACTGTTCAGGAAAATGAACCGTGCAAAGCAAAGGGGTGGGTTGAACCCGATAACTTGGTGGAACAAGTGGGACGACCTGTCTTTGGCTTCTGACACAGCTACTAGAGTCGCTGTTTTCGAAAAGGTTTTGGCCCTCACCAACGGAAATATAGCTGCTGCGAATACCGAAGCCCTCGATGTTATCAACTTTAGCAGAAAAGGCGCATCGAATATCGTGAGGATGTTGACGGCTGTTGTCCCCTTCCTTAACGCCCGTGTTCAGGGTCTCGATGTTCTGTACCGGAGTGGCACCCGAGGAGATGTGGGCACCACAACTACAATGACGAAGTCCCAGAGGCAGCGGCGCTTCTACATGAGGGCATTGACAATTGTTGGCTTGTCAGCAGCTTACGCTATGGCTTCTGCGGGTGACGATGACAACGAGTGGTACAAAAACGCCACTGAGGTAGACAAGGATAATTATTGGATCATCCCCCCGACTTGGTTTGGCCTTGATGTGGATTCAAGCATCCCCGCTCTTCGGATTCCGATTCCATTCGAAGTCGGTGTTCTCTTTAAGGTTATTCCTGAGAGAATAGTTAGAACAGTGCGAGATCAGGTTGGGGTGTCAGATAACATAGAAGCGGCGATGCGGCACATTATGGGTACGTTCGCAATCAACCCTGTGCCCCAAGCCTTCCTCCCGGCTCTGGAGTCGGTAGCGAATTACAATACATTCACTGGCCGTAACATAGTTACTTATTGGGACGAGAAACTTGAGCCGGAAGAAGCTAGTCCTGATTTTGTCGCACCCTTCGCCATAGAGCTTTCAAGAGAGCTTAGGGAGCAGTTCAACATAGATTTTGAGGCTAAGAAAATAGACCACCTGTTCCGAGGCTACACCGGAACGCTCGGTTCCTACGCCTTAATGGCTGCCGATGGTGTCATGAGATCAGCAGCGGGTATGCCTGAACGTCCGACAAGAAGACTTGATCAATACCCTGTATTGGGCAGGTTCATTCAAGAACAGCAGGGGACGGGTCCCGTCGCATCCTTCTACGATGTCTACAATGAGGTCCAACAGTACGCCAATCAAATGAGCAGATATGAAAAACAAGGTAGGCTCAATGAGATGGACAAGTACTACGAGCAAAGGAGAGGCATCCCCGGAGTAAAAGATTACGTTGGTGATTTGGCTAAGGAACTCTCTGAAATGAGGAACTTACGGAACATGGTTTCTAGAGACCCCGTCATGTCTACTGACGAGAAGGCAGAAAACCTTGAAAGAATACAAGAAGACATGAACTCACTTGTTTCTGAAATCCTTAAAGACAAGCAGAGCATAATTCGGAGGACTGATTAGTGGACATTGAGCGGCTAAGGCTTGAGCTTGAGGACGACGAGGGGGTCAAGTACGAATTATATAACGACCACCTCGGTTATTTAACTTTTGGGGTCGGGCATTTGGTGAAAAAAGATGACCCTGAGCATGGAATGCCTGTCGGAACTCCAGTTGACGAAAGCAGAGTTTCCGAGGCATTTGAGCAAGACATAGACACAGTGATGGATGATTGCTGTAAATTATATGTTGACTTCAATGACCTGCCAGAAGAGGCTCAAAGAATCATAGCAAATATGATGTTTAATCTTGGCTATCCAAGGCTTAGTGCGTTTAAGGGTATGAGGTCTGGTGTTGATGCCAGAGACTGGGAGAGGGCTGCCGACGAAATGGTCGATAGCCGCTGGTATAATCAGGTTCCCAACCGGGCAGAGCGGCTGGTTACCAGAATGAGAAACATAGGATAATAAGGAGATACAATATGAAATGGATTATGAATCGTATGGTCGAACCTTCTAGCTACGCCGCAGCCGGTGGCGCTATCGTTGGTATCGGCGTGCTTGTGAGCCAGCCAATTGTTATTTTGGTCGGCGTAGTCGGTGGCGCGGTTGGGTTTGTGCTGAAGGAAAAAGGCATCATCTGATGCTCAAAATCTATCTGTTGATAGTGGTTC
>TARA_R110000823_G_scaffold136040_3_pt1 | contig 10360 bp, 18 predicted proteins | sample TARA_R110000823 | Tara Oceans TARA_R110000823 (sample SAMEA4397722) | marine metagenome | biome: Polar Biome; feature: [DCM] deep chlorophyll maximum layer (ENVO:01000326); material: water (ENVO:00002006), including particulate matter (ENVO:01000060) such as... | depth 20 m | reverse complement strand
TTCTTTTTTAAAAGAATAGTTCAAATCCAATAACAGCGCCAACGTTATCGGTTTCTATTAGAGGCGCAATAAACAGGTTCTTATAAGTCGCCCTTGCGTAAGGCACTATTGCCGCATAATCATATCCCGTCACTGCACCAATTTCGAAACCAATTTCCCCTGACTCGTATCGTTTCCCTACATATGTGCTTATGCGGCTTTCTGAATTATAATACATTCCTGCAATGGTATTATTGTTGTTATATCTGATATGTGGGTGTGTTTCGTTATAGTTGTTGGAAGAGCCTAAATGCAAACTCAGTGCTAGGCTTATTGTAATTGCATCCATTAATAGTAATCCTTTGTTATTATTGACATAGTATATTTCTGACAGATTGGAAATCTATTAGAGTTAAATCAAATTTTTGATTGTTATCTTGTAAATTTAATTGGTCAGCACTTAATTTGAAATTTTCCAATAATTCGTCCACAACAATTTCTTTAAATTCGTTAAAGAAATGATTGAAGTTGTAGTTTAACACATCCAACATCTCAATGTACATTTTTTCTTTATCGTTTGCTGACAGTTCAGTAATACGCTTAACTTCTGCAACAATCTTTTTAATTCTGGTATCATGGTCCGATTCGAGATCATAACTTTCGTCTATCCATCGATCAAACGTTTTGAACCCATAACTTTTTAAATACGCCAAATTACCAGGAGCTGCACATAGAATGAAGGGCCGGCTCGCCACAATAGGTTTAAAGATTTTTTCTGTTAAGTGCAGTTTGTCGTAATAAAAAACAGTTTCGGTAACGATATGAAAAAAACTAGATTGCCACATCTCATATACACCATGATCAAAATCTGCACTCATTTGCCCTAATCCCTGTTCCGTATCTATAGTCAGATTATCTGTTAACGGAGTTATGTTTTTGTAGATTAACTTTTTTGCATATTTGCTTAATTTAGAATCAAAATTAAACAATTCTTGTTTCACTGTAGAATTTGCATCGCTGAAAAGATGCAGACTAACACTACCTTTGTCAATCAGATTGTTTTCTATTAACTCTGCAACCAAAGTTAATCGGTAACTTCTATCATTGGTACACAAATGATTCATAGCTAAAAAATCATTTTTTATCGGGTGATTGATATGTTTAAAATATTTCACATCACTAAACCAATAAGTGCACAACAACCCGTGAAAAAAATAATAAAAATCAACGAAATTATAGGTTGCACATAATTCTGTTTTATATTCCGATATTTCGCTATTTCCAAACATGCAAACATTATCCGGTCTGACTGTTGGTTTTGATATGTTTTCGATTAGTTCGTGAATATTTTTTTCTAACAACGGTTCTTGATCATAAAATAGACAAATTTTTAAATCTTTAGGTATTACAGTAGTGTCGTTGTATGCATTAATCATGCAAGAATCGTAATCGGTTCTACCAAACGGATAGAAAAATCCAACCTCCATCTTGATAGGTTTAAATAGTAGAGTGTATAATACGTAATAAAAATTATTCAAGGAAATCATTATAATGAATCAAATCAAAAGAGAAAAAATCGGTTTTGTAGGTATCGGTAAATTGGGCCTCGACTGTGCAGAAGTTATGGCAGAAAAACACGACGTCTGGGGCTATGATATTTACCCGAGAACAAGTAACAGTGTAACAGTTTGTGGTATTGAAGAACTTTGCGAAAACGCAGAATGGATCTTTATCGCTGTGCCTACCCCACACGAGCAAGGGTATGATGGCTCAGTTCCATCGAGTCATATGACTCCAAAAGATTTTGGACACGATGCTGTAATCGATGCAATTAACAAAGTTAACCAATTTGCAAAAACCAGCAAAAAAGTTGTGTTAATTTCAACTGTGCTACCTGGAACAACTCGTAATAAGTTTATCCCGTTACTGGACAAAAAGCATCAATTCTGTTATAACCCATATTTGATCGCAATGGGATCAGTTAAATGGGACATGGCCAACCCAGAGATGGTTATTGTTGGAACAGAAGACGGTAGCTTAACTGGTGTTGCTGGCGAACTTATCGGCTTGTACAAAACTATCATGAATAACGATCCGCGTTACGAAGTTGGTACATGGGATGAATGCGAAGCGATTAAGATTTTCTACAATACCTACATCAGTGCTAAAGTTGGTATCGTTAACATGATTCAAGACTTTGCAATGAAGATCGGCAATATCAACGTCGATGTCGTGACCAATGCACTCGCTCGAAGTACTATGCGGTTACAGGGACCAAAGTACATGACAGCGGGCATGGGCGATGCAGGTGCTTGCCATCCGCGTGATAACATCGCACTACGTTGGTTAGCTGAACACTATGATGTGGGTTACGATTTGTTTGACACTATTATGCATGCTCGTGAAATCCAAGCAAAGAATTTGGCATTGTTCTTGGTAGAGCAGGCAAAAGAACATAATTTGCCTGTTGTTATTCACGGTAAAGCATACAAGCCGGATGTTGAATACTGTATCGGTAGTTACTCAACATTGGTCGGTCATTATGTTAAAGAAGCAGGACTAACTGTGCATTATGTTGACCCGTTGGCAGATGATCCAACTGACGTTGTTGCGGAAGTAGCGGGGCCTGCTGTTTATCTTTGGGCACATAATAGAAAAATTACTTACGAATACACAGGCGAACAAAAAGATACAGAAGCCTACTGTACGATTGCAGGCGGTAGCATTATTGTTGACCCGTGGCGCAAGCTCGCTAGCACTAGTGCAGTTAAAGTAATACATTATGGAAATACACGCCATCAATAAATTCCACATTGACTGCTTTTGGGATTGCGAATATCAAAATTTAAAATACACTCGGGAAGCATTCAATGATCCCGAGTGTTTAGCTAAATGGACCACTATGGGATATACTGGTCCATTTACTGGACACATGTGTGATATGCGTGATCCGCAACCTTCGTGGAATAATAAATTTTTAGAGATCTTTGCTGACCGTGGCTATCGAGATATTGGCACAAGCTACTACAGAATGGACACCGGAGTAGTGTTGCCTTTGCATGGAGATTTGTACAAAAAATACATCGAGCTGTTCAATCTCAAAGGCCAAGAGCATACTATTAAACGAACGATTGTATTTTTAGAAAATTGGAGTTCGGGCCATTATTTTGAAGGCAACGGCGTATCGTATGCAAATTGGCATGCAGGCGATGCATTCGAGTGGACATATGATACTCCGCATATGGCCGCAAACATAGGCAAACTTCCCAGATACACACTACAAATTACGGGCCACATTTAATGTTAAAAAGTTCCAACGAATGGGATACACTCAAAGAGATCGTCGTGGGCAAAGCAGACTTTGCCAATTGGCCTACTAACGATCCGGTATTTGCAAAAGAAAGCGAAAAAACTTCATGGAAAGAAACACCGGTCCCTAACGGTGCTGTGCCACAACAAATTATCGACGAATCTAATGAAGATTTAGAAGCATTATGCGAGGCGTTACGTAAGGAAAATGTTCTAGTACATCGCCCTGACGACATGAACTTTCAAGAGCTAGGTGGCATGTATAATTATTGTCCCAGGGATAGATTAATTGTTGCAGACGATGCTATCATTGATTGTAACATGATGTATCCTTGTCGCAATATGGAAATAGATGCATTGCCAATGGCAACCGGTCCGGCAACAAAAATACACACAATGCCCAGAGATCAAGGTATGATATTAGATGCTGCCAACGTTGCTAGATTAGGGAACGATTGGTTGTATTTGCTTAGTGCTAGCGGTAATATGGCAGCATATGAATGGTTATGCGAACAGTTACCAAATAAAAACATCGAAGCAGTAAACTTTTATAGTGGTGTTCATATTGACAGCACCATTGTGCCTATTCGAGAAGGTGTTGCATTGGTCAACGGTACCCGTGTTACTCCTGCTACTTTGCCTAAGGTATTGAAAGATTGGCATTGTGTTTATGTCGACGATGTTGTGGCGCAGGATTTTTATCAATACCCGTATGCCAGCAAGTGGATTGCTCTTAACATGTTAATGATAAATCCTAACTTGGCTGTGGTAGATAAACATCAAAAAAATCTTATTAAAATATTGCAGGGTTTAAATGTAAATGTTATAATGTTAGAGTTGCGACACAGTAGAACACTAGGTGGTGGCTTTCATTGCGTAACCTTAGATTTACATCGCGAATAACTTAGCATTAACTCATTCGAATATAATCAACTAAATATATTGCTGGAAAGTCCAGCAATATTTTTTAATAATAATAATGGTAAATTACAAAAACTATAGCGACGTGATTTTCGATGCTTTCTTACTGCACACAAAAAGAAAAGAAATCATTGATCGTAAACAAGATATTTTAACCAAAGTCAGCGAACACTATAATTTGGGTACCGGTAGCGTTTTATTTGTAGGGTTCAATCCTGCAATTTTAAACAGCAACGGTAGTGAAATTTTTGTGACCGAAGTTAGCGATCGTGTATACGCATGGCTTAAAGAACAAAATGCAAGTATACAATATTATGAAAATAATGATAGAAAATTCGATACGATTGTTGCCTGTGACGAATATCTAACATTTGCCGAAACTGAAGATCAACAAAAACAAATGATAGTAGGGCTATGTCGCCTGGCTAATGGTTTACTTATTACCACTGTTAAAGATTATAAGAATCAAGAGTTTAAAGATAAAGAATACAGCCAACCTGCTATTATTAAATCAAACAAGCAAGTAACAGCATTTACAGAAATTCATGATTGGGACTATGCTGACAAAAATGCATGGACCACTTCGGTATATGAACTTGCAGGCGCAAACACCAAGTTCCATGGTGCATATAATCGTCGTGCTTTGTATTTCAAACAGCTAGCAAAGTTCAGCTTGGACACTGGTGCTGATACCTTTTTGGTACACAAAAATCTCATGTATAAGAGTTTGATCAAAAAGAACTATGAGCATGTGATCAGCGTGTATTTTGAATAATTGACACAAAATACGGTTTGCTAGTATAATTAGTGTATGAATACACTAAAACGAATCGGGTTTGCTTGTAAATGGATTGATACCCCTGAGCAAGTAAACGGCATCAAACCTACAGACGATGCAAAAAAATACAATACAGGTTCTACTACAGTGTCGTGGCTAAGGCGACAAAGCCGCGAAGTTGCCGAACAAAAACTATGGGACTTGATGGTAAATAACATCGAATCGGTAAATAAACTAGTAACCAAAGTAGGCACCCTCAATGAAAATCTTCGCATGGTCCGTATTAGCAGTGATTTGCTCCCTGTTTATACTTTGCCCGACTTTAAATATTTTTGGCGTAGGTCAGATGTTACCGAATATTGTTCACGACATTTTCAAACTGTCGGTGATAGTGCTCGTGCAAGCAATACCCGTCTTAGCTTTCATCCTGGTCAGTTTACTGTGTTGGCTAGCGACAACCCTGGCATCGTCGAGAGGTCTATAGAGGAATTCGAATACCATGTGGATATGGCCCGCTGGATGGGATTCGGTAAAAGTTTTCAGGACTTTAAAATCAACGTACACATCTCCGGTAGACGAGGTCCAGCCGGTATCATTGACACCTTACAAAGACTCACACCCGAAGCAAGAAACTGCATCACAATCGAAAACGACGAAAACTGCTGGGGTATTGAATCAAGCCTCGAACTCGAAAAGCATTGTGCCCTCGTTCTGGACGTACACCATAACTGGGTCCGTACAGGAGAATACATTCACCCCACCGACGATAGAGTTCTACGTGTAATCGATAGCTGGCGTGGAGTACGCCCTGCTATGCACTACAGTGTGTCGCGGGAGGCCTGGTTGCCCGATCACTGTGTTAACACATTGCCCGATAGGGATCTGTTGATAGAAGCAGGATATAACAAACAGAAATTGCGAGGACACAGCAGCTTCTTTTGGAACAACGCATCCAACAACTGGGCATTGTCATTTAACAATCAGTTTGACATCATGTGCGAAAGCAAAGGAAAAAATCTAGCAAGTTTTGCATTGGCTAAAGTATTGGAGAAACAATTATGAAAATGAAGTATGAAGAAACCGCATTGACTGACGAAGAGTTTATTGCTTTGTTCAACAAAAACGGACGCTGGTTAATTCGCAAAGTTCCTAATACCAAAGATCAGTATATAGTTGTAACCACTGCGCAACCACCTGATGCCGTTAAAGAAGTGTACGGTATTGTATAGTCATAAAAATAGGGCATAGCGCCCTATTTTAAATTTCACGGTAAGTAAAATTATTTCTTTGGCTTAGCCGCAGTAGCTTTTACTGCTTTTGGCTTTGCTGGTGCTTTAGCTTTTACAGGTGCGGCTGGTTTTGGCGCAGCTTTAGGTTTTGCTGGCGCTTTTGCTTTTTTAGCAGTGATCGCCGCAGGCTTGGATACAACTTCGTTATCCGGACTTGTGGTAGGGAAAGGCCAATCTTTTGTAGCATCTACTTCTGCTACAGCAGAGGGTTCTGCTTTATAAGGTGCCTCCTCGGTTGTGGTGATTTGTTCGTTGACCATGACATCTTTGGTATAACGTTTATACACTAAATATCCGCCAATCACAACAACCGCAATAATAAAAACTAACTCCATTTCAATCTCCTAATGATTTATAAGTAAAATATTTATTCGCCAAATCTACCTGGTAAAAATAATAAAATGTTGCTCTGCAACATAAATAATGTTACAATAGAAATATAGGATGCCGCACTATGCGGGTCTTATAGTAAACTCGCTTAATAGGAGAAAATCATGTTTACAACTGACGCTATCATCGATGCTGTACAAACAGCCAAAAAAACTTGGGTTAAGACTTTCGTTACCAATGACCACATTGCCGAGTCAATGAATGAATTTGTTGACACACAAGCTGAATACACTAGAAAAGCATTCAAAGCAACTGCTGATTCCGCTACACAAATTGCCGCAGAAACTACTAAAATGGTTAAAGAAGCTGGTAAATTTGACTACGCTAAATTCGGCGAAGGTATCATGAAGGCTTATACTGCCCAAAATAATGCTAAAGCAAAATAATATTTTGATTTAGTAAATACAAAGGACCGCAAGGTCCTTTTATTTTGGATATATATGGATTTTGTTAAATTCGATAGAATTGCAGTAGTGTTAGTGGGCCATTACCGAACCTTCTCCCGTTTGAATGATCAATATATATGGTTTTTTAAGAACTTAGCAAACAAAGTTGACTACTATATGTATGTTTGGGACGATCCGTTAACGTTGACGCTACGTGATATTTCTCCTTATTTAGGTAATTATTTAAAAAAATGTGAGATTGTTAATACGAACGACTGCCGGTCGGATAACAAAATATACAGACTGTCATACTTGGCAGCAAAGGCGCAGAAAGCCAAACTAAAAGTAGAACAAGATGAAAATTTTGTATATGATTATGTAGTAGAAACCAGACCGGATTTGAGATTACGGCATCAAAACGACTTTAGCAAACACTTTGTCGGGTTGCAAGATAACGAAATAATAGTAGAAGGAGCTGACTGGCTTGGCTCGTATGATAGGTGGAAGGAAGTAGACAGAAAATGGGTTCCGTCGGACGGCGCTGATACATTTTTTACAACGAATTGGTATTTTAGGATGACGTCTAATACGTATAACCAATTCGCTGACCGTCAAGACTTTTATAAGGATTTCAAATACACCGATTTCCACAAAGATCTATGTCCGTATTTTATCAGTAATCCTCAATTTGTATTCAGTAAACACAATGATGTTATTGAAGGGGCTATAGCAGTTTCTGAAAAAGATGTTCTAGAAAATAACCATCGTCGATAGTACTTTAGTACTACTTTTAAATCCGCTTCGGCGGATTTTATTTTGGTTGACGTAAATACTGTATGAGCGAACATGATTATCCCAGCGAATGGCAAGCTGTGGTCTTGAGGATCGTGCAATCACACGGTGTCTACTATGCTCTGGGATTTCTAATAGGCTTATTGGCACGTCTGAGCCGAACTGATTGGGACGTTAGAGAACAGCTAGAACAGCTAGAAGATCGTTGGCCTAAGTAACTCAATAAAGCTATGCCCTGCAACATATGGTTGACTGAATAACCAAAAACCTGTATAATTAAGACTTAAACACAGCAGGGAGCGCATGATGGGTTATAAAGTAGTAGCAGATAAACAACAGATGGATATGATGCGTGAAAACTACGGACCACGCAAAGGCTTAGAAGGACCTTTTAACTTCAGCGGCAGGGTGTTGTATTATGACACTAAAGAAGGCGCCTACTATGATCCACGTAGCGATTTCTACGTAGAACAAGACGAGATGAACGAAATTCACGCCCAATTGCTGACTGTACTGGCAAAATAATCCAGTTTTTGGTAGACAGAAAATACCATTTTTGTTATAATATACACATAGCAACACAAAAGAGAGTTAAAAATGTCCAAGAAATCAGACTACAGTCGTTTAGGATTTGACGGTTACCAGTCACAGGATATTCGTATCTTGATGAGCTTGAATACCAAAGAGCAAATCCAAGAGTGGATGGATGCAGTTGGTCCAGAAGATTTCGAATACGCACTGGATCTACTAGAGACTGCGGCTGAGTTGACGTTGATCGAAGACATCGACGCTATTGTAGAAACAGACTCCAGTTTCATTGACGCAAAGATTGCATTGTCGGGATTTTAATATGCCAAATTGGTGTTATAATACGTTAACCGTTAACGGCTCCACTGAAGAGATCCACAAAGTGTTTGATCCAATTGTGGCAGACTCTGAAAACTTTTTCAATCACATTGAGCCGATGCCTGCTACAGAAAAAGATAACTGGTACGATTGGCGTATCACTAATTGGGGCACTAAGTGGGACGCAACTCCTGAACACATAGATATCGTTGATGATGAAGAGTCCGGAGTGTCTACTGTTAATACACAGTTTGATACTGCATGGGGACCACCTATTGCAATTATGGAAAAATTAGAGTCTATGGGGTTTGCCGTTCGCTTGTATTACTACGAACCCGGAATGGGTTTTGCAGGCAGTTGGGAAGACGGAGTAGACGATGACTATACCTGGGGCGACATGAGCAGTGAAGATCTCGCCACCATGTTGCCGCAAGAGTTAGACGAAATGTTTAACATTAGCGAACAAGTCAGAGAGTGGGAAGAAGAGAATCGAGATGCATTTGTAGAGTGGTACGAGGATGGGGTAGAAGAGAAAAAACTCGAACCCCATGATCCTGAGACAATTTTTAACAACAACTTAGAGTAATTAAAATGAAAAATATTTCAACAGCAGCAACTGAAGCAGTGTTCCACCTTCAAATGAATACACGGGATGCAGTTCGACATGTAGTACGTCAAACCGGGTGTGACAACCGAACCGCTGAAGAAGCAGTGGCCAATGTATTGACTGGTTATAAGACACGATGAACAGTTTTGTTGCAGGACTAATTTGTAACTTGTTTCAGGGGTGTGGTCCTTCAGGCGGCTACGCACCACCACAAGTTCCAACTAATCCCAATGTGATAGTTTATCAAGTTCGTGCTGATTCTGTTCCAGTTCAGCAAGTAACATTTAATTCTATCGCCAACATTGGATTAGACTGCAATAAAAAAGATTTGATTATTAACTATATTGAAACTAATGTTCCTAATCGAGGCGCTGTTGAACAGTTGTTAGATTCTGAACGCAGGCTCAACGCAGTTGCAAGGACTAAGATATGGCAATTAAGAACTTACTGCTCTTAATCAGTATTACTGGTGTTATGCTGGCTTCTACGGTAGAAGCAGAAACTCTAGAAGGCAGATCCGAGTGCAACTACGAAGTACAGACTGAAAAGTTTCCGGATGGTAAATTGCACACTTACCAAAAAGAACGATGTGTAGAAGAGCCTGGGCAAACCGTCCGCTCGTTTCGAGTTGGTGATTTGGTTAGAGAAACTTGGGTTACCCAACATCCAGTAATCAAAGATTATTTTGGATACCGCGGAAACAAGTGCCGTTGGTTCTTGGAATCTTCAACGTCACAACGAGATTTGGTACAGTACCAGGGCATTATCTGTGAAGTGCAACCAAATGCTTGGCGCGTGATTGACAAATTTTAACCAATTTGTTATAATAACAGTTCGATAAACAACTCTGTGGAGTAAATGATGAAATTTAAACTTTTAGCCTTGATGGCATTGACAGCAGTATCTACTAACTCTTTTGCAATTGATATTGCAGATCGAAATGACCTCTTAGCATTGGAAAAACGTGTTGATGAAATTAGTCTGAGCCAGACTGAGATGATATCACTCGCAGCAGAACGTGCACAAGCATCTGCACCAACAGTTGCTCCTAAGCCTGAGTGGG
>TARA_R110000823_G_scaffold45888_31_pt1 | contig 10363 bp, 6 predicted proteins | sample TARA_R110000823 | Tara Oceans TARA_R110000823 (sample SAMEA4397722) | marine metagenome | biome: Polar Biome; feature: [DCM] deep chlorophyll maximum layer (ENVO:01000326); material: water (ENVO:00002006), including particulate matter (ENVO:01000060) such as... | depth 20 m | reverse complement strand
GCCAACGCCACCGGCGCACCCGCCATTTCGCTGCCAGCCAGCCTCACTGAGCAGGGTCTGCCGGTTTCCATTCAGCTGATGGGTAAGCACGGGGGTGAGCAGACACTGCTGGAACTGGCGTTTTTGCTGGAGGAGACGATGAACTGGCCCAGGATAGACAGCCAGCCCATCAGGTCATGACAGGTTCCGCTCCCTGAACGGAGGGGGGCTCGCAGACGACGACCTGATTCCGCCCACGCCCCTTGGCCTCGTAGAGGGCCCCATCGGCCCAACTGAAGATGTCTTTGGTGGCATCCGCCTGGCTGGGACAGACGGCACACAAACCAATACTCACCGTCAGGTGCAAAACTTCATCCGACACCCGGAACCCGGTTTCCTCAATCCGGCTCCGGATTTTCTCGGCCACTCTCAGCGCCCCCTCTTTCGGGGTATCCGGCAACAGAACCACAAACTCTTCGCCGCCGTAGCGGGCAGCCAAATCCTGCGGGCGCGTGACATAGTCGCGGATACAGTTGGCCACCATCTGCAGGCAATCGTCGCCGACCAGGTGACCATGTGTGTCGTTGAATTTCTTGAAATGATCGATATCCAGAAGCAGCAGTGACAATGGCTGACTGAATCGATACGCCTTCACCACCGCCGAGCTGAAGGTACGGTCAAAGTGGCCACGGTTCTTGAGCCCGGTGAGCGCGTCGGTAGCACTGAGTTCGCGCAACTGATCGTTGAGCGACTCGAGGTCCCGGGTGCGCTCCTGTACTCTCTGTTCAAGTAACGTATTGGCTTCCTGTTGAATACGAAGGGACTTTTCCTGAGCCATCCTGGCTTTGCGTTCTTCAAGCAACAGGCGCTGCTGGGCCTCGAAAGCACGCTTCTTTTCCCTGTTAAGCCGGTCTGCCAGCGCCATCGATAACAGAATGACGCCTATAGCGGAGCCCACCTGGGTTGCGTTCTCCGTCAGCAGGTTGCGTGGCAACACGGTGAACTTGCTCAGTGCCAGGACAATCCCTCCGAACAGCATAAACACCCAGGCCAACGTGTAATACCTCGCTGCGGGGTCCTTTTTCAGCCAGCGCACAATGCTGAGCACCAACATGGTTGTACAACCTATGAAGGCGATCAGGATTGTGGGCAGAATCATCAATCGGTAAGGAACCAGCAGTCCCGCAGTGGCCATAGCTCCAGCCATAACGATAACGCCCACTGTCAGCCTGTTGAGAACCGGGTGGTTGGCGGGCGTTACGTTGATAAAGCGAAGACTGAAAGTACCACCGAAAAGCACCACCGAAAAGCACCACCAGATTAAGGAACACAATAATCGCCTGGTCGTTCCACCAGGTGGCCTCTGGCCAGAGATACTGGAAGGCAACGCCATGCAGGCTCGCCAGGAACAGGGGCATGGCCGAAATGTACCCCACATAATGCAGGAAGCTCCGCTCGCCAACCGCCATATACACAAACAGGTTATAGAGGATCATTACCAGCACAATGCCGTAGTAAATGCCCTCAAACAGGCTGCGGGCCTGCTCGGCCACGTAGAAGGCATCCTGATCCCAAAGAGTCAGGGGCACCTGCATGGAACTGGTGGTGTCCACTCGAAGATAGATGGAGAGCTCGTCGTCACGTGAAAGGGAGAGCGGGACGAGAAAATTGCGGTGGTATATTGGGCGCTGGTAAAACGGCTGCTTATCGCCCAACAACTGGCGTTTAACAAGCTCGCCATCTTGGAGCAGATAGACCTCAATATGGTCCAAAACCGGATACCCGATTTCCAGTAACAGGGGAGCCGTGGCGGCCCCTGGGTTGCGAACATTTACCCGGAACCAGTAAACCTCATCACCGTATCCCAGGCTAACGCTGTCTTTTCCGTTTGACTGCCACTCTCTTTCGGGAAGCTGTCTCACGGAATCCAGGGGAACGGCGCCGGCGGGTTCCTGCCAATACTCCACATACCTGAGAAGCTCCAACCGCTTGGCATAACCGTCCCAAACCGCCGGCTCCGCTGAAACCAGAGCAGGCAGAGCAAACAGCATCATCGCGAACAAAACCTGCGTCAGACCCTTTTGCAAAGATATTCCCAGTTCAATTCAAGAGAAACAGTAAATTTGTTGTTTTTTCGCTACCAGCATAAACCAGAAACCGGCATTTCACCGCAGGCGCCTTTAAAATGACTCAATCAGACAATAAAGCCTAACTAACTGCGGTACTTCCGAACGCTGGTGACGACCCATGTCCCACTCTTATGACTTCAAAGTGGACAGTATCGGGGCCGGGTGCCAGTATGAGAAAGTCGAAAAATGAAAAATGCTGGCGCAAAGCGACCAAACGCCGCTCCTTGCCGTACACCTACTATCGTCCTCGAAACTGACAGCCAGAGACTATGCACGATACGGACACCTTCGTGACCTTTCACAAGGCACTGACGGAACTCAGCCACAGTCCGGCGTTTATCGACAAGAAGCGCCCGCAAAAACTCGCAGACCTGACGGCGCTCTGCGCGAGGCTGCTCAACGTTGACCGGGTCAGTGTCTGGCAGTTTCCGGAGGAACGTGATCGCATTGAGTCCGAGTGGCTTCATACTACGGACGCTGCCACCGGTGACAAATCCAGCCTGTACCAGTCCGGCAACCCGGACTACTTCTCGGCCCTGGAAACCGAACGCGTGCTGTCTGTCCGCGACGCCCAGAACGATCCCCGCACCCGGGCATTCGCGCCGGGCTACCTTATACCCTTGAACATCCTATCGATGCTTGATGCACCGGTATTTGATGGTGCCCGGCTCAGTGGCGTCATTTGCCTGGAATCAACGCACCAACGTGACTGGACCTTGCCGGAAATATCCTTCGTCATCGCTATTGCCGATACCATCAGCCTGATCAATACCCACGAAGCCTGGCTCCACTCACAACGCGCACTTGAATACGTTACCCGTTACGACTCACTGACCGGGCTATCAAACATCGAATCCCTGCGAGACCGTATCGGCCACCTCGCCGACAAAATAGAACGACGAGGGCTTGGTAGCCTGGCGCTGATATGGATTGACGTGGACCGCCTGAAATCCATCAACGATGGGCTTGGGCCTCAAGTGGGTGACAACGTTATTGCCGAAGTCGGTCGCCGCCTGAAAAAGCTCTCTGTTCCAGGCAAGGATCTACTGGCCAGGATTGGAGGCGATGAGTACGCCCTGATGGTGCGCAACCACACCATGCGGGACTCTCTGGAACTGACCGCCTCGCGTATAAGGCAGGAAATCAACAGGCCCATCCGCCTCACTGGCCACTCCATCTCCGTTGGCGCGAGCCTGGGCATCTGCCACTTGCCCGGAGACTGTCAAACCACCGAAGAGCTGTTGCGTGGCGCCGAAGCTGCCATGTACAACGCCAAGCAGCGGGGCCGGGACCAGGCGTGCTTCTTTGATTCGAGCATTCAGGTAACGGCCCGTTCGCGATTCGTTCTGGAAAACGAGTTGCGGGCAGCCATCAGCAACCACACCCTGGAGGTGTTCTATCAACCCATCATGAGCGCCGCCGGGATGAAACTGGAGTCGCTGGAAGCCCTGGTGCGCTGGCAACACCCGCAACGGGGTTGGCTGTCACCCATTGAATTTCTGGGGATAGCCAGAAGCGGTGGCCTGATGTATGCGTTGGGGGAGTGCGTGCTTCGCCGCGTATGCGAACACTGGCAACAGGCCCACAACCAGGGCATTACGCTGCCAGAGATTTCCGTCAACCTGGCGGCAGAGCAGGTATCGATACCGGAACTGCCCAGCCTGATCAGAGAAACCTGCCATGAATATGGCGTGCCGGTCAGCGCGTTGCATTTCGAGGTAACCGAGGATTCCATTCAAGGGGATTTCAACTCACTGAACAGTATCCTGGAAGAGCTGGTCGCCGACGGTGCAAGCCTGTCCATAGACGACTTCGGAACCGGCTATTCTTCACTGTCCCGCCTCAAGAGTCTGCCCTTCTCGCGGATCAAGATTGACCGCTCCTTCATCAGCCAATTGCCAGACGACGAGGACGACTGCGCCATTACCCTCTCGATCATTGGCCTGGCGCGAGGGCTTGGGCTCTCAGTCGTCGCTGAGGGTGTCGAAACCGAAGCCCATGAACAATGGCTTTTCCAGCGGGGCTGTGATTACCTGCAGGGTTATCGATACAGCAGGCCTCTGCCCTTTGAAGCTCTGTTGGAACAGTATTTCACTCCCTTCTAAATCACCAGTTGCTGTTCCTGATCGATAATATGAAACTTTTGTGACACCCGCCGTATCCTAGTGCATATAACAAAAAATCACGCTTTACTACGCCTGAACGAAAGCTCAAGCTAGAAACAGGCCCCATACTATGAATTGGTATTCCCGAAGCATTCTCATTCGTGTGCTGAGCGTTGTCATTGCCGCAAACTTGGTCGTCATACTGGTTGCCGGCTACTACTTCAACTACTCGCTCCAGGCTAAGAACGACTATCACCGGCTGGCCAGCCAACAAATGGTCAGGGCACTGGAGGCGCAGGATATCCTCAGTGATTTCAAGACCCAGGTCCAGGAATGGAAAAACGTATTGATTCGCGGCTCGGATGCCGGTCAGCGTAAAAAGTACTGGACCCAGTTCCAGGAACAGGAAGCCCTCATCCAGCAGAAGTTGGATAGTCTTATCCCAAGGCTGGAAGATGATCAGGCCCGCGCACTGATGAGTCAGTTCCAGCGCTCCCACCAGAAGATGGGTGAAGCTTACCGGACCGGGTTCGCCGACTTTGTGGCATCAGGCTACCAGCACGGCGAAGGCGATCGGGCCGTCAGCGGCATCGATCGGGAACCATCAAGGCTGATTGAAGAAGCTTCCGCACTCATTCGTAAACAGGGTGTGGCCGAGGCCGCGGCCCTGAACGAATCCGTCACTACGAGCACCTGGCGCGTCGGTGGCCTGATGCTACTCGCAGTGTTTCTGGGAACGATCGCTTGCGTCATTGTCCTGGTTCGTTCCGTCGTCCGACCGACGCAAACACTGATTGGCCAAATGCACAAACTGGGGGAAGGTGACCTGTCTGATCCCGCAACTCTAATCCGTCAGGATGAATTGGGTCGACTCGCTGATAGCGCCCGCAAGCTACACGGCTTTCTCTCGGAAACCGGCGAATTGATGGAAGAAAATGCTCGCGAACTCGAACTCACGGGCTCAATGATCCGGGACAATGCCGGCAAAGTCTCATCCCAATCCGAACTTGCCCATCAACGGATTGACCAGATCGCAACGGCCATGAACGAGATGTCGGCAACCGCTCAGGATGTCGCACAACACGCCGCGGCAGTTGCGAACCAAGTGCAGGAAACATCCGGCCAGACGGGCGAAGCTGACAAGCAGATCCACGCCGCAGTGGACAGCATGAATCGACTCGCTGACCAGATTCAGACCTCGTCACGAACCGTCAATCAGCTCACTTCCGACGGCAAGAAGGTTGGCGACGTAATGAAAGTCATCCGCGAAATCGCGGACCAGACCAACCTGCTGGCACTAAACGCCGCCATAGAGGCAGCCCGCGCTGGAGAGGCGGGCCGAGGGTTCGCCGTAGTCGCGGACGAAGTCAGGAATCTGGCAGCCAAGACCCAGGAAGCCACCGTGGAGATCGACCGAATCATCGACACCATAGCCACCGGGTCCAGAGACGCCTCTGAATATATGCAGGCAAGCGAGATTGTCACTCAGGAGAGCGGGCAGTCGGTGGAGGCGGTCAGGCAGACATTGGGCGAGATCAATCGCCGCATGGGCAGCGTGAATGACGCAACCACTCAAGTGGCAACGGCGGCCGAAGAGCAAACCAGCGTCAGCGAGGAAATTAATCGTAACGTGACCGAAGTTGCAGAGATATCCGAAACGATGAACCGCGCTGCAGAGGAAAACCTCACCATGGTTCCAAAGCTTGAAAGCATGGCGAAGGCGGCACGGGACTTATCAAGCCGCATTCGACGCTAATCTCCCTCCACACGGCCCACCCGGCCAACGCGGTTTGTAAACCACACCACTATCGGTTTACAAACCCACGTACCCGTTGGCCGGTCTTGTCACCCAAAACCAGCAGCGCCGGGGTCAGCAACAGCGTGAGCACCGTTGCAAACGCCAACCCGCCGGCAATAGCACTGGATAGCTGGGTCCACCACTGCGTGGACGGAGCACCGATGCCCAAAGACGGGGTCAGGAGATCCACATTTACCCCGAGCACCATTGGCATCAGCCCGAGTATGGTGGTGATGGCCGTCAGCAATACCGGTCGCAGGCGCAGGCATCCGGTCTCCAATGCGGCCTCAAATGCCGCCATACCGCTTTTTCGCATCTGGTTGTAGGTGTCGATCAGAATGATGTTGTTGTTCACCACGATGCCCGCCAGGGCAATGATGCCCATGCCCACCATTACGATTCCGAACGACTGCCCGTTAAGCAGCAGGCCAAGCAATACGCCCGCTGTGGAAAGCACAATGGCCGATAGAATGAGCATGGTCTGGTAGAGCGAATTGAACTGGGTCACCAGGATCAACAGCATCAGGGCAATCGCGACCAGAAACGCCGATGCCAGGAAATTCGAGGCTTGTTCCTGGTCCTCATTCTCGCCTGCAAATCGGACGGATACACCCTCGGGCGTTTCAGGCATTTGCTGCTGCAGTTCCATCAGCAGTTCGTCCGCACGGCGACCTGGCTCTATCTCGGACTTGATCGTAATGGTGCGCTGTCCGTCCACGCGGGTAATGCTGCCAATCTTGTCACCAGGTGCCAACTCAACAAACTCCGAGAGCGGTACCTGCCCACGGCTGGTGTTAATCGTCTGGCGCTGGAACTGATCCAGCTCCCGCCAGTTATTAGGCACTCTCACGGCGATATCGACTTCGTCGCGCACGTCCTCAGGACGATAGGTGGCGAGCACCAGTCCGTTGGTAATCAGTCGCACCGCACTGCCAACGCTGAGCACGTCTGAACCAAATCGGGCGGCGGCTGAGCGGTCAACGTTCAGGCGCCATTCGATGCCCGGAAGGCTGCGGTCGTCTTCGACATCCACAAAGCCATCGATGCCAGACATCCGTTCCCGGACAAGAGCGACATACCGTTCCAGTTGGTCGCTGTCCATACTGCTGACCATAAGCTCAATGGGCTTGCCATCCGCAGGACCACCCTCTTGCTTGCGAAACTCCAGTTCAATGCCGGGAATGTCCGCAGTGAGTGAACGGAAATCTTCCAGTATCTGTGTCGCTGGCCGTCGCTCAAACCAGTCCGTGAACTGGAACTGCAGCACACCGATGACGTCTGGCGCCATCTGATTTCCGGGACTGACCATTGAGCGAGCATAGAGGGCTTTCACCTCAGGCATTCCCTGTAAACGCTGCTCGACCTGCCGAACGATGGCATCGCGCTCCTGCACCGACAGATCCCCTCTGGCCCTGACATGTACCTGCGCTGAATCCGGCTCCACGCTCGGGAAAAATTCAACACCATGGTTGAACTTGCCATAAGCCGCATAGATGACCACAACGACGCCAAGCACGCCAAGAAGTGTAAAACCGGGCTTTGCCAATAGTCGCCCGAGAACGCCACGGTAGACGTCCGTCATCCGACCACTGATCGCAGACTGGGGACGGCGTTTTCCGCCGCTGATGCTGCCAAGGACCGGCAAAAATACGAGAGCCATGGCCAACGAGGCGGTCAGACAGATGATGACGGTGGTGGGCAAAAAGCTCATGAACTCGCCGACCACGCCCGGCCAGAACAACAGCGGGATGAATACCGCCAGCGTGGTGGCGGTTGACGCGATGATGGGCCAGGCCATGCGGCTGGCCGCCTCGCCCCATGCAGACTTTACGTTCTGGCCCTCGGAGAGGTTCCTGTCGGCAAGCTCCGACACCACGATGGCCCCATCCACCAGCATGCCAGCCACCAGTATGAGGCTGAACAGAACCACAATATTAAGAGTAAAACCCATTCCCCAGATCACCAGGATACCGGTCAGGAACGCACCGGGAATGGTGAGCCCCACCAAAAGGGCGGAACGGGGACCCATGGCGGCAATGATCAGGACGATCACCAGCACGATGGCCGTCAGCACATTGTTGAGCAGATCACTAAGGATGTCCCGGACCTCGCCAGACTGGTCCATGATGTAGCGAACCTCGAGCTCGTCGGGCAGTTGCGGCCCGGCACGTTCAATCAGCGCCTTCACCTTTTCCACGGTTTCGATGATGTTGGAACCGGTCCTCTTGGAGATTTCCAGCACCAGCGCCGGCTCGCCGTTGATCCTGGCGAACCCTCGCGGGTCTTTGAAGGTTCGCTGAAGCATAGCCACGTCGCCAAAGGTCACAACGGTGTCGCCGCCCACCTTGACCGGCATGGCCATAACATCTTCCACGGATTCAATAACGCCCGGAACCTTCATGGTCATGCGACCGGCACCGGTATCCAGGCTTCCGGCGGCAACCAATTGATTGTTGCGAGTGACCAACGTCGCCAACTGATCAAAGTCGACGCCATAGCTTTCAAGCACCTGGGGATCGACAACGATCTCCAGGAGGTCTTCCCTGTCACCACCAATGTCCACTTCCAGCACTTCCGGGATGCCTTCGATGGCATCCTGCAAACGCCGGGCAATAGTGACCAGCTCGCGTTCGGAAAGAGGCCCGGAGAGGCCAACCGACATGACCGGAAACAGCGCCACGTTAATTTCATTGACTCTTGGTTCGTCAGCTTCCTGAGGCAGCTTGCTGCGGGCGGTATCAACCTTTTCCCTCACATCCTGAAGCGCGATGTCCGGATCAAACCCGGCGTCGAATTCCAGCATCACCGAGGCGTGGCCCTCGGAAGCCGTACCACGCATTTCCTTGACGCCCTCGAGGGAACGCAATTCCTGCTCCATTGGCCGGATAAGCAAGCGCTCACCGTCTTCCGGGCTGATTCCCTCCAGTGTCATTGACACATAGATCATGGGAATGGTGATGTCCGGGTTCGCTTCTTTGGGGATGGTCTGAAAAGCCGCAACACCACCCAGGATCAGGAAAGCCAGTGTCAGCAGTGTGGTCCGGCTGCGGTCGAGAGCGGCGAAAATCAAGGTTCGCATATCGGTTAGCCCCGGTCCGAATCACGATCAACCGGGCGTACCTGCTGCCCGATGGATACAAAACCCGCGCCCCGGGTAATCAACCGGATTTCATCCGGCAGGCCAGTGACCCAGGCGCCATCCGTGGTGACGTTCAGGAGTTTGACCGTGGTAAACACCACTTCGTTATTGTCGCCCACATAGCGAACACCGGGCCGGCCATCATCCCCAAGACTGAGATAGGCCGGCGAAATGAACATCGCCTCCACTTCCGGCAGCGCAATGCGCAGCGTGGCACTACCGCCGGCAACCCGCTTACGTTCCGGGTTGTCTATGGCCACCTCCACCGGGAAACTACGGGTGTCCGGGTCTGCGGCACTGGCCACGAAATTCACCACGCCTTCCAGGCTGTCACCATCCAACGTGCGAATGGTTACGGCCTGCCCTTCTTCGACGGCGCTCACTGACTGCTGCGGGATTTGCCCCGTCGCTTTCAGCCGATCAACGCGTACCAGCTCCAACAGTGGTGACCCGACCTGGACCAGATCACCAAGGTCGACATCCCGTCGATTCACCGTTCCATCAAAAGGCGCTCGTGGCTCCAGGTTGTCAACAGCAAGACGTGCCTGAGTGAGCTCAGCTCTCGCCGCAGACAGATCACTTTGCAGGGTCAACACTTCGGATTCGGAGGTGAGATTCCGGGATCGGAGCTTCTGGGCAGCCGATAAATCGGCTTCCAATTTGCGAATGCGGGACTGCCATTGTTCTACCGAGGTACGTCGCCCATCCTCGGAGAGTCGAAGCAGGACATCCCCCGCCTCAACCTGGTCACCCTGCTCCACCATCAGCTCTTCTACCGTGCCGGCTACCCGAGCGCCAACTGACACGGTTCGCCAGGGCTCCAACTGCCCCTGCAGCATTAACCCGGGCTCGTAAAGCCTTGTACGCAACACATCCACCTGGACGGAGGGCGCGCTGACCGACTCCTCAGGTGTGTCCTCTGGCGCCTCGTCCCGCGCTTCCTTGACGTCACCGGTTGCCATCCATACCACCAATAAAGCCAGTACCAGAAAGGACAATCCGATAGATCCCAGTTTTGCTTTGGTCATTGATCGCTCGCAGTTAAATTCGGGTGATGTCGGTTTACAGTCCAGGCAGTCGTTTTAGAAACTGTCAGAAAACGGTTGCATCCGGTTGTTTTCGTGGGGTAGATTCTACACATAAACTTCTCTCAGATTCAGAGCAGATACTGATTTTATGAATCTCAACGCAGTGGTTGTCCTTGTGAAGCTAG
>TARA_R110000823_G_scaffold122309_1_pt1 | contig 10363 bp, 12 predicted proteins | sample TARA_R110000823 | Tara Oceans TARA_R110000823 (sample SAMEA4397722) | marine metagenome | biome: Polar Biome; feature: [DCM] deep chlorophyll maximum layer (ENVO:01000326); material: water (ENVO:00002006), including particulate matter (ENVO:01000060) such as... | depth 20 m | reverse complement strand
TCATTAGCTGCAATAGTTTTAGCTTCTGTTATAATTTCACTAACAATAGCAGCACTTGAAGTACCGTCTGTTATTTTTTCTATTTTTAAAGTACCAGAAATTTCAGCACCATTATCTTTTTTACCTAAACTTAATGCACTATCTGTACCTAATCCGTCTTGTATAAGAACTTGCCCAGATGCTGGTAATCCAGCCGTACTGTCTGTAGTTTTTAAGAGGCCGTCATACGTGTCTTTTATCTTCTGTCCAGTTAATGTGCTCATTTTTTATTTCCTTTAGAATTGTTTTTTTCTGCTATCTGTTTTAAAAACTTATACAATAGCTCTACGTTCTTTTTTTTAGGCTTGCTCTTTCTTATCATAATACCCAGCCAGCGAAATTAGCGTCCCTATCAGGGTACATATCGTCTTGAGAATTAGTATTGTACTCAGGGTATTTGCTCTGATTATAAATCATAAAGTCTATAAATCTCCTAGTATAAAACTCAGCAAAGCTGCGATGTCTGTCTATAAGATAATCTACTTCTTCCTTAGATGCATTCTCACTATTCTCTGAATTATGTTTAAACACCCCTCCGTTAGCTATCTGATATGCTGCAAAAGGTATGTAATCTACCATAGCAAAATGAATTAACATAGGCTTGATATACTCATCAACCAGGGTAACGTAATCAGGGTTATCTGTAATATTCAAAGAACCAGCTAATATTAAGCTAGAAATCTTATCATAGAGATCAGTGCCTAAATAGTTCTGTATATGAATATCTTGTGCTAATCTGATAAATTGAATAAACTTATTGATGTCAACGTTTCCGTCTACAATAGTATTCCTTACCAGGTCCTTATTTGAAATAAATATTGCCGTTGCCATTATCTTGCGTCTTTAGGTATGTTAGGATTATTTGGTGCGAAGCCTTTATTCTTCATATTATTTGGTGGTGTAGGTACTTCTCGCTCGTTAGGTAGTGGCTTAAATCCCTTACTACGTGCTTTCCCAGTGGTAATCTCTGTTTGTTTACCGTCTTTTAGCATATAAGTTCTACGATACCAAGCGTGATGGCACCTAGGTCCACCTTTATAAAGCCAGATATCATATTTTTCCCTTGAGCCTGGAGGCCCAAAACCAGGATTAACTTCTTTCTTGCTCATAAACTGTATATCTTCCTTACGATAAACCTTATTCGCTGACTCCATTTTGTTACAGAACTCTCTACTCTTACCTTTCGATTTTATAGGGTGTGCATATTTGTATCTTACCTTAAATAATACCCCAGCTTGACTGTCTTGATTACTAGTTCCGTCCTCTTTTGACCGAGCTTTAGGCCTTGCCGTCCCAGTTGAAGCCAGGCTAAGCATAGCATCTAAAGATTCCTCTGAATTATAGTCCACTTCACGCTCATCTACCAGCTCATATCCCTCTATATCTTCTGATTCCCCCAATAGTATTAACTCCTCTGCTAATGTTACGCCTAGCTCTACCTGGTCGTGAGATTCACACGGCATATACCAGGTCTTATCTCCCTCGATATGTTCGTGATACCCCTCACACCCTTGCTCTAATGCTTTACTTTCAGCTTCGGCTATAGTTTCATATGCAGTTTTTCCGTCTACTTCCTTTAATTTCATCAAGTCCTCAGCTACCTTCTCCTGGACTTTTACATTATTCTCATAGCTATCGTTAGTAAGGCTCATTTTAACTCCAGTCTCCTCTTCTCTCGTCACGGAGTCCGTCACATTAGATAAGTCTTGGAACTCTAAAGGTTGTAAAGTTTTGAAATATAAATTAAGAGTAATATTATTAAAGGCCAGGATTTTGTCAAAGGCATCTAATAGAAGCTCTTGAAAAGGCCGTATAACAGTATTATCCATAAGTGTAGAAGCCGTTTTAAGCTCATCAGCATTATTACCTAACCCTGACTGGTCTTTAATACCTAGCAGCATTGGACTAACTACTCCGTGAGCAATCATAATCTTACGCATACTTTCGTCTGATAGAAACTGGTATTGATTATGTGCATCTGATAAAGGAACTGGCTCTATAGTGGCAGCCGTTTCTGCATTCTCATTAAAGGCCAGGATAAATCTCCCAGCATTAGAACTCCCAGAGAACTTCTCTATAATACGGCTCTCTATTAAGTCCCTTTCTTCTTCATTTGGCACCCCATTATTGAAATTTAAAATCATTGACGGATTAAGGCCTTGCTGAATGTTGTTTATATGGTAATTAGATACCTCTTCTTCTAGCTGAGCATACTGCAATCCACCCTGGTAATCGACAGGACTGAAATAATAGAAGCCAGGAACATATGGTCTAATATAAATTATCTCAATCGGCTCATTACTTGTCCCAAAAGCTGGAATACGCTGAGGTATTTCACTAGGTTTCATATTTAACCAATCAGATGAATAGTAATAACCCTCTATTTCTCCGTCGTCATTGCACTTCTCCATAGCCAGAGTCTCAACTGGGATATGTTCTACCTGAGCGATAGTCTTTCTGTCCTTAGAATACACTATCTGTATAGCACATTGGCCCATAAGCTTAAGGTCATTCACTAATTTTCGTGTGCAATCTTTCTTAAATAGATTAATCATAGAGGCATACTCAGACGGCTTCCTGGAGCTATCCGTAGCGTCTAAGCCTTTCCCATATATAAGCTGAGAAAACCCCTTAATAACTGCGTTATTTGTAGGACTCCCAGTATATCTATCAATCAAATATTGGAAATATGTATTCTTCTCTCCGTATGTTACCCATTCCTTATTCTTCTTAACTGAAATATCAGGACTTGTATAGGTACTTAGGCCTACTACTCTTATCTTGCTCATATCTAATCTATTACTATGTAATCGTTATCGCCAGTGTTATGTGATACATACACGTCTTTGTTAATTCTATATACTTCATTTTCGTCCTGGTCGATTGTCTGACCTGAGCATAAAATCGTATCTCTATAAATTACGGCTTCCTCATTATCTGAGTCTGTAAGCCAAAAATCATACTGGTGTCCGTCTACCAAAAATCCAACTGACGCGTCAAATGTTACAGTCATAAAATTTTGGTCTGTACCCAAACTTGTTGTCAATGTATCAATCATATTTGTGAGCCTATCACGTAAATAGAAAGTCACATTCGTTGCGTATCTGCGTGGAATTATTTTAATGGTCGAGCTTCCAATCGGTGCTACTTTTTTCATACTCATATAACGTTAAAAATTTGCGTTTTTGCGATAAATGTTGAAAAATAAATAAATACTCTCCAGGCCTCGCCACTCCTAGCACTTTCCGTTTCTCAAATTTTATAACACCTATATTAGAAATGAGGGTGTAATTGCTTAAAATGGCATTAAAATGCCTCTCCATACGTTCTATGTTTTTACAAAAAAGCACAAAAATAGCACGAAAATAGCTCAAAAAAAGCACAAAAAAAGAGGCTTAACCATTGGCTAAACCCCTTTATTTTATCAATATAAATCCTTTAAAAATTCTTTATGTTGGATCAATTTGTGATGCAGAAACTGTGATACCAGCTGCAGTTAAAGTACTGTCTAAAAAGTTTGCTGGCTTAAGTTCTTGCCCAGACAAAGTAAGTGTATAACCACTCAAATCGCCCATTGCTGCTCCAGTAACTACTGTTCCTCCATTAACGTCTGCTCCGTGTGCAAGTCCCATTACGAACAAATTACCATTATTATCCTCTACTATAGTATGAGGTCTCGCTACTGCTAAAAGTGCTATCTCATTGTGAGTTTCCTTGTCTAACTTCTTGAAAGTAAGATTCAGAGCTTGCTCATAAAATGTAGTACCATTCTCTCTACTTGAGGTAATAGTCGTTTCAAATGAGCTTGTGCCTTTAAGCTCATATTTGTAAGCCGTCAATGTCCCAGTTGATGGACCAGCGAAGCTATCTATAGTATCTGTATTGACACTATTATAATCAGCAGCTCCTAAAGTTCCATAGTCTATAAAATAGACATTCTTTAGTCCACCTACTGAGTCCTTACAAGGCTCTATTCGGCCAGTATTCAGAGTACAACTCATATGTGTTTGTTTTTAGTTATAACTTACCCTCGTTTCTTAGACCAGGGTAAGCTATGTTATTAATTATATTGTGTAATAAACGATGTCACCAGGAATTCCGTACTGGATTCCATATGTAAATCTCATAATTATTCTAACATTCTGACTTCCGTCAAGGTCTCCCATATCTAAGACTCTTACCTCATTTTTGTCTGATAATAATCCAGTACCAAAGAATAAATTAGATTTCTCAGCTGCTACAATATCATTTGTAGCTAATCCTGGTGCTCTAAATATTTTGATTCCGTCAAACAATAACGCTTGTCCTAAATCTTGGTTAGGCCCAGCCGTTCCTACACCAGCTGCTCCCACTCCAGCTGCACCAAATCCACCTAATGCTCTCACATATTGGGCAAAAACGTGGTTAGATACATATAAATGTAAATCGTCTTTATACTTTACTGGGTTAGGAATATCGTCTACTACTTTCCCTAGCTCTTCAATTACGTTTGCAGCAGTAATGCTCGTCGCAGTGGTAGTCGTTTTAACTACTCCTCCGTCAGCGTTTAATAATGCAGAGAAACCTAAGATGCCGTCAGCAGCTCCAGTCCCAGACCATAATTGATTTTCGATGTTTTGAGATACTTTCTCAGACACGTGTGCAATTAAGAAATCAGCGAATGCTGGTGGTAAATTATCGTATGCAGAAAAACCCATTTCAACTGCTTCCCAGTCAGATCTAAAATCTTTCTTACAAAGCTCTAAATTTACGTTGAATTCCTCTGGTTGAAGAATACGCTCAGTTAAAGTAACTACATTATCAGTTTGAGTGAAATCACAAGTAGCATCTTTTACGATTGCTCCAGTGTCAAGTTTCTTGATAACTTCTTTATACTTTACGTTTGGTTTGATTGTGACTCCACCTTTGTCTAGTGTGTCTCCTGATAACAATGCTGCAGCGATGTACTTTCCAGCAAATTCGCCAGCATATGTTGTAGTAATTGGTGTGTTTAAACTATTTGCCATTTTATTAAATTAAAAAATTATTGATTTATTTTTGTTAAGATTCTATTTAGAACTGTATTCTGTCCATTTGAAGCAAATCTTACTACTTCTCTATTCTTATTAGCTCCCTCAGGATTATGACGTAAAGGTTTTGACGCTGGTTTCGATAACTCTGCCTTAAGCTCAGCTACCTCTTCCTCTTTAACGTCTTCACTCTTAATATACTCAGCTTTAACCTCGTCTATCATAGCTTTGATTTCTTCTACGGCCTGGCCTAATTCTTCTTTAGTCACATAACCCATTTCTTCTTTATCTTCCATAGCTTTATCTTCTGCAAAATGAGATTCTTTAACTGTGCTTTCTACGACTTTCTTAGGCTCTCTTGATTCTGCCTCAGCTTCAACTTCCTCAGTCTCTTCTGCTACTTCCTCAGTTACTCCCTCTGCCACTTTCTCAATAATATCAGAGATAATCCCCTCTTCTGCTACTGCAAGCGTCATTCCGTCTTCCATTAAGTATTCTCCTAAAGGCAAAGCGACTTTCTCATCTTCTGTTACAATAAAAACTGGCTCATCTGCTTCAAACTTCTCAGCCTCTATAACAGTACCGTTTTCCAACTTACGTTGCTCTAGAGCTACTTCAATCCCTAAGGCTTGTCTTACTCTAGTTAATACTTCATTTGATTTTCTCATATTATTAAATTTTAGCTAATAAATTATTTATTGCACTCACGACATCTTTGGCTTCACTTCTCGTTTGCTTACCTATAGCAATGGCTTTATCTAAAACCTTTACTTCTTGCATAACCGAATTAGCATCTAAATCATTTTCAAGCATATCTTGTGCTATCTTATCCATTTTCACTGCTAACTTAGCTGCTTCTTTTACTAAACCATCAGCGTCTTGGCCTTGATTATCTACTTCTTCTTTAATTTTTTCTAATGCACCCACGGAATCTCCTAATACTGCCAATGCTTTCATCACTGCAGATTCTTCAATCTCATATCTACTAAAAAAAAACTCTAAATCACCCTGATAACCCTCAGCTTCATTTAATATGCCTTTCGCTTTACCTAACTCAATTCTTTGAGAAGATAATTCTGTTCTAGAATCGTGAGCCTGGTTTATAAGGCCAATAATTTTGTTTACTCTTTTACTCATAATTGTATATATAACGGATTAATAATTCTTTTTTGCGTTTAAGACTTCTTATATATGTTTCCTATTCCTTGATTTATAAAATAACCCTCACAACAATCCCTGGAATAAGTGTCCTCATCCTTACACAGACAACCTCTACGGCCTCCGTTTGGTATTGCGTACCCTATCGTGTAGTTTTTATCATTACTGCTCATTATCGCTCTCTTTTATAATGTTAATTAATTGCTTAACCATTAAATCCTCTGACGATAAATTCTCTTCTACTGCTTCCTTTGGAGCTTCTGCCTTATCTGCAAAATATCCCTCTATTGAGAAGCCTTTTACCTTACCAGTCTTTACATAGTCATTCCATATCTCGTCATTGTTTACCTTTACGGCTCCCATCCACGTTCCAACTGGCACGTCCATATCATACACATTAGACTTATCATTAGCCTTGTCTTCTACTATCCAGGATTCAACCAGGGTAAGACCTTGTAATTTCATTTCGTGTTCTAGCGTACTCTGAGATTGATTACCAGCTTGTAAATAAAGCTCCGAGGCCCTTTTTACTGTATCACGGCTAAAGTATATGTAATACTCATCTTCTCCACTAACTCTAAAAATAGGCTTGTTAGGAATCAGGATCGGTCCCATAAGGATTTTTTTGTCCCCAGCTTGCTTCTTAAACTTAACCTCTTGAGATTTTAAAGCCACAAAATTCTCTTCTATGGCTGGGTTTTCTACTACGGATATAGCTTCTACTCCGTCTAATTGAAGCTCATCTATGACTAATTCTATAATTTTCATATTCATATAACGATTATAATTTATATACTTGCACTTTCTACAATATTTCTTTCCAATGATTGTGCTGATGTAACATCATTTGATACTACAAAAGCCTTTACTGGCTGCTGCTCGGTTTCGCCAATAGCTTCGGCTAACTGATTTGTACCCCCAGAGCCTACTATATTAAAGGCTGGAGCTTTAGCTGGAATAGGCGTAGGACCTGAGCCTCCACCTCCACCTCCTCCACTAGGTCCTGGTGTTTTCGTAGCTGCTATTTTCTTAACTGTTGCTATACCAGATGCCACTGCTGCTGCTGCTGCTATACCCCCCAGAACTGGCCCTACAATCGGAATACCAGCTAATGATTTATAAGATGAAGTAGCACTTTGATACGTGTCAATAGTCGCTGCTGCAATCGCTGCTGCTTTTCCTGCTGCAGATTCTTTACCCAGGAGGCCAGCTAACTGTCCCAGAGATTTACTAGCAACTCCTAGCTTCTCCTCTGTTGTAAGCTCGGCCCATTTAATCTCATTCTTACTCTTCTCTCTGTTTATAGCATCTTCATTGGTAGCCAACTGTTGGTCTAATCCTTGCTTAGCTTCGTTATAGGCTATTTGTGCGTCTACCTTAGCCTGAGTACCCTCAGCATAAACGTCTATATTCATCTGTAATCTCTCTAGCTCTATCTCCCTTTCTGCCTCAAGTACCTCACGCATTTTCTCTAACTTCGTCAGCTCAAGTACCTCTCTTTCTGCAGCAAATCTCTTCTGCTCTAAAGATAAAGTCGTTTCTGATTCTAATTGTGACTGAGTAAGTTCTTGTTGCTCCTTTAATAAAGCATTAGTGTTTGTAAGCTGCTCAGATTTGAAACCAGCAACCTTAGCATCAACTGCTAAAAGCTCAGTATTCAATTCATAAAGCTCATTTGTACGCTCTACTGATTCTCCTTTAAGAGCAATCTCTTGTGCTATCGTATTTATACGTGCTTGAACAGATGCTTTTTCTGCCTCCGTTTGGTCCTCAAGAATCTTTCCTAATTCTTTGTTAGCTTCTATTCGCTCAGCTATTGAAAGTGTCTCATCGTCCCTTATTTGACGTTGTTGCTCAGCTTGTAAATCATACTTCTCAATCAGACGTTGCTGCTGCAAGGCTAATAACTCGAAATTCTTTTTAGCTGCAACCAGTCTTTTAGCGTCAGCTGCTGCTGCTTTTATGTCTACTTTATCAACTACTTCTGAAACCCCCTCTGCTATACCTTGAGCCAGGGTACCTACTTCTCCCAATGCTTCAACAAAATTATCTCCTATCTGCTTACCAGCGTTTTTAATATTCTCGCCAGTCTTTGCTAATTTCTCAGACGTTGCATCTATATCGGCCTGGAGCTGCTTAATTTTATCAGGGTCCTTACCACCTAAGAAACTATCTTCCCAGGCTAATTGTGCCTTTTGAACACCCAGCACTATACCCTGAATAGCTGCTACAATTACATTAACGGCAATAGTCAAAGCACCCCCTAAAACTTTACCCAGAGCATCAAACCCTCCAGTGGCCTCTTTAACTCGTTCTATAATTGGTTTAAATACGTCTATAATTTGGTTTAGAACAATACTCAGAGTCTCAGAAACCATAGCTAAAGCGTCTGTTACAACCTGATTCTCCTTAAACTTCTCTACTAAGTCCCCAGCCAGTTTTATAAGAATACCAAAACCCAGGCCTTTAAAGACCAGGCCTAATCCCTTGAAACCTTTACCCAAACTACCTACGGCTCCCTTTACTTTTTTAAGTACGCTAACTTGCTTTTTTCCAGCCTTGGCATTATCACTCAAAGCTGCAGTAAGTTCCTTCTGTTGCTCAGCATTTTCCTGGCCCAGCTTCTCTACTGCTTTTGTAAGCTCTGAAATCTTCTTTACTGCGTCTTTAACATCAGCTTGTATCTTAACTGTTTCTTGTACCATTCTTAATGTTTTTTATTTGACGTTTAAACTCTTGCCAGTCAGTCGGTAAATTATTTTTACCCTTTGCAATTTCAACGTATTTTCCCTTATCTACGTATGGCAGCATCTCAAGTATATTCTTTATCATATTATGGTAATTGTGGTACTGTTATTATTCTATCTGTAATTAATTCTAAGTCACTCTTCCCAGACTGTAAATTTGTCGAAATCGAGTTTATCTTATACTGATTATCTCCTATCACAAGCCTATCTGAGAGCTTATAATTAAGTAAAAAACTCATTGGTAAATATGCACTAACTTTCGTTAATCTTTGCTTAGGATTAAAAACGCTTTCAATATAATTCTTGTAATATTTATTAAATAAATTGCCAGTAAAAATCTGCCCATTCTCATTCCTGGTCCACTCACTTGTTTCTTCAAAGAAATTTAACTGAAAATTATTTACCGATGGATCAAGACTGACTGAATTAAAAGGCATTATTACAGTGCTTCTGGAAATATGTGATACGGCTACATTATCGGAATCAACCTCATCTACTATGCTAATTGCACCAGAACTTACTCTAATTGGATAAAACAAAAGTGGTTTTCCTAAATAAGAACTCTGGTCATTGTTTACATTATAACCCCATTGTATGTCTTTTAAGGCATTATTACTTGCGTCGTTTATTCTTTCGTATAGTAAGTGTCCAAAAGGAGCTTTTATCTCGTATAATCCTCCGTCTAATTTAGCATTTCCTGAGTATGATATTTGTCCCCAGGGTCTGCCAGTAATTTCGCCAAACTTGTTAGCTAAAAACGTAGCCGTATCTTCAAACTTAAAATAGATTTCTTTAAAAGGCAATGCGACATTAACCTGACTGGAGCTTATATCTACATACTGCGTAATATCAGTACCTTTACTACCCAGGAAGTGCCCTATTCCGTCAGCATAAAATTCGTCTAATGGTTGAACTACTATAACCCCAGCCGTATCGACAAATGCAGTAAGATTAAATATTTTAAAAAGGCCAGTAAGAAAGTCTAGTATCTTTATATCAGGCATCTGCTTTGATACATTAAATTTAAAAACATTAGTAGCAGCAAAAAATCCAGTAGAATAATTAACAGTATAACTCGTGCCAAAAGTTATTCCACCAGCTTGCCATCTCACACTAGAAAATTCCATATCTAAGTCAGTTATAAGATAAACCTCATAACACCCACCAAAATAAGTCCACTCTGTTAAACCATTTATTGTTATAGAACCAGTTATTGTTACTCCTGAATTATATACTACTTGTCCATTTTCTTCAATTCTTATTCCGTAAAGAGTTTGAAAATAATTACTATTAGGAGTGACTATAAGATCTAATTGTTGAATTGCACTATTGGTATAATAAGAACAAAACGTAGTATTATAAATGTCAAAATAATCTTCTGACGCTATAAAATTCCAGTCTACTAATGTC
>TARA_R110000823_G_scaffold26528_10_pt1 | contig 10393 bp, 6 predicted proteins | sample TARA_R110000823 | Tara Oceans TARA_R110000823 (sample SAMEA4397722) | marine metagenome | biome: Polar Biome; feature: [DCM] deep chlorophyll maximum layer (ENVO:01000326); material: water (ENVO:00002006), including particulate matter (ENVO:01000060) such as... | depth 20 m | reverse complement strand
CCCGTCGAACCAGACAAGTCAGTTACAAAAGTGTAGGCACTGCCATTCCACAAATATAATTTACCGTTATCCGCATCTTCGACATTGCCGGTTTCAACTAAACCAAACTCACCAGCAACAATGCCAGTGCCGCTTGTATCAGCTGTTAGTGCTGCAACAGAGCTATAAATTTTAGCAATGTTAAAGCCTAAACCAGTTGCGCCAGTAGGACCTTGTGGACCTTGTGGACCTGTTGCTCCAGTTGTACCAGTAGCTCCAGTTGGGCCGCGCGGACCTTGTGGACCTGTTGCTCCTGTTGCACCTTGTGGACCTTGTGGACCTGTTGCTCCAGTATTTCCCTGTGGGCCTTGTGGTCCTGTTACTCCAGTATTTCCCTGTGGGCCTTGTGGTCCTTGTGGACCTGTTGCACCTGTTGCACCGGTAGAACCATCCGCTCCATCTGCTCCAGTAACACCAGTTGCTCCCTGTGGTCCTTGTGGACCAGTTGCTCCAGTTGTACCTTGAATGCCCTGTGGACCTTGTGGACCTTGTGGTCCTGCATTTCCTTGTGGTCCTCGTTGACCTTGTGGACCTTGTGGACCTGTTGCTCCAGTAATACCTTGAATGCCCTGTGGTCCTTGTGGGCCTGTTGCTCCAGTGGTACCTTGTGGTCCTTGTGGTCCTTGTGGTCCTGCTACTGTACTATCTGCACCAGTAACACCAGTTGGGCCTTGTGGTCCTTGTGGTCCTGTTGCTTGCACTTCAGTGTATACTGCGCCATCATTGGTAAATTCCCAGTGACCTAAACCTTCATTCCAACGGAATTGTACTGGCGTCTCATCTCCACGCATAATACGAATACCAGCGTTTTGAGTAGGAATACCAGTGGTTACATCACTGTTCAAGTCGATGATGTTATCTGCAACACTTAACGTTGCTGTATTAACTGTAGTAGTTGTACCGTTGATAGTTAAATCACCTGCAACTATTAAGTTGTCGTTAACACGCACAGTACCAGAATCCGCAGCCGTCAATATCAAGTCTGCACCAGACTCGGATGTTACTCCGTTAGTTCTGATACCAGATGTGAATTGCATCGGATTGCCGTCACTTGTTGTCAAATTCTGACCTGCTTGCATCTGCAATGCACCAGCTATTTGAACTATTGTGCCAGCAGCACCTAGTTGTAAAACGCCGCTGCCTGCTGTAGTGATTCTCATGTTCTGATCAGCGTCAGCTGAAAAGGTCATTGTCTGGTTATCACTGTACAGTACGCGAGCGCCGTCAACATACAACGAACCTGGACCGACGTAAATATCTTTCCACATGTTCGTCAAACTACCTAACGTATATGTAACGTTAGCTGATGGTATGATATTGCCATCAAACGCTGCCATATATGTCTTAACATCGCCATCGATATTGATAGCGTCAACATCGGCCTGGAATGCTAGCGCATTGCCGTTAACTGTCATTACACCTGAGGCACCTTCAGTTACTGAAAGAGTTCCCAAGTTTAGTACTGAAGTGGATGCTTCTGTTGCAAAAATTGATTCTACACTAAAGAATACCGCAGTACCAGTAATTGCTTCTGTTAACAATACTTGAACAGTATTACTGTCAACGACTGTAATCTGAGCAACTGTTAAAGCATGATTGCTGTCATACACAAAGTATGCAAAGTTTGTAGTATCAAAGTTGTGTGTAACTGTCCACGTTGTTGCCGCCACGCCCTGTGTATGTAAATACGCAGCTTGTTTTGAGCCTATTGGTGTCCAGCTATAGAAGCCCGATCCCAATACTAATTCCGTATAGATATACGGTTGTCCGTCCTTTACAATTTGCGTGTAAGGGCTAGGATTAGCCGGAAAACCTGCATAGTTTGTTTCGTAAACTATTCCAGTGTTCAGACTTAAATCCGCCAGGACTCTAACTTTTTGGTTAGCCATTTATTATTTCTCCTGTTTTTTGTGTATTCTTCACTGGTTGTGCACCAGTAAACAATACTTTGCCTTCTAAAGCTCTATTAATCAACATAACCAGATGATATTGAAAAGTGATAAATTCAGCTCTCTCTTCATCGGTCACATCTGTTCTTCTTTTGAACTCTTCTATATTTTCTTGAGTTTTTTCTAGCCACCCATAAATGTAATGATTTAATCTACGGTCATCCATGTTATCTTCCCCTTGCCAATAATTCTGCTGTCTCAAAAATCTGCTTCATGTAAGCAAGATTATCCTGAAACTGTTTTTTATCTGCAGGGTTATAAAAGTTTGCTGTTTCAGCATTTTCTTTCATTACAGTCAAACACAATTCAACTTGCTCAAGAGCAATGTCAAATGTTGATAAACTTTCTAACCAGATATACGGTAAATTTTTCATTTTGTTTTGATGGGGGGATCGCTCCCCCCACACAATTCCTTTATGTTAAGCTATAATAAAATCCAAGTATTATAGAGTGCCCATTGATTGAACAGCGATCTTAATCTTGCGAGCTTCTGTTAGGTACACAGTCAATGTGTTAGTATCTGTTTCTTCGATACTAACGATATCGTTTCTGTATGTACCATCAGCACGCTCAACTAGTACGGTAAACGTTACAAAGCTAGCAGCCAAGTTGTGCGCAATAACGTGAGTTACGGCAGCAGTTGCTGTTTGCGTTGTGAAGTTCAATGCATTGTAGTCTGTACGAACTAGACTGTCGGCAGCAATACGTGCAGTTTCTTCAGCAGTAACTAAACCGTCTAGTGCAGCAATAGCTGCGGCATTTACGCCTTCAGCAGCAGTAGCACGAGTTACTTCGTTAGCAATAGCAGTTGCGTTTGTTGCAACAGCAGCAATACGTGCTGAAGTTTCAGCAGTGATAGCGGATGCATTAGTAGCAATACTAGATGATAGACCGGACTCAGCTGTAGTAGCACGAGTTACTTCTGCAGAGATAGCGCCAGCATTTGTAGCAATAGCTCCGGCATTTACGCCTTCAGCAGCAGTAGCACGAGCAACTTCAGTAGCCAAGTCGGCGGACACTACACCAATAGCAGTAGTATTTGCGCCTTCGGCAGCAGTAGCACGAGTTACTTCGTTAGAAATAGCTGTTGTGTTTAGCGCAACGTTAGAAGCAATAGCACTCTCTGCACCAGAAGCACGAGTTACTTCAGCAGTAATAGCAGCTTCGTTAGCATCGATTTCGATTTGCTGTTGTCCGTCTGCGGCCAAAGCACGAGTAACTTCGGTAGAAATGTCAGCGGCATTCTGATCAATATCAGCTTGCAATGCGCCTTCAGCAGTAGTAGCACGAGTTGTTTCAGTAACAATAGCTGTTGCATTTGTTGCAACATTAGTCGTCAATAGACTTTCAGCAGCAGTAGCGCGGCTTGTTTCTGTTGAGATAGCTGTTGCATTTACGCCTTCAGCTGTAGTAGCACGAGTTACTTCGTTAGCGATAGCTGTTGCGTTTGTTGCAATAGATGTTGCATTTGCAGAATCACCAGCAATACGAGCAGTAGTTTCAGTTGCTAGTTCGCTTGTGTGTGTTCCTAGTGCATCAGTAATGGCCTGAGATAAATCGCTATCAGCAGCCTGGAAAGCAGTAACAAGTTCTGTCAATGAATCTAAAGCAGCTTCATCTACGTTACTTAACACATTGTCAATACGGACACCTAATGCGGTGTCAGCGTTTGTACGAGCTGTTGCTTCTGCATCGATTGCAGTTTGCAATGCTGTATCAGCGTTTGCACGAGCTGTTGCTTCTGCTGTGATAGCAGCAGTGTTTGCGCCTTCAGCAGCAGTAGCACGAGTTACTTCTGCAGAAATAGCAGCAGTGTTTACGCCTTCAGCAGCAGTAGCACGAGTTGTTTCAGCAGCAATAGCATCAGCATTTACGCCTTCGGCAGCAGTAGCACGAGTAATTTCAGAAGCCAAACCTGATGTGTTTATCGTGACGTTTGCACGTAGCGCATCTTCAGCAGCAGTAGCACGAATAACTTCGTCTGCAATGTTTGTTTCGTTAGTAGCAACGTCGGTAGTTAAGATACCTTCAGCAGCCAATGCACGAGTTGCTTCATTAGAAATAGCTGTTACATTTAGAGCAATATCGCCAGCATTTGCTAGTTCTGCGGCTGTAGCGCGAGCAACTTCAGTGGCCAAATCACCGGACACTACACCGATAGCAGCAGTGTTTGCGCCTTCAGCAGTAGTAGCACGACTTGTTTCAGCAGAAATAGCTGTTGCATTTGTAGCGGCTGCTGTGGCATTTACGCCTTCAGCAGTAGTAGCACGACTTGTTTCAGCAGAAATAGCAGTAGTTAATGTAGAAACATTGCTTGCTAAGTCGGCAGCGATTGCAGCTTCAGCAGCTAACGCACGATTGATTTCGTTTGTTAAGCCTTCAGAACCAGAATCTAGTTCGTTAATAGCAGCAACAATACTGGATTTATTATCAGTAGTTAGTGATGCCAAAGTGCCAATTGTGCCTTCAATTGCAGTATCAGCAGCAGCACGGGCTGTTGCTTCATCAGCAATGGCACCAGACAATGATGTGTCAGCGGCAGCGCGAGTACTTGCTTCAGTAGAAACAGCGGCAGCATTTACGCCTTCAGCAGCAGTAGCACGAGATACTTCGGCAGAAATTGCAGTATTCAATGTTGTGTCAGCGGCAGCACGAGTACTTGCTTCAGTAGAAACAGCGGCTGCACGATCACTTACTTCAGTATTTAGGTTAGACTGTACTGTGGAAACTGCACCTAGAATGTTAGTAGCAAAATCAGGGTCATCGCCTAACGCTGCTGCTAGTTCGTTCAATGTGTCTAATAGACCTGGAGCTGCATCGATTAACGCAGAAACAGATGAATCTGTGTAAGCCTGTGCAGTTGCTAATGCGGCTGCTACATCTTGTGATACAACGAAATCGACTACATTAACTGCGCCGTCAGCGTTTAGTGTAGAATAACGTAATTTTTTGTCTGTGGTGTTAAACCACACACGACCTGGTTGTACAGGTACTGGGTCAGCCGTTAAACTTTCAACTTTAAAGTTTTCAATCCAGCTGTTGTTTGCTAACGTAATACCGTGGAAAATTGGGAATTGTGCCATTTTTCTTTTTCTCTCTTAAAAATAAATTTTAAATTAATTTAAAACTTGCGTAACCATTACACAAATTTGGATTCCTGATTGTGGTGAGTATCTTGGTAATATCACACAACGGAATTCTCTTCGCTTCTCTGTCTCTTCTCGTAATACATATTTAACTGTTTTGGTTAAAATATAAACTACATGTACTTATTTTGAACTGGGTTTGAAAATGCCCTAGATGTTGGCATGGGCAGTGTTAACGCCTAATTACAAACTGTTTTAATGTTAATAATTCGCGGTCAACTAGCAATGCTTCAGAATTGCTGTGTTTGATTCTCAATGCATTTTCTTCTTCGGCGGTCTCAAAAACAAAAGTATTGTTATTGAATTCGATCAGACGTGCACCTGTTGCTTTGACATAGGCTGCAAAATGTAATTCTTTGGATGAAATTTGTATTACCATTTTTTTATTATATTATGCAAAAAATACTGTTACTCTGCCAGCAGTGGCTTCCGTTAATACTACTTCAAAACTGTTTGCATCAATAATGTTAACTTGTGCATAGAATTTTTTATTGTTTTCGTCGAAAAGAGATTCCATTATGTTTAAAGTGTTTCTATTATGTATCACTGTCCAGACCAGCGAAGGATAAAATGTATATGTTTCAACCGGGGTGTTTCGTAAATCACTGTAGCTTCCGGTGGTTGCTACATTTGCTAAAACTGGAGCACCAGTTAAATCCTCGTATGCGCCACTGAAATGATTTAATAAATTTGTACTGTCAGTTAAGTCACTTACGTCAGCGGGGATAGTTGGAGTGCCAGTTAAATCCCCGTATGCGCCGCTTGTCGCTACATTTGCTAAATCTGCCGTATTAGCTTTTAGCGCAACTGTTGCAGTTATCGTATTTATGAACGAAGGATCATCACCGATTGCATTAGATAGTTCAGTTAGGGTATCTAATAGTGCAGGTGCATTTCCTACTAAATTCGATATCGACGTATTAACATACGATGTTGTGGCAAAGTTTGCATCGTTAACGAGCGAACTAATATTTGTTGGCACATTGGCTGCTACATTGGATAACTCTGCTGTTGTGACATAGCTTGCATCATTAGTGAATGCGCTGACTAGTGTAGGAGTATCTGTTAAATCATTGTAACTACCGCTGACAGAAACATTCGACAACGATGACAGTTGAGTAGAAACTGTGCTATCAGTAACTGAACTCGGAAGACCTGTCGCACCAACATAGCGATACCCTTCTACGAAAATAGCAGATGATTGCGATACTCCTGCAGGAATATTAGTATCCGGAAATCTTAAAATACCGCTTTGATAATCAAAGAACCAAGCATCATTGTTGCCGCTGCCGTCAGCAAATAATCGTGTACCAGTTGACGCAGGATCAGTTGCGGTTGGGCTGTCTACATAAACTCGTAATTGATATTGTGCGCCGAATTCTGTACCAATCCAATTAGTTGAGCCAGTCTTCCAAGTTCTACGAGTTGTTGCTGTTAAGTCTTCTGCGGTCTTAACTGCGTTTTCTCCCATATACACACGAATAATGCTACCGGTAACAGCAGGGGGTATAAGAGGAATGTCACCGGAGCTGACCCAAATATTGTCGCCGCGAATTAAAAGCGGACTGGCAAAAGATTCGTTACTTGCGCTCTTCGATTGACTCGAATCGGTGTCAGCAACACCATATCCAATTTTTTTAAATAGAAAATCTACTTTTTGGTTAGTTGATATTGCCATTAGTTTGTCGCCGTTTCAATGGAAATAGCAGATACAGTTTGTCCACTAGTTAATTTTATTCTAACAAAAATTTCGTAATTTGCCGAATTCGAAGAACTTTCAGTACCAAAAGTTGCAGTTTTTGTTGCGTTTGTAACTGGGGTATTTACAGTAACTGTGCCGTTTACTGCACATCCGTTACTGCCGTTTCCGAGTCCGTTTACACCAGGCAATCCCGATCCGTTGTAACTTGTGGTCATATCCAGCCAGCCGTTTAATCCGGAAGTTGTATCTATTGCGCTACCTGGTAATGCTATCCACATACCAGCAATTGTTCCTGTATACTTAATGTCAAATTTACTAACCGTAGTTCTAGTAAACTTAAATGTAAAATATTGGTCTCCGGATCTACCTGTACTTAAATCTGGACCGGATGGGATAAATCCAGTTGAATAATCAGTTGTATCGTGCTTTAATACCGCTGCAACTACTGTTGCATCATATGGTTCCAATGTAGTATTTTGACTATTGAATAACGATCTACTAGTGATTGCAGGAGTGCCTGTACTACCCGGATTAATTACACGAGCACCATTGCCAGAACCAATGCCTACATTGTTAACTGGGATGCTGGTTTCTTCAATTTGAGTACTTGTTCCTGTTTTATATAAAACTGTTGAGCCTGGAGCAAAATTTTGCACGCCTGTGCTATAGCTATTTTGTGCTGTTAGTGATGGACCAGAAATGCTAGAACCAAAACCTGTTCTGACGGCAGCAGTTGTTGTTATATATGCGCTACCACTAGAAACATATAGATTTCTTGCCAGTGGCGTTGTAATTCCTGCGGCTGAGTAAGTGATACTTTGCGGCGCCAATAATGCACCAGCTGCTGTGCCTGTTACAAAAGTATCAGTAAGTGGATATGTGTCACCACTTAGTTTGTTTACATTAGCAGTTAATTGGAATAGACTCGAGCTGGTTAAATGCGGAATAGTGCTGGAGTAAGAACAAACATTAGATATTAATGCAATTGCCGTATTAGACCAAATAGGTGCTCCTGGGCCGCTGTTATCATAATACCAAGTTATAGTATTTGTTGCCGCAGCTTGTGAGTGTGTAATATACAATTCATTCCATCCGGAACTAACAATTCCAGAGGCGTATGTGCTGAAACTTGACCAAAAGCCTGCGGCGACTGAATCTACTACGTTATGGTAGTCTTGATTATCGTACACTGCTATACTACCGTATACACCGTCGCTGGAGCCAGTTAAGGCAGCACTACTACTGCCCGCGCCGTTCAATAATAAAGATACTACTCCGGTTTCACCTGGACCTACATTTTCTACGGAACTGGTGAGGTATGCTCCTGATCGCTTAACTGAAGAAACTACTGTGCCGCCTACTACCGATTTTCTGCCTGTTGCAGTATTATCAGTTTGTACAAAATCTGTCATCCTATAACTAGACAATCCGTTGATAGAAATATCTGTGTTGTTGGGAAAATATGGAGGACGACTCGGAACAAGTTTACCTAATACTTCATTGAGTAGAGCAAGGCCATCAGTTACTGATGTAGTTGACGTTAAATTAGCTGCGTTACTAACCAGCTGGCCCGTTGTATTATCCCCCAACGTAGATGCATTTCCTAAGATAGTAACTACAAATTCGTCACCGCCTGCCAGGATTGCTAAGTTTCCGCTAATTGAATCGTAGGTAACATCCGTTACGCCTGCAATATTAGCAACGGCATTAGCAACTTGTGCATCAATTTGTGCGTATTGTAAGTCGGTAATTACCAAATTATCAATTTGATCCTGTATACCGTTACGAATTTCGCTAAGTGTAATATTACTTGCAATTGGGCCAACGGTAAATTCTGTACCGTCACTCGTCGATAGTTTTAAGTTTCCAGTAACCGCATCGTATAATACATTGCTAACTCCTGATACTGCGGCTCCATTGACAGAAATGCTACCTGCTTTATTGATAACAACATTACCAATTGTTACACCAGTAGTACTAATTGTTTGAACAACGTTTGCTTGCGAAGTGTTGCCAACAAACATTTTGATTATGCCGTCAGCTGATCCTAACAGCAAGTTACCGACATTGTCGCCGCCAACATAGTCACCGGAGCCAACTACATATAAATATCCGTCATTGGCACTGCCTACATCGGCAAAAAATTCATCAGCTGCACCAATGTGCTTACTGCTAGTTATACCCAAGTCAACAAAGTATGTAGAATCAGTGCCGTTATCAGCAGTTGCAATATAGTCGGTACTTGCATCGATTCCGTCGTTAATGTTTTGGAAATTAACTTGTGAATAGCTAGGTGTATTCGCAGAGAACTGAGCAACTACTTTTGATCCTAGTATGGTAAATTGTGCTAATCCGGCATATAAAGCATGGTCGCCGGAAACCATGTTACCATAAAAAATACCAGAGCCAACTGTTCTTAAATTACCATATGGAATAAAAACAGAGTCAGCATCTGATGATAGCTGTTGTTCACCGAGATAAATGGTACTGTTAGATAACCAAATATCTTTCCATCTGCGATCACTTGAACCTATATTGTATGTGACATCGGCAGCAGGTATAATGTTTCCAGTAGTAATACTATTAAATACTGGATCGTCTGTGCGACCAACTCCGATATCAACAGTGTAATCTGTCGACGATGTGCTAATAACTAAATTGCCGTCATCAGCATTATATGTAACTGCCTGTACACCAGCAGTTAAAACGCTGGATATAGAAGATAAAAGAGGTGTTCCGTTGGGGTAGTAAAACCCGCTACCGATAACATTACCAACTGTAAAAATATCAGCAAAGGCTTTGATATTTCCTACACGCAACTGTCCAGTTGTGTAGAAATTGTTAGCTGTAACTAAATTACCGGTTAAATTATTTCCGCCGCCTATTAAAGTAAAAAGCTGGGAAAAATTTTCGTTAGTTTTTGTAAAAGCCGAATAGAGACTTTCACCTTCATTGGAATCTGGACCTGATCCTAGCTCAATTATTTGTTGCGTCACTTATCGTCTCTTCTCTGTCGTTTAAATATTTATCCAGATATTGTCGCACACCAATCATTAAAACAGCGCATACTGCGCTGTTTTAATATCATATGATATTAGTAATTAATGTCTGCCAACTGCAACTTCAATAATTTTTACCTCTGTTGTATCAATTGACTCAAGTGCTTTACCTATTACACACCCTGGAACAAATTTTGAATTGTCAATCGCCATTGCAGTTCCTGGTATAATACCTGAAACTAAAACTGTTCCTTTACTAACAGGACCTTGTACACTACAAGGAACACGCCCAGTCAACGCAACAGCAACTACAAAAGAACCTGACAGGTTTGAATTCATTAAATATGCAGGATCAGTACTAACAATACCTGCAACAGCAGTATCATGATCAACTGTTGATGTTGTAACTTCTGTATCGCCGCCAAAAATAACAACAGTACCAGGCGTATAGTCTGCATCTGCCAGATAGTTTTCAGCTAAGTCAGCGTATAGTGCAGATGTAGCAGTACCGTTATAATAACCAGTGATAGTTAAATTGCCAGTCGTCGGTGTAAATTT
>TARA_R110000823_G_scaffold3000_3_pt1 | contig 10406 bp, 6 predicted proteins | sample TARA_R110000823 | Tara Oceans TARA_R110000823 (sample SAMEA4397722) | marine metagenome | biome: Polar Biome; feature: [DCM] deep chlorophyll maximum layer (ENVO:01000326); material: water (ENVO:00002006), including particulate matter (ENVO:01000060) such as... | depth 20 m | reverse complement strand
ACCATCGTAGCTAGAATCGCTTTGTACGGTAGCTTTGGCAGCGTCTATAGCTGACATAACCTTAACAACCTTAAGCTCCTGACGAGCCTCCTCAAGCCTCTGAGCACCATTCTGCTTGGCTGTTGACCTAGCATCCCATCCAGTAGCTAAGGTTGTTCCTATAGCTATAAACGGATTTGCAAACATTCCTATAAGTTTACTGAACATACGTTCTCCTAATCAACCCACAAGGACATAACGTCTCCAAACCTAAAGGTAGCAATGAAGAGTACCGTCAATATGATTGCTCTAAAAAAATGTTTATATTTTGTAACCTCTGCCTCTAGCTTAGTGACCTGACTACCTAGTTGCCTTTTAGTCTCGGACACATCGTTCTTTATCCCTTTAAGTTCTTCACGAAGAAGAGCCCTATCAGTTCTGGACTCTTCTACATGAGCCGTTATCAGTCCTTTAATAGTTTCCATTTGTCCCTTTAGATACCCAATATCTTCTTCCATTACCCACCCTATTATAGAACGATAAAACTATTGACAGTTATAATGACTTATGCTATTTTATTACTAGTAATTACTAAGAATACTCTTAAGATATATATACATAATAATAATATATACATACCTTAAAGAGTTTATAAGGAACACTAACGAGCTTTACCTTACTAAGTTACTGAGGTTGCTCTCTTTTTAGAAGATTCAATAATAGACTTTCCATCAGTTACACCCTTAGCTGAAAGGGCATTGCTGGTGGTAGCTCCGGGAACCTTCACAGAGGCCACAGGAGGCATCTTGGTGATAGGCCTACTAGCGACCTTAGGTTTAGGAGAAGATGCATCAGGAGGGCTTACAGAAGCTTGTGGGTCTACTTCTTCAGACTCCTTCTCACCAGCACCCCACAAAGCTTTATACCCACCACTAGCATAAGCCTCGGCTTCGTCAACAGTATCAAACATTAGATACTCACCTGTCTTGATAGCAAATCCCTGAGCTAAACTATCCCCAAGGTCAACTAACGCTCCATCAATCTCAGCTATTATTGGATATGCTATACCTTTCCCATCAAGCTCTCCCGAAGCCATTCTATGAGTAGAAATAGTTCCATCATCATTATCTATTGAACCTGACGAAGATGGGTTCATATACCGTTTTACAAAGTTTGGAACTGTTCCATCTTTCCTACCCGATACACCACCTTGTAGATCTGCTTCACCACCTTGTAAAGTAGCTGGAACATCATCGTTTGCAGGAAAGCTTGGAGCTTCTGGCTGTGGAATAGGAGCATCCATTGTGGGTTGTTCTATAGATGTTGAACCATCCTCTGATTCATCCTCTGATTCATAGAATGAACGCCCTGTATTTGCAAACTTAATAGAGAGCATGTAGGGTGTTTCTGTAAAGTCTGGAGTATTAATGTTAAAATCCTCCGCTAACTCAACCAACTTTCTTCCATTAAACATTATATCCCTATTAACTTCATCATAGTGTTTATTGGTAAGTCTTTTGGCAAATTTAACCGACTGCTCTATAACAATGTGCTGTGTCCCTACAAATTGCATAGCCCTCTGCCTATATCTAGCAGACAACTGAACAGGATCTATTCCCATCTTTGCCATTACTCTAAATACAATATTCATATCAGGAGAGTTAACACTTGGATTAGGGTTTTCAGAAAGAACTTTAGCTAATCTATTAAATAGCACCATCTCTTTATAACTAGACTCTCCCATAAAGGCAACAAGAGGCCTCTTATGATCTTCTAAGTACAAACTCATACTTGCTGCATCAGGGGCTTCTTTTGACATGTTCTCCCACATCATACGCCTTATTACATCAAGCCCCTTAGTTATTACTGTGGGATCTTCATAGTTTTGCAGTATTGTTCTTTTAAGGTCTTCTGCGTATCCTTCTTTTTGTAAGATTTTTTTAACAACCTCTTTAGCACTTTTATCCTCAAAAGGTCTTAAAAAGGCATTAGCATCACCCGTAGCTTGATCCGCTATAACCCTCTGACGAGCTACTAGGCTCTCTATTGTTGAGTCTACAGTTTTTAAATCTTCGGAAAACGAAGGGAACATTTTTAACTGATTTTTATACTTGTTTTTCCAAGCGTTTAAAGCTCCTGATAAACCTGCAGGATTTTTGTTATCCCTTAAATGCCTATATAAGTTGTCTTTTACATAGTCATTAAGTGTTGCCATAGCTATTGGATCATCTTTATAAAGAAGATTAAACTCCTTTAACTCTGATTGATTTTGTTCATTCCACACCCTTCGGACAATATCCTCTCGATGAAGCATTTCATCACCTGTCGTCTTAACCCTAAGCATATCACTGCCTAAACCTTGGCGGAAACGGGGATTATAATCAGTTTTATAAAAGGCTTCTGCTTTTAAGAAAGTTTCATAAGATTCGGGAGGAATGCCTTTTTGGAGAGCTTCTAAAGCAGCCTGTTCAACCTCTTGCAAAGCTTTAACTTTAATCATACTTCCATCAGGTTTAGATAGCTCGATCCGTTGCTCTCTCCTTAGTATCCTAACAAGTCCTGTTTTTCCAACAAGGTCATCAAAAGAGTTAGTTACAGGGCCTTGAGCCCCCTCTATTGCTACTCTTTCTGCTACTGGCAAGGCTGATAAATCTATAGTGTTGGCTTTATCTTGTGTCTTTAAAGCTCTAGCAACTACCCCGTTTATATAAGAAGGTACATCTACATCTGCCCCTGTATAAAGAGCCTTGTTCCTTGTCAAAGAAGCAACCGCATTTTCAATAGGAGTAATATCTATCCTAATAGAGTCTCCGGGGTCTGCCACCCTGTACATCTCGCCAATCAGCTCTCCGTAGACTTTCTTTATTTTAACAAGCTGTTCTACAAGGATCTCTCCTGACTGTAAGGGGTTAACATTAGGATCAATGCTAGAGTAAAACTCTTGAGTCTGTAATTGAATCTGGTCATCTACTTCAACTAAGTTTCTTTTAATTAATGCAGTCAGATCTACCATAAGACCTTCAACAGCTTTATGATCTCCGTCTGTAGTTCTTACAGCTACAGCTTCTCGATAAGCATCAACAGAAGCTTTTATTTGATTGTGTATTCTTTCTGCTTCTTCCGGAAAGGTTTTCCGTACAGCATCTGCTCGTGCATGAAGTCTTGTATTATCTGTAATGGATGGGGTTGTTATTGGAAACTCTTGTCCAGTTTGTATTTGTAGATCTTCCAACTCATCATATTGTTTTCGCATTAACTCAATATCTAAATACCCCTCATCTGTTTTAGGGAGTTCAGATCTAATTCCGGCCATGTTAGACTCAGATTTAAGTGATGGAGTTACTCTTTCAAGGACTTTTTTGGCTAGCCAAGGTGCAGCCATAGGGATAAAAGCAACTGGCAAAGCAGCTAGTGGGGTCATTGAGCCATAAACAAAACCCGTCTCTTCATCTTCCATGATTTGAGATCCAACAACTCCAGCAGCTATAGATATTTCTAGCAATGTTTTATCCAACATTAAAGCGTCAGTAACAGCCTTAGATACCACTGCTGGAGCAGCTTGTATTGTCCCTGTTATAGGAGTAACTGCTTTTGTGGCTGCATATGTTGACAGCTTTGCAAAGGAAAAGCCTCCTCCTGCAAGTTGAGCAGCCATGTAAATTACTTTGTGTTTATCTTTAGGAGATGTGGCCCCATTAGTTAACCAGTTAAACAGGTACTTTGCACCTCCTCTAGCTCCAGCCATGTCTTCCCTAATATCTGCTTTTACCCCTTCTTCTAAAGGCAAAGAGGTTAGTCCAAACTCAAGCATGCCAGTAAGAAGGTCTACAGGGAGGTCTGCAGCCCAAACAGGGCCGCCTCTAAGAAGACCTTCTGATATTACATTAGTAATATCCCATGCAGTGTCCATAGCTTCCCCTAGATCCATATCCTTAAGTTCTTTAGGGGTAAACACATCCTCTATGATAAGTGGCTTAACTTCAGGTATCCCCTCTAGAGCATTGATCTGTGAAAGGGTTAGGGCCTCCTCTTCGTCAGGATCGGTTTTAAGTTTAGGAGCTGGGTCCCCATTTCCTGTGACAATCTCACTAAGGGTAAACGATTCTTCTTGAACAACTTCTTCTTGAACAACTTCTTCTTGAACAACTTCTTCTTGAACAGTTTCAGGAGCCATAATAGGAGCTGTCGGAATCTCTTCTTTAATTTTTCCGTCATTTGTAAATAGTGCCATAAGATCTCCTACCCCTCGCCTTCTAAGGCATTATACCAGCGTTTGTACGTTGCCTCACCCTTGTTGTCAAGGACAATCTGTCCATTAACGTCTCGGACCTTCTTCCAGTAGTTAACAGTTCCACTCTTAGTCTTCGCTGTGAATATATCTGAAGAGGTTCCACCACGATTCTTATACATGTCAATAACAAGGGCAGTCTGCTTATCAATCAGCATTTGCTTAACAGTCTGAAGTGCTGAAGCATACTTTTCAGAACCTATAGTGGCACCAAATAGAGTATCCATACGCTTCAAGTCATCTGTGTTCAGCTTCTGCCCCTTACCTTTTAAGGTGTGAGCAATACTATACTTCAACACAGTCATATATGATTCGATCTTACCAGCGTCATAAGCTGCTTTGAACGTAGAGGCGCGATTAGACATACCGCCCGTTAAGAAACTCCCCTTATCTTTATTATAAGCTTCGTCAATGTCCTTTAGGGTTTGCTGCATTTCCTCTACAGTTGTCCTACTACCTAAAACACCAGATACGTTGGCGTACAGGTTATCCGCAATTGAGGAGGCCCACTGATTAATGCCTCCTGCACCAGCAGTTGCTAGGGAGGTTATGTTGTCAATATTGTCGATACTAGACTTAACCCACACAAGGGCTGCTCTACTCTTTTCACCAGCATTGTATTGATCTAAGGCTAGCTTTTGAGCCGTAGAAGCTTGCCCTACAAGAGTAGATAACTGAATATTTAGCGTTGCAAGTGTTTGCACGTCACTAGCCGGTGTATTAACTATCCTATCCCGTAGTACATGGATTAAGTTCAGTTTCTCTGCCGCAGCACTCATAGGCTTGTCAATATCAACAGCCGTAGTAGCCATGTACTCAGGACCAAGGTTCATAACCTTTCGTGTAGCAGGGTCTATAACATCTCCATTTGTTAACTCAATCCCCACCAAAGACTTGTTACCAACAATATCGTGGTAAACTATTCTTTTACCTTTCTGCTCACCAGCCCTAGCCTCCTCCGTGCTTGTCCAGCCTGCTGGAACAGGAACACGCTGATCGCCTTCTAGAAATACTCGACCCAGATCTTTGGTCATGTATGTTGTTACTGTCTTGTTTGTAACTTGGTCAATCCAAGGTTCAGAGAGTGTTAGGTCACTTACCTCAGCACCTTCTGGGAAAGGAGCTAATCCAGTTTCTACAGCCCCTACCATATCAAACGGAGTGTCAGTGCCAAATATTACAGGATTTTTGCCACGCATGTCTACGATAAAAGGTTTATCGTCTTTCGTATACTGCCTAACATTACTTGAAGTTACTCCTACAGTCTTAGCGTCTTCAGGAATCTTTGGCGCAGACGCAGCCATAGTAAACCAACCATCCAGAGACTCACCCGTTTTACCGTCTTCATTAAAGATCTTCTTACCTTGGAAAAGAACAGTACGACTTTCTACCTCAGTCTCTCCATCCTCATTTACAACATGCCTGTAATATACTTGTCGTGTAACTGTAGCCTGATCTGTAGCTTCAGGGAGTCCCGTAGTATCAATATAACCTTCAGGGATGGTTTTATTTTTTCCTGTTGCTTGTACAGTACCGTCACTCATAAAGGCGACAGACATCCGTTTGGAAAGGTCATCAGGGTCAGCCATGGTTCCAAAACTCTTAGCTGTAACTTCAGAAGGATCTTTAGGAGTATAATCAATAGCATCATCTTGAACAGGTACAATCTCACCATTTACCCGTCTAAAGTCGCCAGCCATGCCTTCGACTTGAAAGGCTTGAAAAGGTACAGAACCGGGGGTTTGTCCTTTCATGATTTTAGAAACCCCTGTTTGGACCATCTTTGTTGATTCAGTAGTTGTAGATGTGCCATAGTTAACTGGAGTCTCTGGAGGAGTCTCTGGAGGAGTCTCTCCAGTAGCAGGTGGTGTAGCTCCCGGCTCTGTAGAGTCCTTACTAAATAAGCTGTTAATACCTTCTCCCATAAGCTTACTAAGAGGCCCTCGTTTGGTTTCAGCCATATGCTTTTGCCAGCCGCTTGGAGTGTACTTTGGAGCTGTCAGTTCTTCTCCCAAAAATGATAAATCAAGATCTTTACCTTTCTGCTCCTCCATCATAGTGTCTACTGCAGTATTTACACCAGCTCCTGTGTACCCTTGCTCAATAGCTTGTCTTGTTAGCATTATACGAGAAATGGCATTATTATTTTTCTTTGGGTATTTACCGTCTTCACTCTTTGCGCCTAGGTGCTTCTTTATTCTTTCACGATAAGCAGACTCTTCTGCAAAGCTTGCATCATCTTCTTCAACTTGTTTATTATACCGTTGCTTTGCAATGATACGGTTTTCTTTAATTTGTTCAGCGTATCTGGTATTCTCTGTCTGAACCGCCATGCCCAAGCCTTTAGCTAGAGCCAATCCCCAATTAGCCATTATTTAACTCCCTGTGGTGATAATAAGGAAACAGCTTTTTTAACTTCTTTAACAGTCACAGGCTCTTCCCTCTTAGATTCGTTTTGTGCTAACCACTCTTGGAGTGTAGCTGGTGATGTTGCACCTATAGATTTAGCTTGCTTTTTAGCTACTTTCATAACACCCGAATGATCGGTCTCTTTATCATCTGTAGAGAATCGTACAGGTATGTCTAGTATAGAGCATACAAACATTAGTATCTCAAGAGTCGGTTCAATAGCAAGTATTGCCATATCTGGTGTTATCTTTCCTGTAGCAAAAGCTTCATGTAAAATAACAGCAGCTAGGTTATCTAGGCTTGTACCTTCTCCCTCGGATGCTGCTTGAGCTAAAGACTCTAGGATATTATCTTGAGTAAGTATTTTAAATAAGATCTTAGTAACTTCAGATAACTCAGTAGACTCTGGTGGGGTTTGATAGGCTGCTTTTGCATCAGGGCTATTTGTTAAAGATTGGCCCGGAATAGGTAAATTTGTTAGGGCATTCGCTAAGTCGGCCATTATGCCTCCGGAGTTAAAAGGGATTGTTGGGGGGGAATATTCATCTCAGGCATAACTTCCATCTCAGGCATAACTTCCTGACGAGGTTTTGGAGGGCCAGCTCTTACAGTCTCTACAAGCCTAAGGACGTTCTTATGGGTCTGTGTAGCACCCTGATCGTACCCACCTGCAGCCTTTGCTCCAATATCCCACTCTGCTATAATTCGATCTGATACATCTAGAGCCATACCAAGTTCGGCAAAGAACCCTTCTCTTTTCATCATCTCTTCTTTACCTGTTGGGCTTTTAGGGGAAGATGCTCCCATATTTTCACTAACAGCATCTGATATTTCTGGCATAGATAAGCCAAGTGCTATGTTAGCGTAGAAAGCAGATTTGCCAAAAGAGTTTTGATGACCTCTAAAGTCACTAAGATCTCCTTTAGCTTTTTCTAAGAAGAAGTCCCAGAGTGCATCAGAAGATGTTTCAATACGTTGAACTGTATCTATTATATAAGGTTGTAACCACTTCATTCATCTTCTCCTGCTGTTGCAACTGTTTCTGTATTCCAATTATCACCTACTGCTGTTGTAACTGCTCCAATAAGAACTGCATAAGCCTCTGTTTTTGAGCTAGTCATTGCTGCATCTGCTGCAATTTTAGCAGCCTCTGCGTTAGAAGCAGCAGCAATATTAGCTTTTGCAATACCCGCGTTAGCTGTAATTTCTGTTGCCTTGATCTGAGTCTCATAATTTAAAACACGATCAAGATTGTTCTGATAATTCTTCCATTGCTGGTCAGCCGTATCTCTTGCCTCCTGCCATGTGTAGGCTAAAGATGCAGTACGAGCAGCAAATCCATTTTGAGCATTTACCATATTAGCTTGCTGTTGATCTGCTGTTGCCTGAGAAGCTAATTGCCTACGCCATAAAAGATTGCTTTGATCTATAGCAGTGGAGTTCTGTGCATTAAAACTTTCTCTGGTGTAATCAGATTGTTCATTAAACTTTGCTACTGAGTCTTTAGTGCTTACGTTAAATTGCTCCATAGCATCCATTCGACTAGCATTTTGTAATCTAATATTAGAAGTAAGATTTGTCATAAACTGGTCAGTCTGGTTTTTACTGCTTGCATTAAATTGAGATGCGGCATTCTTAGACGACTGGTCTGACAACATTTGTTGTTGAGTAAACTGAGCATTAGCCATTGCTGCTTGTTGAGCATTGTTTAAATTAGCTAACTGCATCTGTTGCCTGTTGCTTAAGTTTATTTCAGCTCGTTTTTGGTAAGATGCAGCATTCTGTGAAGCCAAGGGTATAGCAGAAGAAATAATAGCGTTTGTTAAATCTGCACTTGCAATAGAAGTTCTGCTTATACCACGTTCAGCCATCATCTGCTCAATAGCAGCAACTGCTGGTGCAGCAAAAGCTGGTGGCTCTCCATTAGGTCCGGGCTGAAGAAGCGTTGCTAGCTGAGTAGATACAAGCTCTTGATTCTTAACTTCAGACGTAGCGGCTGAAGAGCTAGCAGCATCAGCTACTGCAGCATCACCCATAAGGGCTCCAGTTCCCATAGTATTAGTAACTAGATCATCTGGATCTGAAACAGCAGCATCAGCCACTCCCTGCTCTGCTGTAATATCTTCCTGATCGTCTACTTGGAAGTTTTCTCCTGTTACAGCAGTTAGCTCACTATCTCTAACCGTAGGTGCAGTTGTATCGTCTGTAGTGGCTGCACTAGCTGCTACTACGCTTGCTGTAGCATCTGTTGTAGCAGCTAATTGTGAAGCTTTTAGTTGAGCTGCTTTAGCAATTTCTGCTTGAGCTATTGCTGCTTTAGATTTTGTATCTGCTGCATCATCACGATCTGTACGATATAAGCCAGCTTCACCACTTGCATTTACCTCAGCTCTTACTTGAGCAAGGGATACTCCTTTAGATAGTTTCTCAGAGTAGTGGTCATAGCCTGTATCTCTCATGGTTCGGCCTACTTGGTTATCGTAGACTTTTGATAGAGCTGTCTTAGCTTCAGCACTACCACCTAATTCATTTTGTATGGCTTGTATGGATTTACCACCAGCCATCTGATCTCCATAAAACTTTAACCCTTCTTTTCCTATACTTCTACCTAGGGTTGATGTAAACGCAGCCTCAAGAGCTTTCTTGTTCTCTTCGCTAGTAGCCATTATGTTGTTCTCCGAGCTAAGTAGCTCACTGTGTCGTCTTCAAACCTATTACCTGAAGTTCTTTGACGGGTTGAAAATTGGTCATTAGGGTTGTAAGATCCTGCTAAAGTTTTACCAGTAGCAAAGCCTAGACTATTAATTTCTTTAAACTTAGGATCAAATGTAGTAGATCTGGAAGTTGCTCCTCCAGTTGCTGCATTTAGTTGTCTTATAGGCTTAGTTGCAAAAGGATTCTTAAAGAGTAAGTCTTCTTCCTCTTCTTCCTTATTACCTCCATAGCTAGAGAATGCTAAGGTTGTTACTGGGGAGTCTATACCAAACCCTTCTGTAACAGGAGAGTAAGAGTATGTTGAAGTATTTGTTCCTACAATAACAGGTATTGTATTTTGGTTTCCAAGATTAACAGGTATTGTATTTTGGTTTCCAAGATTAACAGGTGGTATCGTTGAAGGAGTTGTTCCTTGAACTGTAGTCTGAGATAAAAGAGACTTGATAGGAGTTCCTTTAGCAGACTTTAATACAGTAGGGGTAGTAGTAGTGGTAGGAGTAGAAACAGAAGCAATTACAGGAGTCTTAAATATTTTATCTATAGCTTTCTTAGCTTGAATTACCATAGGTGTATCCGTAGACATGGCTGGGTCTGCTGAGTTAGCAGGTAAAGTAAATAAGTTTTCTGACTGAATACTAGCAGATTCTATTCCTGTTGTCGCTAAAGTTGATCTTTCAATATTAGCCGATTCTATTCCTGTTGTTGTTGCAGCTACTGCTCTTGGATCAACAGATAGTTTTGGCTGAAAAGATGGAGCTAAAGCTTTTGCTACTTCATTAACTGCATACTTAGTCATAATTACTTTAGGTATAAGATTTAAGTATACATTTCCACTTATCATATCTGGAACCATTTGACTTATTATCGGAGTAGCTAGGCCAGCTCCAAATGAAGCCATTGCTTCAGGAGGTTTCTTTCCTGATTCAACATCTAGAGCTAACTGAGTAAAGGCTCCTACTGCTTGATATCCGGGAACTGCTGATAATAATGTTCCCGGAGACTCTTTAATGTTCTG
>TARA_R110000823_G_scaffold38251_6_pt1 | contig 10417 bp, 15 predicted proteins | sample TARA_R110000823 | Tara Oceans TARA_R110000823 (sample SAMEA4397722) | marine metagenome | biome: Polar Biome; feature: [DCM] deep chlorophyll maximum layer (ENVO:01000326); material: water (ENVO:00002006), including particulate matter (ENVO:01000060) such as... | depth 20 m | reverse complement strand
GCCTTGGCCTGTAGCTTAGCGCTGTTAAACGCCTCTGATGTAGTGTACATTTGGAGTACGTTGAAGGCTCTGCCCTCTTGTACTGTCTCGCCTGCTACATCTGCCCAAGGTATTACATCTCCTACAGCGTAGCAGTCTAAAAGAGCGAGTGCCCCGACTGTTGGTTCTGTTTCTGACTTAAACCTAACGACTGTGGTACCTGCCATAGCTATGACTCTGTGGTACTTTTCTCCTTCGAAGTTCTTTACGGCCGAACCAAGCACTGTTGCAAATTTACTATTCATGATTTGTCCCCTGGGGGTATTTAGTGTTACAACTAAGGAGGGGTGATCTTCTAAATACCCCTACGCTCTCACAAATTTCCCATGAATTTTTTTTTTACTATTTTCTTTTTTTCTTAAGGAAGTTTTAATATATCTTTGTCCCGAAGCACGGAATATCACCGTATCACCCCTGAGGTAAACAAGTAGGGGGTCAGACGTGGGATTTATACTGATTAGAATAGTTCTAGTCAACGCTTACAAAGACGTTGTGAAACGGTATACGTAAGTAGGAAATTTTCTCCCATAGTTTCAAAAGGATCAGCTATAAGCGTTGATTGGGGTAGAATGCACATAGGTAGGTGCGGTGAATTAACATCGATCTTACTATCCCTGGGTAGCTCGAAAGAGTAGCACTGTCAACTGCTAAATGCTGATTCGTAATTATCCTCTAAGGGAGAAATTATGTTTAATCGGTAAAATAATGTATACAAAAGAACAAATTAAAGCTGCTATAGAGTCTAAAGGACACAAGTTTTTTGAGACGGGTGACTGGAATGTTAATATAGTTGGTGTCAGGAATTCAGAGACGGCAAACAAGGTTACTAATAGATTTGATGATCTAATAACCGTGTCATATAAGACAGATGGTGTGTGGCAGTACCACGAGTTTTCTTGCACCACGGATCCGGGCACTCATTGGGTAGAGAACGTGATGAATAAAAAAGGTGTGGCAATATTAAAGCCAGATCAGTACAAAAGCTCTCATAAAATTAGAAAGCATCGAGGTCAGTATGACGCTTTGGGCCAGCAGAATCCAATGACGGTATATAGGGATAATAATCAGGATGGTAACTATGACCTTGTAAAAACCGATACAGGTTTGTTTGGTATTAATATACATAGAGCTTCTAAGTATGCAGGTAAGACATCTACTAGGATAAATAAGTGGTCCGCAGGTTGTCAGGTGATAGCATCTAACGATGACTGGGTTACGTTTATGAAGCTCATGAGACAAGCAAAGAAATACTGGAGCAACAGCTTTACGTATACGTTGATAGAATCTAAGGATATAAAATAAGATGCACAGGCTTACTAGGGAGGTAGAGTATTTAACTAGGACTATTAAAGGCCTAGAGAAGGAAAACGCAGAGTTACAAGAGCAGTTAAGTGCGGCACAGTATGCTGTACAGGATATAGTCTCTCATGTTGAGGGCAAAGAAGAGGACTAATACTATGCAGATAAAAAAGAAAATAAAAAAGAAGATTAATATTAATGGGGTCAAGTATAAGGTAGACCATGGAGTATTTCTTCTTATTGAGCAGCTAGAGAGCCGAGTAGCCAACCACACTCTTGCTCTGTATAATTACATAGAGATCTTCCATGAGACTCAGGATGTCAAAACGGATAAGGAGACTATTTTGCATAAATACTGTATGCAGCTCCCTCATGCGGAGGCAGTTGAACAGGAGATTAAAAATCCGCAGGAAGTGGGTGCTTCGCAGGAGGATGCTCCAGTAGATGTATAATTAGTTTACACTTACTGCTCAAGTATTTGCATATATAAGGAATTAGTTTATATATTTGTGCAAATTCAATATATAGATGAGCAAGAAAATAAAGTTTACCCCGCAAGGACAATGGATATTATTACCAGATCCTTCATCTAAGACACGAGAGTCAGGCATCATTCTAGATGCGAGCACTGCCAAGAAACTTAGTACTAACGTATTAGAAGTCCTTAAAGCTGGAGAGCACTGTCATTTTTGTACAGTAGGAGACACTGTTATGGTAGATCCTACTACAGAAGCCAGACGTATAACTCTGGAAGAGGTAACATATCTCCTTGTAGGAGAGCACCAAATCCTTGGGAAGGTGTGAAAAAGGTATCTGGAACAGTAACTATTTCTTTAGATGACTATCAGAATCTGGTAGCTGCGGAAGAAAAGGCGGACGAATACAGCAGCAAAACAAAACATGCTGCAAAAGAATTGTCTGTATTCCTTACGTTCCTAGCTACTCGTTCAGATGTAGAACCATATATCATAGAATTTAATCGTCAATCGGTCTCATCTAGAATCATTCTAAATGAAGGGAGAGCCACTATAGATTTTTTAAATGGTGACAGCTAAGTTTAATACAACGGATATAGATTCATTTGTTTATAGCATTCAGGACTTTGAAACTAAACTTATGATCTGGTCAACACTTAATGAATATGCAGCATGGGAAATAAATACATATATAGGAGAATACAATTTTTTAATCGAAGTAATAGTAGACGATGGATCAGAACTTGACTATTAAAGTAAATAGCACATATAAATACCTTCAGATTTGGAATGGTATATTTAGTCTCACAGATAAAGAATTAAAAATTTTATCTCTGTTTGTAGACATAAATAATGAAAAGAATCTTGTAAACATTTGTGACCCAGAGATTAAGAAGTTAGTAGCAAAGGAATTAGGGTTTACTGACCATAATACTTTAAACAACTATGTAAAAAAGTTTAAAGATAAAGGTGTACTTTTAAAGTCAGGTAGTAACTATAGGCTTAATAAACTATTAAATACAAATACTAAAAGTGTTCGAATCAATTTACGGTGGCAAGATGGACGATAAAAACAATTTAATATTCACACATTATGTTGTAGATGATTTGTGGGCTATAATTGTTGTGCAAGATAAATGCGGGAAAGTAGTAAAATTACTTACCGAGCCTTTATTTGAAGAGGAGATAGAGTTTGAAGTAGATTTTGAATTAGATATTATACCTAATGAGTAAAGATAAAATGCCCAGTACGTGGAGTATGGTAAAAGGTTTTACTAAAGAACTCTCTAGATATATTAAAGAGGGAGCTCCTAATGTGTCTCTTGAAGACTATAAACAAAGAGTAAGTGCGTGCGAAGCATGTGAGCACTTTAAAAAAGACAGTGCTAGATGTGGACTATGTGGGTGTAAGATTGAGCATAAAGCTCAGTGGAAAACGAGTAATTGCCCAGACAAGCCACCGAGATGGAAACCTCAAGTTATAAACTATGGCAAAGACGAAAAAGGAGATAATACAGATCCTAGCGACTAAGTACAATATTCCTTTAGCTCAAGTAGAGTCAGCAGTAAACTATCAATTTACCTATGTGGCTAAAACTATGAAGGAAGGAAACTTTGAATCTGTTAGACTGCCTAAATTTGGAAAGTTTTCAGCTAAACCAGGCAGGATAAAATATATACAAGAAAAAGCAGATGGATCTATTAACAATAAGTGATAAAAAGGTTATACCTAGTGCGTACACACTGACTATAAAAGAGTTTAAATCTTTGACGCTAAGTGAACTTGCTACTATATACTATTTTACAGATCACAGATCCCCCTACGCAGTATACCCCATAGGCGAGCGGAAAGATAAATTAATACATGATTTAGGAGTTAAATGGTCCTCTAAACTTAGTGCGGGAATAGAAAAGTATAAGGAACTTACTGAAACATCTGCTGTAAAACTTCTTAAGTCTGCAAGATCATCAATAGGAAAATTAGAAAGATATTTTGAAGACATTGATTTAACATTAATGGATGATAATGGAAAACCTATATATGCAGCTAAAGATCTTGTGGCTAACCTAACAAAGATGGGGGATGTAGTTGATGGCCTAACTAAGCTTGAAGAAGTAGTTAGAAAAGACCAACAAACTGCAGCTGTAAATAGAGGAGGGGTAGTAGTTAATAAATATAGTCAGTAATACAACATGTTTAAGGACACAGACAGGCTTAGGCCCTCCGCATTATATTTTCTAGAGCATGGGTTTTATACTAATGCTGTAAAAGAAACAAAAGACTACTTTGACTATTGGGACTCAGAGAGGGAGAGGTGCTTATACGGGTATGAGATAGGAGATTTAAAGATTACTGGTTTCCACTATTTCTACCTTAACTATTGCCCTATTGATAGGTCTGTAGATGAGACATTGCCAGATGGGACAGTTATAGCTAGAAGAGAGAGGACATTCCCTGCGTTTTACGATGGGGATTGGAAATACTTTAATGCAATCGATACGTGCAGAAAGACTAATAAGCATATGACTGTGCTAAAGGCAAGGCGTAAAGGATACTCATATAAGGCATCTGCTATGTTAGCACGGAACTATTTTCATATAAGAAACAGTAAGAATTACGTGTTTGCTGGGCAAAAAGAATTTATTATTGGAGATGGTCTATTATCTAAGGCGTGGGAGATTCTTTCTTTCGTAGATGATAATACAGCTTGGACTCAACCTAGACTTAAGGACAGGGAGATGAATAAGATGTCTGGATATAAGAAGAATGTAAACGGAGCAGACGTAGAGCTTGGGATGAAGTCTATGATAATGGGCGTTTCCCTTAAAGATGCTCCAGATAAGGTACGTGGTAAAGCGGGAGAGCTTATATTCTTTGAGGAAGCGGGTGCATTTCCAGGACTATTGAAAGCTTGGGAAGTTGCTATGCCTACTATGCGTCAGGGAGCAAATACTCTTGGAACTATGATAGCATTTGGTACTGGCGGTACAGAGGGTGCAGATTTTGAGGGGATGGAGGAATTATTTTATAATCCTGAGTCATATGATTGTTTAGCATTTGAAAATATATGGGATGATGGTGCACTTGGAACTAAGTGCGGGCACTTTGTGCCTATCTATGAAAATCTTGAAGGATTTATTGATAGTGCAGGTAACTCATTGAGAGATGCATCTGTAGAATTTGAAGATAAAAATAGAAACAAAAAGAAAGGTACAAATGACCCTAAAGCTTACGATCAGTATATAGCTGAGCACCCAATGAACCCTAGGGAAGCAACATTACAGGTATCATCTAATCTGTTTGATATTTCATCTTTGCAAGAGCATTATAACAAGGTAAAAGTTGGAGGACTGCACAGTATAGGAACAAACGGGCAACTTTTTTATGGCAAAGGAAATAAAATAGAATTTAAAGTAGACGGAGACGCTAAACCTATTTTACGGTACCCGCACAGAAAAGAAGATGCTCTAATTGGGTGTATTACTGTGTATGAAGGGCCATATAAGAATGTAGAGAATCAAGTTCCACATAATTTGTATATAGTATGTCATGACCCTTATGGTCAGAATAAATCAGCAGACTCTTCATCTCTTGGGGCTGCGTATGTAATTAAAAGAGTTAATAATATCAGTCGCCCAGATGATTTAATTGTAGCTAGCTATGTTGGAAGACCGCACTCCCAAGACGAATATAATCGTAATCTTTTTATGCTTGCTGATTATTACAATGCTAAAATTGGTTTTGAGAACGATCGTGGAGCTGTAATACACTACGCTAAACAGCATAGGAAGTTACATAAATTGCAGGAAGAGTTTGAGATGTTAGATAAGAAGGATCTTCGCTCTAAAAAAGTGAAACGCCAATATGGAATGCATACTACTGAGGCAAGAAAGCGTCAAGGAGAGTTGTATATTAGGGACTGGCTAAATACTGTTAGATCTACAAAAGAAGACGGAACTACAGTATTAAATATGCATAAAATTTATGACCCTGCGTTACTTCAAGAGTTAATTAAATTTAATCACAGGGGCAACTTTGACCGTGTCATGGCGTTTATGGTTGGTATGTACCACACTCGAGAATTATATAATGCGGAGGTAAAAGAGATTTTAGAAGATAGATCCACAGATGATTGGTTTGACAACGTATATCACTAATGGTATATTACTAAAAGGATAACTAAAATCATACTATGAGGTAAGATTAAAAATAATTCATTAACTTTGTAAAATATGCACTTAGGGGGAGATAAGATACCGCAGCAAAAGCTGCCCGCGTCCAAAAAGACAAAAAAATGGCGGGAGTCATGTGTAGAAGCCTACATACACCTGTCTGATAATGGAGTTACAGAGCGAAAAGATTACTTACGATCGTTGTATGATTTTTATAACGGTGTAATTGATGAGATAGATTATAAATATGTGTTAAAGCCGTATGGCAAGACACGTAATAATTTTCCCTCTGCATTGCGTAACTACCCAATCATTAAGCCTGTTATTGATTTATTGTTGGGGGAGAAGTCTAAACGACCTCTTAATTATACAGTTAGTGTACTAAATCATGACGTAGTTTCTCAAAAAGAAGAAGCTAAACATGCAATGATAGCTCAAAATTTACAAGCACAGTTTGTAAATAAAATGACGCAGATGGGCATGGATACTGAAGTAGAGGAGCAGGAAGTCCAATTACCAGAATCTTTAACGGAGATGTTTGAAAGAGATTATGTAGATAATAGAGCTATCTTAGGACAGCATGCTATGACATATATCTTACAATCACAAGAAGTTTCTGATAAAATTCAAAAAGCTTGGTTTCATTACATAGTTTCTGGGGAAGTATATACACACAGAGGTGTACGTAACGGAGAGCCTTATTACGAAGTTTTAAATCCGGTCGATATTGATTATGATATGGACCCAGATTTAGATTATGTAGAGGATGGAGACTGGGCAGTTATACGTAAGTATGTACATGCTTCGACAGTAATTGATCATTATCACGAATCTTTAACAGATAAACAAGTAGAAGAGTTAGAGGAACCTAGACATATGGATGTAGATTCTTTCTTACTTACTCGTAATACTACTAATGGTGATCCAAATGTGCATAGAAGTAGGTTACTAGAAGTAGCAACTGTTTATTGGAAAAGTAGAAAAAGGGTAGGATTCTTAACGTATTTAGATCCTACGACGGGAGATATAGAAGAGCAAGAGGTACAAGAAGGATTTAAAATTTCTCCGGAAATGAAAGCGGAGGGGGCAGAATTGCAGTGGATGTGGGTAAATGAGGTGTGGGAAGGTACTAGAATTGATGGTAGATTCTACATTGATATGGGACCAGTCACAAATCAAAGAAATTCTATTAGCAATCCATCTGTATGTAAACTTCCTATTAATGGAAGACGCTATTCAAATGTTAACTCTAAAAATATCTCTCTAGTTAGTTTAGGAATTCCGTACCAAGTAAATTATAATATTTATAAGTACCGTTTAGAATTAGCTATTGCACGCAGTAAAGATATTATTGCTCAATTTGATATTAACATGATCCCAAAGAAATGGGACATGGATAAGTTTATGTACTTTGTAGAAGGTACAGGAATTGCTTGGGTAGATTATAATAAGGAGGGAATACAACTATCACCTCAGCACCAGTCTGTACTTGATATGTCTATTAAGACTATTGAACAGTATATAATGCTCTTAAATTCTATTTTAGAGGAGTGGGAGAAATTATCAGGAGTTAACCGCCAACGTCAGGGACAGGTAAGTCAGTACGAAGGTAAAGGTGCTAGTCAACAAGCTATTGTACAGTCTTCTCATATTACTGAAGATTTATTCCGTAAGTTCGAGTCTTTTGAACAAAGAGATATGCAAGCATTGTTAGATTATTCTAAAGAAGCTTGGTCAACAGGAAAGCAAGGTATGTATGTTATGCCTGATGGAACAGTAGAGTACCTAAGTGTAGATCCACTTTCACATATGGAATCTAACTACGGAATTTTTGTAACTAACTCAGGTAAAGAGCAAGAGAAGATTCAGAATCTTAAACAGCTATCACAATCATTTGCACAGAACGGTTTACCCGCGTCTGCTATTGCAGAGATGTTTGATGCGGAAAGTTTCCCTCAATTAAAAGATAAGTTAGAGAAAGCTGAGAAGTATACTCAAGAACTACAACAAGCTCAAGCACAGGCAGAGCAAGAAGCAGCTCAACAGGCGCAGCAAATGCAAGCTCAGATGGAGCAGGCGAAGTTAGAAAATGAGAATACTAACAAAGAGCTAGACCGCAAGAATAGTATTGAAATTGCAATGATTCAAAAGGCTGGTACTGAAGACGCTCAGACAACTGGTCGTATGAAGTTAGAGTCAGATAAAGTTAATAAGCAATTAGATGCTAACATGAAAGAGATGGACATCAATGAAAAAATTCGTTCTAATAAAGCTGATGAACAGATTGAAAAATCTAAACTTCGTCAAGATAATATGAATACAAAGATTGATCTGCAGATTAAAGCTAAGCAAGCTAACAAGCCAGCTAAGGGAAATTCATAATTTAAGCCTAAACGTAGATTCTTAGAACAATATAGAAATTAATGGAACTAACTAACGAACAACAGATGGGCTTATTAAAACAAGCTGTCAAAGAAGATTATAAGGGAAGTATAGCAGATTTAATGGGAGGAGTTTCACCAGAAGAGCAGCAGGAAAATGTTGAGGTTGCTGAGACCCCTCAACAACAAGAACAGGGCCTTGGGGAACGAGCTCCTCAAGATATGCCTGATGCAATGGTATTTCCACAATCTCAAGGAGATTTTAATACTACTGATATGCAAGCTCCAATTGATATAGAAAAATATGGGCCACAAGGTGATTTGGTACAATCGTATAAAAGCGTACCTCCAGGAATTGATAATTTACCTATGGGAGATGATGTGGGTACTGTTATAGAGCGTCCTGCAGAATACAAACTTGGCGGATTTTTTCCTGAAAATAAAGTAAAGACTAGCAAAAAAGGAGGATTTTTTAATTGTAAATGATATATAATAAAGACTCCTTGAAAAACCACATTAAACCACATATAAGCAATAAGTTTATTAATTTTGTAATAATATATAGATAGATGATAGATCCAAATGAAAAAATAGCCCTCGACGACATTATGTTCGACGACATCCTAGATGGGGGCGTAGCTACAGAGCCTATAGATGCAGGCCTGGAGATAGAAGACGATGTTGTTGAAGAGTCAGAATCAGAAATTGAATCTGAACTTACTGACAATACCGAAGAACCTGCAGAGGAAGAGCAGCTTAAAGATGAGGTAGAAGATGAGGTAGAAGATGATACTGCAAAAGATTCAAATATAGAATCTAATACTGTAGTAGGAGATATACTTGAAAAACTTGGTTATGATACTGAGAATGAGTATGACGATACTACAGAAGGCTTACTTCAATTGACTCAAGATGTTGGGTCTCAGATGGCAGAAGATCAACTTGATCAACTGTTTGAGAAATTTCCATTAGTAAAGAACCATTTACAGTATGTTCTTTCTGGAGGAGACTCACAACAATTTATGAAGGCTTACGATCCTAATAACGACTATTCTAAAATGGACGTTTCAGAAGAGGATATTGCAAGTCAACGATCTGTACTTAGCGAGTACTTTAAAACAAAAGGTCATGAAGATGATTTTATACAAGAGATTTTAGAGGATTACCAAGACAGTGGAAAACTATTTAATAAAGCTACTAGAGCTAAAGACGCCCTTGCACAGTCACAGACAAAGGAAAGGGAAGAAATGTTAGTGAGTCAAAAAACTCAACAGGCAACAGATTCTAAAAAGCAAAAAGAATTTTGGAATGGGGTTTATGAGACTATTGAAAACTCAACTGAGTTTGCAGGTCTTACAGTTCCAAAGAGAGAAAAATCGAAATTTTTCGGTTATATCTCCAACCCTGTTAACCGTGACGGTCAAACACAGAGAGACGTAGACCATGGAAATGCTGAAATGGAAGTGAAGTTAGCTATAGATTACCTTATGTTTAAGGGATTCAAATTAGATGACATCATTCAAACAAAGGCAAAAACTTCCAACGCTAAGTCACTCCGAGACAAGATCTCGAAAAACGAAGAGAAAATAAAAAGTTCAAAGAAAACTTCACGACGCTCACGCGGTGGGGCAGTTGATTTGGATAATTTAGATCTCAACTTTTAACTCGGCAATTAATAATGCACATATATAATAAAAAATTTAGATAGAAATGGCTAATCAAGGAACAAACATAAGCGTCCAAAAGACGTTTTACAATGATTCGCAGATGACTGATATGAACAGTCTAGCGAATGCAATGTTATCAAAGCCTACTGAACTGTCTCCAATCATTACGCATTTATCAGGAAAAGATGATAAGCGTTTTCCCTTATCATTCTTAACAGAAGGTGTAGGAAACGTGAAGTCTATCGACCGCCTGGAATATGAGTATCGTGTGGCAACACATAGATTGAGAACTCGTCCAGTAGCAGCAGCAGGACCAACAGGTTCTGCAATAGGACTAGGAGGTGCATCATTTGAACTGGAATTTCCAGACAAGCACTTTGTA
>TARA_R110000823_G_scaffold315358_1_pt1 | contig 10452 bp, 9 predicted proteins | sample TARA_R110000823 | Tara Oceans TARA_R110000823 (sample SAMEA4397722) | marine metagenome | biome: Polar Biome; feature: [DCM] deep chlorophyll maximum layer (ENVO:01000326); material: water (ENVO:00002006), including particulate matter (ENVO:01000060) such as... | depth 20 m | reverse complement strand
CGTCACCGCCCTGGGTGGAAGGGGGCGGATGCAGGGGCGCTTACTATTATCAGGTTGATGACCTGCCAAGTGATCGTCCCAGTCGGACACGACGCTCCGATATTGTCGCCAGCTCACTTCGGAAGGACGACGGCCACTACGTATTTTCCTATATAGCTAAAGCCCAGGTTAGTAACCCCGATCCTACGACTGACGAGCAGGTGTACATGTTTTCGGCGGAAGTCCGCTTCAGGGACACTGACCCCAATGTGGGCGAAGGACAATACTGGACAAACCGGAAATACAGCTCAGGGCATAATGCGGCAGGTGAGATCAGGTTGATCAGGACTGAAGGCGTTCAGCGCTAGTTGCGAAGGTCTTTGGCAAACTATGATAGGCTAAAAGTGTCTACGAGACCGTGGGAAGTCCACTGTTGCCCGATCAGCACAAGCGTTCGCGGCGCTGCCACTGAAGTGGCCGTGGGCAACCTTGATAAGCCTTCGGTGGTTGCATCAAGCCTCATCCAAACGCTGCCCTGGAGGGAGCGAAAGGCACAATTCATCATCCAGGCTGAGGACGGTGTGATGGATCAAGTGCTGGTTCGTATCATCCCGCTGATCGGGGCAGATAGCGTGATCGAGAAGTTCATTGATTGACCGATGAGTTTGGCAAGGGCTTCGATGTCCGCAACTTGCGTAATGTGCGCGCCTTCTATCAGGTCTTGCCAAACTGGAACGCACCGGGTACCGAATTGAGCTGGACGCGCTATCCAGCTCAGCTCCTTGTGGAGGCAGCCGCTTCTTGATTGGCAGATGTGTGTGAAAAATGGTCAAAATTGCTAATCTATGGCCGTAGGAAAACATGCAGGCGCGATCCAGATAACTGATCGCGTGTGACTACCCGCATATGACGTGAGTGTCTCCTATGTGGCCCGGGTGCGGGCCCGGCAACGTCGAGGCGATTTGAAGGCCGTGGCCCTGCGCATTTCTTCCCACTGGTCCACTCCACCCTTGACGATCTGTACACGGTCCAGGTTGGCACCTTCCGGCTCCTTGAGGGCGTGCACCATGAAAGGTGGGGCGCCTGCAGATGATCCCAGCGTAAGGTGGATACGGCGTAGCCTCATCCACCATCCTCACCGCGAAGCAGAGTATCTATGCTCCGGTTTCAGCCTGTAGACCGTCATCCGACGCGCCCAGCATTCGCAACATCAGGCAGGCGGTACTGCGACTGGCCTGATCCACATCCACGGAAGAATTGAGTGCCGTGCGCAGTCCCAGGCCAACAAAACAGGCCATCATGATATCGACATAGGCTTCGAGACCACCTGGCGGGATATCGGGTTGCGCGAGAACGGCCAGGCGACGCACGCCGTCCTGGAAAAATGTCGTCAGCGTTTCCAGTTTCTCAGCGACTGAAGCATTCCGCACCGCTTCCGCCAGTATTTCATACGAGAGGCTGCTGTCATCCAGCGCCAGAGAACTCTCGCTGATGGTTTTGAACGCTTCAAAAATACTGCAGCTACCGCATTCCACAGCTTCGAAAATCGCATCCATCTGCGCGAGTCGCATATGCACATTCTGCTCGACGATGGCGAGAACGATATCGGACTTGGAATCGAAATGTCGGTATATCTGGCCCATGCTGACCGATGCTTCCGCTGCCAGTTCGGCAGTCGTGGTGGGGTGGAATCCCTTCGCTCCGAAAAGCAGGCGGGCAGCATTGATGATCCGCTCCCTCGGGGGCTGGTCGGGAACGGCTTTTTTTGATGTCTTAACCATTGCTGGGCTTCCCTTCGGGCCTCCACCTTCGTGATATTCTTTTCATCTGCACATGCATTATCCTGACTTCCTCCCCGTCCTGAACGATAGGGCTTGCCGCATACCGGGTCAATGCCAGGACAATTGTGAGCATGTTGTGGCGCTATTGCCAGTTTCACCCGTCCCTCGCGGCAAATCCGGTTGGATCGCCTCGATCCGGAGCCGGGTCGACAGTCTAATACATGGACCCGAGCCCGCCGCCCAGAGCGCGATACAGTTCGACCGCGTTGGCTTCGCGGATAGCGCGCGCGGTCAGCAGGCTTCGCTCGGCATTATAAAGTGTGCGCTGTGAGTCGAGGGTCGTGAGGAAAGAATCAATGCCCGCAAGGAATCGTTCTTCCGACAGCCGATACGCACCCCTCGCGGCATCATGCAGTGACGTCTGGGCCTCGAGCTGTGCGTCGATCGTCCGGCGGCGTGCCAATGCGTCAGCGACTTCCCGGAATCCCGTCTGGATGGCGTGTTCATAGCGGGCAAGCATGGCGTCATACGTTGCTTCGGAGTAGCGAAGATTGGCGCGGTTGCGTCCGAAATTGAAGATGGGAACCGATATCGCCGGTGCGGCCGACCAGTAATCGCTGCCACTGTCGAACAGCCCGGAGAAGTCGGGACTCATGGTGCCGAAGGCGGTGGTGAGTGAAAGAGTTGGGAAGTAGGCGGCGCGCGCGGCTCCAATATTCGCATTCGCCGCCCGAAGCTGGTGTTCCGCCGCGACGATATCGGGACGCCGGAGCAATGTCTCCGAGGGCAGGTTTTGGGGAAGCATGGCGAGAGTTGCCCCGGTGTCAGGCAGACTCTCGGGGAGCAGTTCGGTACCGACCGTGGTGCCGACAAGAAGGTTGAGTGCGTTGCGAGCCTGGTTGACCCGAGTGATGCCCTCGGCGATATCCGCGCGTGCCTGGTCGAAGCTGGTCTCGGCCTGTCGCACATCGAGTTTGGAGGCGATCCCCGCGGCCAGGCGCGCCCTGGTGAGGGCGAGGGTCTGGTCGAAAGCCCGCTTGTTGTCGAGCGCAATGCGGAGCTGCTCCTGATCGGCGGCCAGGGTGAGCCAGGCGGTTGCCACCTCGGCGATCAGTGCGACCTGTACGGCATTCCGGTTTTCCACGGAGGTCAGATACTGCTCGAGGGCGGCGTCACTGAGATTTTTGATCCGACCGAACAGATCGGTCTCCCACGCCGAGACACCGATCCTGGCAGTATAGATGTCGTTACGGCCACCCCCGGAGGTCGTATCTCCCACATCAGGCGCGACGCCGCCCGGCAAGTCCTCATAGCTTGCACGGCCGTCCACTCCTAGCGTCGGAAACAAGTCCGATCGCTGCACGCGATACAAGGCGTGGGCTTGAGCCACATTGGCCAGAGCGACTCGCAGATCGCGGTTGTTGTCGAGCGCGAGTTGCATGACATCGCGCAACCGGGGTTCGGTGAAGTATTGCTCCCAGTCGAGCTCGGCGGGGTTGATCGCCGAAGTGCCGAAATTGCCGCCCTGCACCGACAGCATCTCGGGAACGGGCAGGGCTGGGTGCGCAGTCTTCGGGGCCATGTTGCAGCCACCGAGGACACCGAAAGCAACGGCAAGAAATATTGGCTTGAGCTTCATGATTTAGGTCTCACTCTGTGTCGCTGTGGGGGGCGATAGTGTGCCGCCATGTTCCTACGTGTTTTCGATAGCGCGATCCTGACGAAAGAGGCGTTTTACCAGATAGTAGAACATCGGTATAAAGAATATTGCGAGCAATGTGGCGGTGAACATCCCGCCCACCACGCTGCGGCCAATGGCATTCTGTCCCCCGGAACCCGCACCCGTGGAGATCGCGAGCGGCAGCACACCAAAGCCAAAGGCAAAGGATGTCATCAGGATGGGGCGCAGACGAAGCTTGGCTGCTTCATAGGCAGCGGTCGCCGCATCAAGCCCCGAACGCATCTTCTCCTCTGCAAACTCGACGATCAGGATCGCGTTCTTGGAGGCGACACCGACGGTGGTGATCAGCCCGACCTGCAGATAAATGTCGTTGTTGAGGCCGGTCAGCCAGGCCGCGAGCAGGGCGCCGATCGCGCCGATCGGCGCCGCAAGGATGACGGCCATCGGTACCGACCAGCTTTCGTAGAGCGCCGCGAGCGCAAGGAAGATGATCAGCACCGACAGTGCATAGAGGGCGGGCGCCTGGCCGCTGGAAAGGCGCTCCTCGTAAGAGGCGCCGCTCCATTCGAGACCGACGCCTTCGGGAAGATCTTCGGCCAGAGCCTCCATGCGGGCCATGGCGGCGCCGCTACTGTAGCCTGGCGCCGGGGCACCGAGAATCTCGATGGCGGGCCGGCCGTTGTAGCGCTCGAGGCGGGCGGGGCCAAAGCCCCAGTCCGTGTCGGCGATGGCGGAAAGCGGCGCCATTTCGCCGGACGCTCCGCGGACATACAGATTGCCGATATCTTCCGGGTTGTCGCGGAATTCGGCGGTGGCCTGGAGCATGACCTTCTTCACCCGGCCCCGGTCGAGGAAATCGTTGACGTAGCTGCCGCCGAGCGCGGTGGAGAGCGTGTCATTGATATCCCCATGGTTGAGACCGAGCGCACCGGCACGGGCCTGATCCACTTTGACCCGGAGCTGGGAGACGTCTTCCACGCCGCTGGCGCGAACCTGGCTGAGGGTCTCGTCCTTGTGGGCCAGCTCGAGCAATTGGTCGCGAGCGGCGATCAGCCGGTTGTGACCGATACCGCCGGTATCGATGAGCTGCAGATTGAAGCCGGTGGCATTCCCCAGTTCGAGAACGGCGGGCGGAATGAACGAGACCGCGCTGCCGCCGGGCAATTGAGCCAATACCCGGTTGGCGCGTTCAGCGATCGCGGCCGAACTGTTTGCCCTGCCAGGCCGTTCGCTCCAGTCCCGCAATTTCAGGAACGCGGCGCCGACATTCTGGGCCTGGCCGGTTCCGTCAAAGCCGCTGACGCTGAACACATAGGCGACATTGGCCGACTCCTCGACCAGAAACTGGTGTTCGAGCTGGGTCATAACGTTGACGGTCTGCTCCATGGTGGAGCCGGGCGGCAGAATGGACTGGGCCATCATCATGCCCTGGTCCTCATCCGGCAGAAAGCCTCCCGGCAGACGGGCGAACAGCACACCCAGAACGCCGATCACCAGTGCGTAGACCAGCAGCGAGCGTCCCCAGTTGCGGTTCACCCGCAACACACCTGAGCCGTAGCGTTTGACGCCGCGATCGAAGCTGCGGTTGAACCAGCCGAAAAAGCCCTTGCGCTGTTGATGGGTTCCGTTGGCGGGTTTGAGAAAGGATGCGCACAGGGATGGCGTCAGGATCAACGCGACCAATACCGACAGCGTCATGGCCACCACGATGGTGATCGAGAATTGCCGGTAGATGATACCCGCCGAGCCACCGAAGAAGGCCATGGGCAGGAAAACCGCCGAAATTACTACGCCGATGCCAACCAGGGCTCCACCCAGTTCATCCATGGAGCGTCGGGCGGCTTCCAGCGGCGTCAGACCTTTCTCCTGAATCAGGCGTTCGACATTCTCCACCACCACGATGGCATCATCGACCAGCAGGCCGATGGCCAGCACCATACCGAACAGGGTCAGGCTGTTGATGGAAAATCCCAATGTGTACAGAACGGCGAAGGTGCCCAGCAGCACCACGGGTACCGCAATGGTGGGAATCAGGGTTGCTCGCCAGTTCTGCAGAAACAGAAACATCACCAGGAAGACAAGCACGATGGCCTCGAGCAATGTAAAGACAACCTGCTGCACCGAGAGTTCGACGAAGGGAGTTATATCGTAGGGGTAGACCAGCTTGATATCGGCGGGAAGCTGTTTCGACAGCCGCTCGATCTCGTCCTTGACGGCCCCGATCGTATCTAGGGCATTGGCGCCCGACGCCAGCGTGACGGTCATGCCGACCGCCGGCATGCCATTGAGACGGGCATCGAAATTGTAGATTTCGCCGCCGATTTCCACCTCGGCGACATCGCGCAGGCGAACGGTCGACCCATCCGGCTCGCTTCTGAGCAGAATCTCGCGGAACTGTTCGGGGGCTTCCAGGCGCGATTGCGCCGACACCGTGACGTTGAGCGCCTGGCCCGGCGTTGTCGGCAGGCTGCCGATTTCACCAGCCGATACCTGAGCATTCTGATCGCGGATGGCGGCTTTGATATCGCCGAAGGTGAGGTTGAGATTGCCGAGCTTGATCGGGTCCACCCACACGCGCATCGCATACTGCGTGCCGATGATCTGGGTGCTGCCTACCCCGGTGATGCGACCGATCGGATCCTGTAGCATCGAGGCGGTGATATCGCCGAGATCGACCTGGTCATGGCTTCCATCTTCGGAGTAGAGCGAGAGAATCAAGGCGATGGCCGCCGAGGATTTTTCGACCGTCACCCCTTGTTGCTGGACTTCCTGCGGCAGCAACGGCATCGCCTGCTGCACTTTGTTTTGAACTTGAACCTGGGCGGTATCGGGGTCGGTACCCTGCTCGAAGGTCAACAGTATGGAAAGGTTGCCGGCCGAATCGCTGTTCGACCTGAAGTAGCGCAGGTTGTCGATACCCTTGAGCTGCTGTTCGATGACCGCCGTCGTGGAGTCGCTGAGCGTCGTCGCATCGGCGCCGGGATAGAGAGTGCGGATCTCGATCGCGGGCGGTGCGATACTGGGAAACTGGGCAATGGGAAGCGCTCGGATGGCAAGCACGCCGGCCAGCATCGCGATGATGGCAAGAACCCAGGCAAAGATCGGACGATCAATGAAGAAACGGGACATCGTCGCTTACTCCCCCGGATTCGTTGTGGATACTTGGGGACTCGCCGGCTGGGATGATGGGGCCCAGGGTTTGGATGTCACCAGGGCGCCCGAGCTTGCGCGGTGGCGCCCTTCGACAATTAGCTGATCTCCTGGGTGCAAGCCCTCCGTCACCATCCAGCGGTTACCGATGGCCCGCTCCGCGGTAACGAAACGCTGCTCCACCTTGCCCTCTGCATCGACGATCAGAGCGACGGCGCGGCCGCGCACGTCGCGGGTGATCCCCTGCTGGGGCGCGAGTATGGCTTGCTGCCGCACGCCATCGGACAGACGTGCACGCACATACATGCCCGGCAGGAGCATGTCATCGGGATTGGCAAAGGAGGCTCGCAGCGTGACGGCACCGGTCGTGGGATTGACGGAGATTTCGGAAAACTGCAGCTGGCCCTCGATGGGATAAACGTTGCCGTTGGGAAGCAGCAGTTCGACGGGGACGCTGTCGCTATCGTGGATCAGGTCTCCCGCCAGCATGGCCTCCCGGAGGTCGAGAGTCTCCGCGGCCGACTGCATCACGTCGACATGCACGACATCCGTGCGCTGGATGGTGGCCAGCGGCTGCGCCTGCCCAGCCTGAACCAGGGCGCCGGGTGTGACGAGTGAACGGCCGATACGTCCGGAAATAGGTGCCCGGATGCGGGTGAAACCGAGATCGACCTTGGCGGCGTGAATGGCCGCTTGCTGTACCTCGACCTCGGCGCTTGCCTGATCGGCGGCCGCCTGGGCATTGTCGGCATCCTGACGGCTGGCGGCCTTGAGGCTGGCCAGTTCCTGGTAGCGTTCCGCCTGCAGCCGTGTGGCATTGATCGACGCTTCTGCACGGGTAAGCGCAGCCTGCGCGCTTCGAAGCGCCGCGCGATAGGGGGCATCCTCGATCTCGTAGAGCAGCTGTCCGGCCTCGACGATCGAGCCCTCCTCGAACAAGCGATGACGGATGATGCCGTTCACCTGCGGACGCACCTCGGATGTCTCGGCGGCCACGACACGGCCCGGAAGCTCGCTGCTCAGGACGGCGGTCTCGTTGTGCAGCGTTACCACGCCTACTTCGGGAGGCGGGGGGGCGGCGGACGGCTCGGGTGTTCCACAACCGGAAAGCCAGAGCGATGGGACAAGTATCACTAAACCTGCGAGGGTTTTGGCCGAAGACATTGGGTTACCTGCTACTGGGGACGGCTAGGAATGAGCGCTCACTCCCATTTGAGACGACTCTAAACAATCCATTTCTGGGTGTCAAGTGAGAGCAGCCATACGGCAGGAGCGGCGCGGGACCTCGCAGTGCCGTCGCGCACCAGATGCCGAGGTACGGGGCATGGTCATTACCTATGGGAGATCTTCGCGTGTTGGAGACATGGGTTCGTAAACAAAAGTGAGCTGGAATGCGTCGGAAAAAGCTATACTGGGGTCCTAGGGATTTTGCCTCCAAATATTGCAAAAACCGCTGCAGGCCGCGCCAGCCTTGGTTTCTGGGGTTTCTGGAGGCCCATTACTTATCGATTGTCAGCCGGTGGCCTTCAACCGATGCCATTTAATCCTCAAGTTTTTTCGCAATCCACCTGTCGGTGCGAATGTGTATCTACCCCGGAGGTTGATAGTCTCCCAGGCCACTGGTGAGGCCCGCTTTACTGTTTCCAGAGACATTGCATCGCCATAACCCTCAAAGCTGTCCAGCAGATTACTGAGCACTTTTGAGTTGAAGTAGATCATGGCATTTGCCACCAGTCTGGCACTTTCGTTCCAGATCTGGATTTCCTCATCGCTATTACCCCGGAATCGGTCGCTATTGACGTGGCTAATAGCCCTCCGCAGCTGGTGATAGGCTTCAACCTGGTTCAACGCTCGCTCCAGGTGATTTCTAAGTCTGGCGTCGTCAATGTAGTTCAGCAAGTACGGTTACTAGGCCGAACGGAACCGATATTCTGATGTGGACGGGCCCGGTTAGCGTTTTTCGAGATTGTTATGGAATTTGCTATATTTAGGTGGAAAAAATTGCCACTTTTGGCAGGTCGGCCAATATGCCCCATATTGGGCCAAGTCAATGGTCGATACCTTATTTAACATAATGCACATTATGCGCCATAATATATTGATTTACAAGGGATTAATAGAAACATTGATAGTGTCTACTAACCCTCGTTTTCGGTCAAGTATCAATGTGTTGGCACATTTGGTCCCCTCACCTTCACACTCAGCACACTGAAGAGATGGTGTGCCAGATGCAATGTTCTTGAGATCATCATCACTGATGCAGTCTATGCAGAGGGCCGCCATGAGTGTTGACTCCGAATCGATATGGGCTGGAGAGCATCCTGCACGGATCTGGGGTAAATTTACAGTCGTTCCCATATTCCCCCATGGATTTAATCGACCACTGGGGTGATTTCACCCCCAGCCCTGCGCAGTCGCTGACGGATCCCCTTGATGTACCCAGCATCCTTTAGCTGATCCGTGGTCAGGTTGAGTGCACAGTTCAGTATGGTTGCCATGCCTTTATCGGAGATGGTGAAGTCACCCGGTATCCGGCAGTACTGGCGTCCGCGCTGCTCCTCGATCGCACGGATCAAGGCTCGTACGGTGTCGGAGATCGACGACCTGGCTGATTCGGTACCGGCTTCCGTGAGCGAATCGTGTGGATAGCTCGGGGCAGCCTCCGCGTCCCTGCCAAGGGCGGATATGACCTGATCGATACTGGGCCAATACTTCAGGTCATATTGGCCCTGAATGGGCAGCAGGACTTCCTTGACCCACCCTTCAAAGAGCGGCACTTCACGGCCCGCATCCATGATGAGATCCATGATGCTGAAATGGGTGTCGCTGCCAAAACCTGAAGTATTGTGCAACTCCTCTCGCTGCAGCAACAGGGTAGCCAGTTCTTCAGACACTTTTGCGATTTTGGCGTTGATGCCGTCGAGCTGCCGCTTTCTTTCACGGGCCTGGGCCATCTGATCCGGCTTCCAATGGGCCATGGTACTGAGCACGATCCGGAGGCATTGCTCTATCGTCACCCTGGACCACCCCCGGGACGCGAACTCATCGTAGACTTCGTTCATGTCATGAGCGCGAGCGAGAAGGTTGCGGCTCACCGCGGTTTCACTGGGCAGAATCCCTTTAGCCTGATTGCTCCGAATCTCCTCCTCAAGAAAGGATTGGCATAGCTGTCGGATATCTACGGGGATTGAAGTGTTCATGCATCGAGCCTCTGGCGAAATATCGTAGTGGAATACTAGGCCGCGGGACCATGTGTCGTCAGTATCTGAAACCGAAAAAGAAATGGTCACTTCAGATACCTAGTGGACTGGCCTGGCTCAATACTGAATCACACCATACTGCCTGCTGCCGGAGAGCATGGCATGAAATCCATGCCATATGATATTTGAAATGGCAGACTTAGGACAAAGCGGCATCATTTCGCAGACTCCCCCAACTTCCGCTTCAGCTCGGGCGGAAGCGCGCTTCCAAGATTCTACTCTAGCCGTCAGCCTCAATGCGACTCTGGAGTTAGCCACTTTCACAATCGGCCAAGAGCGGTCATTGATGTAAGGTGAGCATTGCCCACCATTTTCCGTATCAACTTACTTATTTTGTGGGCGATGCCATCCTACCTGGCTATTCATTTTGACTGATACCGCCATTTCTTAACAACTGCATCAATCTGCTCCAAGCTCATTGCCGGTTGTTGCCAGCCTTTGTCAAAATTAACATCGTTTGAACGAGGGAGCTCGTTATCCGATAAGCTTCGAATCATCACTCTAGTCGGCAGCGTTGCTGCTTGGCCAACAAATATCGCCTCCTGACGTCTTAAACCGTAAGCGCCCCTGCATCCGCCCCCTTCCACCCAGGGCGGTGACG
>TARA_R110000823_G_scaffold98992_4_pt1 | contig 10480 bp, 16 predicted proteins | sample TARA_R110000823 | Tara Oceans TARA_R110000823 (sample SAMEA4397722) | marine metagenome | biome: Polar Biome; feature: [DCM] deep chlorophyll maximum layer (ENVO:01000326); material: water (ENVO:00002006), including particulate matter (ENVO:01000060) such as... | depth 20 m | reverse complement strand
ATCAAGGTGGTATAGTAGATTAAACCAAAACAAAAAAGATGAGTATAAATGAATGGTTTTGGATGAAAAACAAATATAAACCTTATACTAAAAAAAACTTTAAAACAAAACGTAGATTACTGCATTTTGAATATTTTATATTTGGAGTATGTCTAGGTATAGTAATAGCAACAATAATCTATAATACAGTTTAATAAAAAATAAATATGAGTAAAGATGAAATAAAAATTAAACCATGTTATAAATGTCGTGAAAGAAAACCTATATCTGAAATGGAAGAAATTGGAATGTGGGTATGTAAAAATTGTTTAAATAAACTAAGTAAAAAGAAAAAATAAATATAAATATTTTATGAATTTATGGAAAAAGAAATAATAAACTTATCTAAAAAAATATGTAATGAGCATTATAAAATTACAGATTCTGATGATTGTAGAAATTTAAATTACTTGTGGTATATGTATGTAGAAGGTTTAAGTAAAAATACTTTTAAACCTTTTGTTTTTCTTGCTGAATTAAAGTTGTTAGAATATCTTAAATATATTGAAAAAAATAATTTAGAAAATGCTATTAATATGTTAAATTCTTCTGACAAAGAAAATATGTATGTAGTATCACAAGTAATTTCTTTTTATAGAAAAAAAAGAATTAAAGATCTTGGGGAATGTGTTGACGGAAATGCAAATTATGATCAAGTTAAAAAAGATTATGAATTTAAAATATTAAACAAATCAGTTTGGTCTGATGCAAAAAAAATAGAAAATAATGATTGAACAAGATTTAATAGATTTAGGATTTAAACGTGAAGATATTCTTGACGTAGAAAGTAATAATGGTTATGATTATTATTATTATTTTTTAAAGATAACAGAAGGCTTAACCTTATTATCACATGGTAATGATGAAATTACTAATAGTAAAGAAGAATGGTATGTTTATAATTTTGATTGGCCTGATGTTAAAATTAATGATGTTAATCATGTAACTCAATTAAAAGAAATAGTATTATGTTTTCAGCAAAATTAAAAATTGAAGGAGGTAAGTTAACTTATCCAAAACAAACGGATAAATTGGCTTATAACCTTTTTATTGGAAAACTTTCTGAAGGTCAGGAAGTAGATATGTTTATATCATTAACAGATAGTAATGGTAGTACAGCACAAATATCTAAGATACATACTTGTATAAGAGAATTAGCTAATGAAAGTGGTTATAGTTTTGAAGATATGAAAAAATTAATTAAAGAACATTCAGGTCTTATAGTAGGTTCAGAAATAAAATCTTTTGCTGATTGTTCTAAAGAAGAATTAAATCATGCTATACAAGCATGTATTGAAATTGGTGAATTTTATAATGTTAACCTTCATTAGATTTCTCAGCTTCAACAGCTTTTGACAAAGCTTCTTTAAGTTCTTCTACTGATATTTCTTTTTCAATAAAAAGATCATTAGTTTCAGCTTGTTTTTCAACTTCACCAATTAATAAAGTTAATGAATAAAAAATTCTTTCCTTATCAGTCATATCAATATACTGTTTGGTAAGAATTTCTTTTACAAAAGCATCAGGATCACTTGAATTAACAAATAATTCTTTAAATATAACATATAATGAAGCTTTGCACATTTGATAGAAAGTTTTGTTGATTTGAATATCAACAACAGCATCATCTTTTAATTCTTTAACTCTTTGGCTTTCCATTACTTAATTTTTAATCAAATATAAAAAAAATATGACAAAAACAATAGATATAACTGAAATTAAACATAAAGTAATTGCAAAATTAAAACCTTCTGGTTGGGATAAAGTTCTAAAATCTTTTATATTTAGTAATGATTTTGATAATATAATTAAACAATTGATAAAATTATCAAAAGACAATAATAGATTTACACCTAAGTTAAGTCAATTATTTAGAGCTTTTGAAAAATGTCCGTTTAAAGAGCTTAAAGTTATCATGATAGGTCAAGACCCCTATTCTCAATTAAATGTAGCTGATGGCATTGCATTTAGCTGTGGTAATACATTAACACAAGAACCTACCTTAAAATTTATGTTAGATGCTGTTAATAGAACTGTATATGATGGAGTAGGTCAATCACATAATCCAGATTTATCTAGATGGTCAGAACAAGGTGTTCTATTATTAAATGCATCTTTAACAGCTACAATAGGAAAAGTTGGACAACATTATCCTATATGGAAACCTTTTTTAGCATATTTATTTGATTATCTTACTTTTGCTCATACAGGGCTTGTATATGTATATATGGGTAAACAAGCTGAAGAATGGAAAGATATGGTTCATGACATGAATTATAAATTTTCATTAAGTCATCCTATAACTGCAGTATATTCAGAAGAATCTGAATGGGATTGCAAAGATATATTTAATGAAGTTAGCACAATTTTAAAAAATAATTATAATTACTCTTTAATTTGGTAACATGGACGAAATATTTAATAAACTTATAAAAGAAAAAATGACACCTAATTCTTTGTATGTATTACATTGTATAAAGAATAAATTATCTGTAAATGATTTAGTTAATAGTAGCCTAGAAGTCAAAAGGTTACAAGCAGAAGATTGGTTAAAAGAAGACTTGTCTCTTTCAGGAAAAAGTATTATCTTTATTGAAGAATTAACATCTTTTTTTAGAAAAAGTAAAAAGAAAACCTCTAAACATTTAATGGGTGATAATTTTGATGTATCTATTAAAATGTACAATGAAATTTTCCCTACTAGAAAACTTAATAGTGGTAAGTATGCAAGAACTAATGTAAAAAATCTTGAAGCAGGTTTTAGATGGTTTTTTGAAAATTATGAATATAGTTGGGAAACTGTACTTACTGCAACTAAAAAATATGTAGAAGAATATAGTTTAAACAACTATGAATATATGAGAACATCTCAATATTTTATTAGAAAACAAAATTTAGATAAATCTTTTGAATCAGATTTAGCTACTTACTGTGACATGTTACAGTATGGTAATTCACTTGAAGAAAATTTATTTAAAGAAAAAATAGTGTAACCTTGGAAGAATTTAATAATGCAAAGCCTTTAAAGGCTATTAGTAAAGTACGTGCATATGAAAAAGCTCTTTTAGAAATGAGAGGGCGAATGGATGGCAAAATTAAAAGTCTTAAAACTGCTTGGCCAAAGTTTAATGATGCTACACTAAATGGTTTAGAATGGAATACATTAACTGTAGTTGGTGCAAGACCAGGTGTAGGTAAAACTTTGTTTATGGAACAACTTGTTACTGAAGTTATTGCTTTGAATAAAGATCAAGATTTTCAAGTTTTACAATTTCAATTTGAAATGCCTGAAAAAAGTTTAGGTATGAGAGCATTTTCAGCCATAACTCAAAAAAATTATGGTGTTTTACATAGTAAGTATGAATCTCTTGATGAAGACATTTATGATAAATGTAGACACTATACAAGTTCATTAAATAAAAACAATAAAGTCTTTTCAGTATATAGACCTTGTACAGTTGATGAATTTTGTGCAAGTATACATTATCATTTTGAACAAAATGTAAAAATAATAGATGAAAAAAAAATATATCCTAAACTTTTGGTAACAGTTGATCATTCAGCTTTATTTAAAAAAGCTAAATATGAAAAGGATAGATTTGAAATGTTATATAATCTTGGAGAAGCTCTTACTTTTATGAAAAGAACTTATCCTTTAACATTTGTAATTTTAAGTCAACTTAATAGAAATATAGATGATCCTAAACGTGCTTTAGAAGGTACATATGGTAACTATATTCTTGATTCTGATTTATTTGGAGCAGATGCTTTATTGCAACATGCTGATATTGTATTAGGTATTAATAAACCTGCAGCTAGAAAAATTAGATATTACGGACCTGAAAAATTTCAAATAGTTGATCCAGATACTTTAGTATTTCATTTTTTAAAATGTAGAAATGGTGATACTAGAATGAGTTTTTTCAAATTAGATAGAGATACAATAAGAATAGTAGAAATGAATACACCTAGTAATACATCAACAAATACAAATACAAAAATTAAAATATGAGTACAAGACAAGAGAATCAAAAGATTCTTATGGCAACACATTTGCCAACATTTAAAAAGTTAAATATTATTGATCCATTATTTATTGCTAAGTCTGCATGGGCTCCTCCAGGAGAAGCTCTTAAAATGCAATTTTTTCCTAGTGAATTAAAACAAGGTAAAGATATTTATGTAGAATTAAGTGATTTTAGTGGAGTATCAGAAGATCCAACACACACATTGTATAAATTAAAATATAATCCTTTTTATAAAGAAGAATATGTTTTAGAACAAAAAACTAGTAAATCAGGAAATGATTATGAAGTTTATGTACTTACTATGGATGAACTTGTAGCAATTGATAAAAAATCTGGTAAAGAAATACCTTATGCAACTTATCAAGATTATTTAAAAAATCCTATTAAAGAAGAAATAGAAACTAAACCTGCAGATTTTCCTGATTTTGGTAAAGAATATTTAGAAGTTGACTTAAAAAAAACTTCTAAAGATACAAAATCAATTGAAGCACCTTGGTATAGTACTGATTCTGAAGCAAATATTGACAGTATAAAAAAATCATTGGATAGAATAGCAAATAGTTTAGAACAATTAATAAAAAACAAATGAGTATAGTACTTCCAACAAAAAAAATAAAAGCTGAAAGAGTTAATCCAAAAAGATTAATTATTTATAGTAAACCTAAAACAGGTAAAACAACTGCATATGCAGGACTTAAAAATAATTTAATTTTAGATTTAGAAAACGGAGCTGAGTATGTAGAAGCTTTAAAAGTTAAAATTAATAGTCTTCAAGAACTTTTAGATGCTGGTAAAGCTATTAAAGATGCTGATAAACCTTATGATTATGTAACTGTAGATACAGTAACTGCATTAGAAGAAATGGTTATGCCTTTAGCAATAAATCTTTATAAAAAAACTTCAATGGGTAAAAATTATGATGGAGATAATATAACTACACTGGCAAATGGGGCAGGTTATTTATATATTCGTCAAGCTTTCTTTCAAGTTTTAGATTTTATTGATACATTAGCACCCCACATTATTTTATCAGGTCATATTAAAGACAAAGTTGTAGATGACAAAGGAGAAATGGTAATGGCTGCTAATATTGATTTAACAGGTAAAATAAAATCCTTAATATGTGCTAATGCTGATGCAATAGGTTATATGTACAGAAAAGGTAATGAAACTGTTATAAATTTTAAGAATAATGACAATGTAACATGTGGTGCTAGACCAAAGCACTTAAGAGATGAAGAAATCGTAATTTCTGAAATGAATGAAAATGGTGAGATAAAAACTCACTGGAATAAAATATACAAGTAAAATTAATTATTAACATTAAAAAAAATTAAATGGCTTTAAGTACAACAGATTTAACAACATCAGGTGGTAATGGACTTCCTAAAACAATTGCTCCTGGCAATCATGAATTAAAAATTAACAGCATTAGATTAGATGAATTTAGATTTATAGAAGGTGCCTATCATATTTTATTAGAAACTGAAACTAAACCAATTGAAGGTTTTGAAGGTTTTATGAGAGATAGAAATGATGAAAGTTTAGGACACTATGAAGGTCAAATAGGCAGAGTTAAAGCAAGTCAATATGCTTTTGCTGATGGAGAAACTAAATCAGGAATTAAAATTCAAAGAGATAGATCAGTCTTAATGTTTCTTAAAAACTTATCTAATGCTTTAAATATTGGAGAATGGTTTGAAGAACAAGATAATCAACATGAAACTATTCAAGATTTTGTAAAAGCATTTAATGATACTGCACCATATCAAGATAAATATTTACATTGCTGCATTGCAGGTAAAGAATATGAAAATAAATCAGGTTATATAGCATATGATTGTTGGTTTGCAAAAGCACAAAACAAAAATTATGGTTATGCACCAAATGCAGAAACAATGCTTGCTTATGATGAATCTAAGCATTTAAAAAAAATTGAAAACAAACCAGTTGCATCTTTTGGTAATGATAGTGATGATTTAACTATACCAATGAAAACAAGTAGTGATTTTAATTTAGATTAATTTACTTAACACAATAATAAAAAGGGGGGTCATAAAGATTCCCCTTTTATTGTTTAAAACAATTTTATGATTTCTACAAAAAATTTAATTTCTGATTTATCAGAGATTCCTACAGGATGGCCATTTGAATATTATTTAGGTTTATCCGAACATTTAGATGGACAAGATGTAAAAATAAAATCAATAGTTAATACCACAGAAAAAACACCTTCAATGTGTGTTTATTTTGATGTTAATTCTGAAAGATACAAATTTAAAGATTTTTCTTCAGGGCATGGTGGAGATTCGGTAGAACTAGTAAAAATACTTTTTACCCTTAAAAGTCGTGGACATGCAGCTATGAAGCTTATGGAAGACTATAACCAATATCTTTTAAGTAATACTTCTAATCCTATAAAAGAATATAAAGTTCATAGTAGATATAAAGTTACTGATTATGAAATAAGACATTGGACTACAGTTGATGAAAAGTATTGGACAAAATTTAATATTGGTTCTAAACTGCTTGAAAAGTATAATGTAGCCCCACTGGAATATTATAAAATGGCTAAAGAAGATGTTGAAGGTATAGAAAGTTCAATTACTATTAAAGGTATTAGCATTTATGGATATTTTAAAAATGATGGTACACTATATAAAATTTACCAACCAAAGGTTTCTGATAAAAAGTTTATTAAAGTTAAAAATTATATTCAGGGTTCTGATCAATTAAAATTTGATAAAAGGTATTTAATTGTAACCTCTTCACTTAAAGATCTAATGGCTTTTAATAGACTTAAATTAACTAATACAGAATCAATAGCTCCTGATAGTGAAAATACTTTAATACCAGAAAGTATGCTTAAAAACATAATTAAAAAATACAAAAAAATATTTGTAATGTTTGATAATGATGAAGCAGGTATTAGATCAATGAAAATGTATAAAGAAAAATATGATTTTGATTATGTAGTACTTGATATGGAAAAAGATTTATCTGATTCAATTAAAAAATATGGTATTACTAAAACTAGAGAAACTTTAATGCCTTTATTTAAAAAATTAATATGAATTTAAAAAGTAAAATAAAAAACGCACAAAATTTTTGGTTATACCAAGGAAAAGCTTTTGAGTTAGATATGATTCCAGAAGGAGCTATAGGCTTTGTATATGAAATGAATACAATCATTGGTGGTAAAAAGTTTATCTACATTGGTAAAAAGAATTTCTACTCAATGAGAAAAAAAAAGTTTGGTAAAAAAGCTTTGGCTGCTATGACAGATAAAAGAATTAAAAAATATGAAATAATAAAAAAACCTAACTATGAAACCTATTACAGTAGTAATAGAATATTGATGCATGCTAGCATGGAAGGTGCTCTCATTCACAGAGTGATACTAAAAATATGTTACTCAAAAACAGAATTAACTTATCAAGAAACAAAGTATCAGTTTAAATATGAAGTCTTAGAAAAAGATGAATATTTAAATGGAAACATATTAGGAAAGTTTTATAAACAAATAACAGAAAAATGATGAATAAAAAAGACTCATTGAGTAAAACATCAAAAAATTTGATGTTAAAGGAACCGTATTATGGTTTTTTCTTGTTAATGCTGCATAAATCTTGGAGTGAAGCAATTGGTACAGCAGCTGTCTGTAAAAATGGAATCAATTTCCAATTAATGATTAATGAAGAATTTTGGACATCATTAAATGAATTACAAAAATTAGGTTTATTAAAACATGAGTTGTTGCATATTGCATTTAATCACTTAACTACATTTAGTTTCTTTTCTAATAAAAAATTAGCAAATATTGCTATGGATATGGAGATTAATCAATACATAAATAGTGATTGGTTACCTAAAGGTGGTATAGATATAGATGATTATTCTGATCTTAATTTAGACAGGAAAGCAGGTTCTCGATATTATTATGAAGCTTTATTAAAAGCACAAGAAGATAAAAAACAAAATGGATCTTCTGGAGATGATAACATGGATAAACTTCTTGATGGTTTAGAACAAGGTGAATCTAAAATAAAAATAGGTGACCCAGGGCAAGGAGACGTAGATGGTAAAGAAATTGAAATACCTGATCATCAATGGGAAGATTTTGAAAATATGCCTGATGCTGAAAAAAAACTTATTGAAAAACAACTTCAAAGAGTTTTAAATAGTGCTAAAGAACAAACACTTAAAAAAAGAGGCCATGTTCCTGGTGAAATTGAAGAGTTAATTAAATTAGATGAAATTATCCCACCAAAATTTAATTGGAAAAGATATATTAGAAGATTTACAGGAAATTCTACAAGAATTTTTACAAAAAAAATTAGAAGAAAAGAAAATAAAAGATATTCTGAAAATCCTGGCCTTAAGGTAAAGATGAAACAAAACATGCTTGTTGCTATTGATACTTCAGGTTCTGTATGTAATGATGAATTAAAAGAGTTTATAAATGAAATACATCATCTTTACAAAGCAGGTGTTGATATTACAATTGTACAGTGTGATACACGCATACAATCCATAAAGCCTTATAATGGAAAATTTGAACTTGAAGTTGGAGGTAGAGGAGGAACAAGTTTTGATCCTGTCTTAGAATATTTTGAAGAAAACAAATTATACACAAGCTTAATTTACTTTACTGATGGTGAAGCTTGGACAGAAATTAAACCTAGGAAACAAATCCTGTGGGTATTATCAGAAAGATCATCTTGGAATAAGGATTTACCAGGAAAACAAATTAAATTAGAATTTTAAAAAACAAAAAAATGGATTGCACACAATTAAGCGTAGATGAATTAAAAGATTTTTTAAAGCACGTAGTAAATAATAACCAACATATTCAAAAAGAAGGAAAAATTCCAATTGCTGTAAACATTGAAGGTGACGCAGGACTTGGTAAAACTTCTGCAATTATCCAACTTGGTAAAGAGTTAGATATGGATGTTGTAAAAATTAATTTATCACAAATAGAAGAGTTAGGTGATCTTGTTGGATTTCCTGTAAAAGAATTTAAAATTGAAAATAAAGAAGGTAAAAGTACTTGGATTATGGACAGCCAAATAGATGCTGCAATGAAAAAAGGATACCGTGTTGTAGATAAAAGAATGTCTCATGCTGCACCTGAATGGATTCAAGGTAAAGAAGAAGGTGGTTTTTTAGTATTAGATGATTATACTCGTGCTGACCATAGATTTATGCAAGCTACTATGGAAGTAATTGATAGACAAGAATATATTTCTTGGAAACTTCCTAAAAATTGGCATGTAATTCTTACTAGTAATCCTGATAATGGAGACTATCAAGTAACTTCTCTTGATGATGCACAAAGAACTAGATTTATAACTACTGAAGTTAAATTTGATGTAGATGTATGGGCTCGTTGGGCAGAAACAGTTGGTATTGATGGTAGATGCATTAACTTTTTATTAATGAATCCAGAAATTGTTACTAAAAAAATTAATCCAAGAAGTGTAACTACATTCTTTAATTCAATTAGTTCAATAAAAAAGTTTGAAGATAAACTTCCTTTAATTCAAATGATTGGAGAAGGATCTATTGGAGCAGATACAGCTTCTTTATTTACAATGTTTATTAATAATCAACTTGATAAAATTGTAAGTCCTGTAGAAATTCTTAATCATGATGATTGGAATTATATTAAAGGTTCTTTAACTTCTTGTATTGGAATAGATGATGACTTTAGAGCTGATATTTCAAGTATAGTAAGTACTAGAATTATTAACTATGCTTTAGTTACTGCTCAAAATGGTTCTGTTTCACAAAAAATGATTGATAGAATTATAGCTTTAACTACTGATTGTGATTCTTTTACAGATGATCTAAAATATTACATGGTTAAAGAAATTCTTAATGGAAACAAACCTAAATTCTCAAAACTTATGTTAAATCAAAAGGTGGTGAAGATGGCTGTAAAATAAATCGTGTTAAAACGGTTTCCTATTTTTCAAAACATTAACTAAATTAATTCAAAACAAAAGGGGAGGTAAAATTCCCCTTTTAAATTATAAACAAAATGGATATAAAACAATACCCGTATATTACTATAAAAGAAAATTCTGAAAGAGATGAGTATGGTAAACATAAATTAATAAGTATTAGAATAGATGATATGTCTTCAAAATATTTAGTGATTAATAGTCATGATAATGAGAAACTTTCAGATATAGTTGAAAATAGTTATACACCTATTGAAAAAGATAAAATATTTTTTATGAAAGGTTGTAATGTACCTAGAGTTAAATTAAAAGATTTAGCAGTAAAACATAAAATTAGAACAACTACAGATGTAAATTTAGCTGATGTAATTGTATATAGTAATAAAGCTGAAGATAAACTATTTAATAGAGAGTGGGTACATGCTATAGATTCAAAAGTTTTTT